>Ga0157380_10002780_pt1 | contig 11890 bp, 12 predicted proteins | sample S35metaG_FD_119757 | JGI IMG/M metagenome (GOLD analysis project Ga0157380, IMG submission 119757) | Switchgrass rhizosphere microbial communities from Kellogg Biological Station, Michigan, USA - S3-5 metaG | ecosystem: Host-associated > Plants > Roots > Rhizosphere > Soil | place: USA...
CGCAGCGGCTCGAGGCCGCCGCCGTCGGGTGACCCGCGAAGCGCTGAGCGCCGCGGTCGACGCGCTGGGTGCCGCCGGAATCGAGGAGCCACGGCTCGACGCCGAGTTGCTGCTCTGCGATGCGACTGGATGGGATCGCGCGCGTTTGGCGGCGAGCCCGGAGGCGGAAATTCCTCCGGCCGCTTCGCGGCGGTTCGGGGAGATGGTGCGCCGCCGGTTGCGGCGCGAGCCGGTCGCCTACATCACCGGCTGGAAAGGATTCCGCTACCTCGAGCTGGCGGTCGACCCGCGTGTGTTGATCCCGCGGCCCGAGACCGAGCTGCTGGTCGAGCTTGCGCTGGAGCTTCGCCCACACCGAGTCCTCGAGATCGGGACCGGCTCGGGCGCGATCGCTCTGGCGGTGGCCGATGAGCTTCCCGACTGCGAGGTGGTCGCCACGGATACCTCGTCCGCCGCGCTCGAAGTCGCGCGGGCAAATGTCGAGCGGCTCGGCCTGGCCGACAGGGTCGAGCTGATCGAGGGAACGCTGCCCGGCTCGGGCGAGTTCGACCTCGTCCTAGCCAACTTGCCCTACGTCAGCGAGCCGGAGTGGGGCACCCTCGAGCCCGAGGTGACCGAGTGGGAGCCTCGCGAGGCCCTGCTGGCGGGCCCCGACGGCCTCGATGCGATCCGCGCTGTCGTTCCCAGCTTGGCCCGTGCGTCATGCGGTCGCAGTTCCTCCCCGTATATGGCGGGAAGTGCGACATCGCCGCTCCCGGTCGTCGGGCTGGAGGTGGGGGAGGGGCAGGCCGCGGCGGTCGACGAGATGCTGCGCGAGGCCGGCTTCGGCTCGGTCGAGGCACGCGCGGACCTGACCGGGATCGAGCGGGTCGTGGTGGGGCGGCCGTGACCGAGGTCGTATCGGTTGAGCGCGACGGCGCCGATGCGGCTCGCTCGGCGCTGGAGCACTGCATCGCCACGGGGGGTGTCGTCCTATTTCCGGCCGACGGCCTCTACGGCCTAGCCTGCGATCCCCTCGACGCAGGGGCTATCGAGCGGATCCATGAGATCAAGGGACGTGACGACGGCAAGCCCTCGGCCGTCATCTATTTCTCGCCGCTGGCGATGCGTGAGCTGGTCGAGGGTCTCGGCTCGCGCACGCGCGAAGCGGTTGGCGCGCTGCTGCCCGGTCCGGCGACCCTCGTCGTCGCCAACCGGGAACGCCGTTACCCGCTCGCCTGCCGCGAGGACCCCGAGCGCCTCGGAGTGCGCCTCATCGCCGGCCCGCTGGCCGGTGCGATGTGCCCTCTCTTCCAGACCTCGGCGAACCTCAGCGGCGAGCCGGCCCCGAGCGCCTTCGCCGAGGTCCCGGTCGAGATCGTCGCCTCGGCGGACCTCGCGATCGACGGTGGCTCCTTGACCGGCCTGCCCTCGACCGTGGTCGACCTGACGCGCTTCGACGGCTCCGGAGAGTGGGCGGTCCTGCGAGTCGGTGGACTGGACCCAGCCGAGCTCGCCGCCCGCCTGGCGGGCCTAACGCCGCGTTAACCGACCGCCGCTGGGGCTGACAGTACGCTGCGCCCGATGAGTTGCGGGAGCGAGGGCCCATTGGGACGGGCGATTGGCCGGCGAGGTGCGGGGCTGTGAGCCGAGCGCTGCTTCCCGCCAAGTCCGCCTTCGAGCAGGTGGGGGAGATGATGATCCTCACCGCGAAGACGATCGTCTCGGCGGTGCGCCCTCCCTACCCCTACGGCGAGGAGCTGGTCTGGCAGTTCCTCTTCGTGCTCAAGCTCTCCTGGTTCCCACTGCTGATCTCGACCTTCGCCCTCTGCCTCGGCGCTCCGGGTCTGCAGGCGGCTGGGGTGCTCTCGCTGTTCGGCGCCCTGGACCGTCTCGGCGGCTTCTTCGTGCTGACCGCGATCCGCTGGATCGGGCCGCTGGTGACCGCGGTAGTCGTCGCCGGTGTGGCGGGGACCGCGATCACGGCCGACCTCGGCGCCCGCAAGATCCGCGAGGAGCTCGATGCCCTGCAGGTGCTCGGCGTCGACCCGGTCAAGAACCTTGTCGTGCCGCGCTTCCTGGCGCTGATGGTCATCACCGGGCTGCTCGACATCTTCGCGATCGTCTTCGGGCTCACCGCCGGCATCGCCGCCGAGCTCCTCTACAAGCAGTCGCTCGGCGGCTTCTTCGCGACGCTCTTCGCCAATGCCTCGATCACCGATATCTGGGGCTCGATCCTGATGTGCACGATGTTCGGCGCGATCATCGCGGTCGTCTGCTCGTTCAAGGGGATGACCGCGTCCGGCGGCGCTGAGGGCGTCGGCCGTGCGGTGAACCAGGCGGTGGTCATCGCCCTCGTCGCCGTCTTCTTCTTCAACTTCGTCTTCACCGCGATCCTGCTCGCGACCAACCCCGAACTCCAGAGCATCCGATGAGGGCCAAGGAAGCGATGATCGGGTGGTTCGACGCGCCGCGCGAATGGCTCGACTCCTTCGGCGAGATCGCCCGCTTCGGCTCGCGCGTCGCCGGCCACGTCTACTCGGGCCGGGTTCTCCGGTACTTCGGCGAGAGCCTCCGCCAGGCGGGAATCCTGATCCTCGGCTCCGCCCTGGTGATCTGGGCCTTCGTCTTCATCCTCGGCCTCCAGTGCGGGCTGCAGGGCGCCTACTTCAACCGCTCGATCGGGGCCCCGTCCCTGGCGGGCCTCTTCTCCGCCTACTGCGACCTGCGCGAGGGCCTGCCCTACGCGTTCGGCTACATCCTCTCCGCCAAGGTCGGGACCGGGATCGTCGCCGAGCTCGGCGCGATGCGGATCTCCGACGAGATCGACGCCCTCGAGGTGATGGGGATCCAGCCGGTCACCTTCCTCGCCGCGACGAGGCTGCTTGGGGCCTGGATAGCGATCCCCTTCCTCTACCTGGTCGGGATCGGCGTCGCCTACTTCGCCAGCTACTTCTCGGTGGTCCAGCAGGTCGGCGACGTCTCCTCGGGCGGCTACCTGTTGATCTTCTGGATGTACCAGGACCCACTCGACCTCAGCTTCAGCCTGATCAAGGGGCTGGTGATGGCGACGGCGATCGTGCTCGTCGGTTGCTATTACGGCTACACGGCCTCGGGTGGGCCGGTCGGCGTCGGCACCGCGACGGCGCAGTCGATGGTGGTCAACATCATTCTCGTCCACATCATCGGGATGCTCGGCACCGTGGTCTTCTGGGGCTCAACCCCACGTGCGCCAATAGGGGGTTGATTCGGCGGTCTGTGGGCAGGGGGGACCCAGGGTCCCTCAACACGTGACCGAGTGACGCTCAGGTTGCGAAGTCGGTCTCAAGGTCCCCAAGCTTTTAAAAAGCTTGGGCGCCCGTAAATGGCACTTAGGGCATGTGGAGCTTTCGGGCAGCCAGGCGGAGCCTTGGGGGAAAGAGCTTTTCGAAGCTCGTGCGCTGTGAGGGATGCCGGTGCCCCTCCCCAAAACACTCAAGCGCGGCTCCTGCCGCGCGTTTTGGGGAGGGGCACCGGCATCCCATCCCAGATCCACGTCTAGCAGTTCTGCGTACCGTCTCGATACGGGAGCCGTATGACTCGGACTGAGCGGTTGTTGCCCTCATTCGACTCGAAGAGGAGGTTTTCCGGGTCGACTCGCATGACGAAGGCGAAGCAGCCGCGCAGGCCGCTGACGTTGACCCACTGGCGGTCGTAGGTCGAGGGGTAGATGTCCGACCAGCCGACCGAGGTGCCTAGGCGGACCCGCTCGCGGCCCGGGTCCTGGCTGCAGGCAGGGTAGACCCGGTGCCCCGGGGAGCGCCTCATCGCCCGGGTGCGCTCGAGGTCACGGAAGCAGTAGAAGACCTTGGGCCCCTTGCGCACGCGTTCCAGCGGTTGCCGGTCCTCGCCCAGCGTCCAGATCTCCATGCTGAGCGGGTCATGCACCTTCCAGTAGGAGCCGCCGTACTCGTAGCCGACGCTGTAGAAGTGAAGCTTCGCCTCGGTGCGGAAGATGCTGACGCCGCCGCCGACCCGGTAGATGGCCTGGTTCGCCCTCATCCAGTTGCGCTTGTAGCGCTGCCCGCGCAGCTCCATCGGCCCGCGGCCTCGGGAGCGGATGTCGTTGCCGGCGTGCAGCAGCGCCCCACCGCCGTATCCGTAGCGGCCGCCACCGTGCTCGACGAAGAGGTCGGCGGCGGGGCCGACTCTCAGATCCGGACAGAGGAGCGCCGCGGCTTCGGGCCCTTCGCAGGGGTTTTCGCCGGTCGCGCCCAGGGCCGGGCCGGGGACGGCAAGCGCCGCCAGGCAGAGAGCGGCTAGGCAGGGCGAGAGGCGGCGTCTCACCGGCCCCAGGCTATCCATGACCGCTGGTAATGTCGCTCACGATGGACGACCTACCCGAGAACTTCCAAGTGGCGCCCCTCGCCGAGGTCGACCCGGCGATCGCCGCGGTGCTGGACGCCGAGCTGAAACGCCAACAGGGCAAGCTGGAGATGATCGCCTCGGAGAACTTCGTGCCCCAGGCGGTGCTCGACGCGGTCGGCTCGGTGCTGACCAACAAGTACGCCGAGGGCTATCCCGGGCGGCGCTACTACGGTGGTTGCGAGGAGGTCGACGTCGCCGAGCAGCTGGCGATCGACCGCGCCAGGGAGCTGTTCGGCGCCGATCACGCCAACGTCCAGGCTCACGCCGGCGCCCAGGCCAACAACGCCGCCTACATGGCGTTGATCGAGCCCGGCGACACGATCATGGGCCTTGCTCTGGACCACGGCGGCCACCTCAGCCACGGGATGAAGATCAACGTCTCGGGCAAGCTCTACGACATAGTCGCCTACCACGTCAGCAAGGACGACCTGCGGATCGACATGGAGGAGGTCGAGCGGCTCGCGCAGGAGCACCGCCCGAAGCTGATCGTCGCCGGCTGGTCCGCCTATCCGCGCCAGCTGGACTTCGCCGCCTTCCGCGCGATCGCAGATTCGGTGGGGGCGAAGCTGATGGTCGACATGGCCCACTTTGCCGGCCTCGTCGCCGCCGGCGAGCACCCGAACCCGGTGCCGTACGCCGACGTCGTGACGACGACGACCCACAAGACCCTCTGCGGCCCGCGCAGCGGCATGATCCTGAGCAAGGAGGAGCACGCCAAGGCGATCGACAAGGCGGTCTTCCCCGGCCAGCAGGGCGGGCCGCTGATGCACACGATCGCCGCCAAGGCGGTGGCACTGCGGATTGCCGCCAGCGAGCCTTTCCGCGCCCGCCAGCGCCAGACGATCGCCAACGCAAAGGCCTTCGGCGCCGGCCTGGAAGCCAACGGCGTGCCGGTGCTCACCGGCGGCACCGACGTCCATCTTGTGCTCGTCGACCTCACCCCGACCGGCCTCGACGGCCAGACGGCGGAGGACCGGCTCGAGGCGGTCGACATCACCGTCAACCGCAACGCGATCCCCTTCGACCCGCGCCCGCCGATGAATCCCTCGGGGCTGCGCATCGGCACCCCGGCTCTCACCACTCGCGGCCTCGTCGAGGAGGACATGACCGAGATCGCCTCTGTCATCGCGACGGCGCTCTCCGACGACTTCGAGGCTCAGAGGGGCACCCTTGGAGAGCGCACCCGCGCATTGATGGACCGCTACCCGCTCTACCCGCAGCTGGCGCTGACCACTGCCTGAAGGTTCCGAAAACCGAGCAGGTCGGTGGACGCAGGGAGGATGGCGAAGCGAGCGTGCGTCCGCACGTGAGCGAGGCATTCGACCGAGGACGCCGAGATGCGACGGTTTGCAGGGACCGCAATGAAGGTCTGGGTCGATTGCACTGCGGCGGCGCACCCGCTGGTTCTGCGGCCGCTGATCGAGCGCTTCGAGGCGCGGGGGGACGAGGTGCTCGTCACGGCTCGCGAGTACGGGCAGACTCTGGGGGTTCTCGAGCGGCTTTGCATTCCCCACCTCGCGGTCGGCGAGCACGGCGGGGCCTCCTCGCTTGGCAAGGCGCGGGTCTTGATCGGGCGCTCGGCCGGGCTGGCGCGGATCGTCTGGGACAAGCGCCCCGACTTGGCCGTCGCGCACGGCTCGGTCGACCTCGCCGTCGTCTCCTCGCTCTTCCGAATCCCCTCGGTGCAGATGCAGGACTATGAGTTCGCCGGCTGGCAGCGGCAGATCGCCTTCCGCGCGGCGCGCCGGGTGCTTATGCCGGACTCGATCCCGCTCGAGCGGCTGCGGCGGATCGGCGCCAAGGAGCGCAAGCTGGTCCGCTACCCGGGGCTGAAGGAGGAGTACTACCTGGCCGACTTCGACCCCGATCCGGCGGTGCTGGACGAACTCGGGCTAGATCGCGAGAAGGTGCTCGTCGTCGTCCGGCCGCCGCCCGAGACCTCCGAGTACCACGCCCGCAACGACCTGTACGGCGAGGCGACCCGCCACCTGGCCGCGGCCGGCGCCGTGCAGGCGGTGGTGATCCCGCGCACCGAGCGCCAGGGCGCCGAGGTGCGGGCGATGGCGGCCCCCAACCTGATCGTTCCCGAGCGGGCGATCGACGCCCAGAGCCTGATCGCACATGCCGATCTGGTGGTCAGCGCGGGGGGGACGATGAACCGCGAGGCGGTGGCCCTCGGCACACCCGTCTTCACGACCTTCGCCGGTCGCATGGGGGGCGTCGACGAGGCGCTGATCGCGGAAGGTCGCATGCGCGTGCTCGGCGACCCGGCCGAGTTGCCGCTGCGCAAGCGTGAGACACCGCTCGGCGTGCTCAATCGCCGCGATCCCGAGCTTCTTTTCCAGAGCGCGCTCGGGGCTGTCACGGCCGTCGAGTAGCCTGGGCCGGCCCGCTCGCTCCGCGGGTTCCGCGAATGGCAGCGACAACCGACGCCATCCTCGCCTTCCTCGTAGCCGCCGCGATCGCCTGGCTGCTCGTTCCCTATGCCGAGCGGCTCGCCCGCCGGCTCGGGGCGATCGACATGCCGAAGGAGCGCGGCCTGCACGACAAGCCGATGCCGCGGCTCTCCGGCCTGGCGATCTTCGCCGGGATCGAGGTGGCGGGTTGGATCTGGCTGCCCGGCGACGGCGAGACCCGTTCGATCCTGCTCGGCGCGGCGGCGATCGCGGCGGTCGGCGTGCTCGACGACGTGCGCGGCCTCTCGGCATTGCCCAAGCTGACAGGCCAGGTCGGCGCGGCGCTGATCCCGGTCCTCGGTGGCGTCCGGGTCGACAGCCTCACCCTTCCCTTCGTCGGCGGCTTCGAGCTCGGTTGGCTTGCCTATCCGCTGACCGTGCTCGGCATCGTCGCCGTGGTCAACGTGATCAACTTCATCGACGGGGTCGACGGCCTGGCCGCCGGGGTCTGCGTGATCGCGGCGATCGCGCTGGCGGTGATCGCCCTCTCGCTCGACCGCAACGCCGCCGGCGTGCTGGCGGCGTTGACCGCGGGCGGCGCCCTCGGCTTCCTCCGTCACGGCTTCCCGCCCGCCTCGAGCTTCATGGGCGACACCGGCTCCAACCTGCTCGGCTACCTGCTCGCGGTCGCCTCGGTCCAAGGCGCGCTGAAGACCAACGCGGTCGTCGCCCTCGTCTTGCCCCTGGTCGTGCTCGCGGTGCCGATCCTCGACACCGGCTTTGTCGTCGCCAAGCGGATCAAGTACCGCCAGCCGATCTATCAGGCGGACACCTGGCACTTCCACCACCGGATGGCCAATGTCGGCTTCTCACAGCGCCGTACCCTGGCCTACCTCTACGGCTGGACCCTGGCCCTCGCGGCCCTCGCCCTCGCCCTTCGCTTCGTCCCCTACAGCGACGATCACGGTCATTTCGACGCGCTCTGGACCGCCGTGATCGTCGTCTTCGGCCTGCTCGCGCTCGCCACCAGCGTCTATCTGGTCTACGTGCTTGAGATCCTCAAGCTGCGCAGGGTGCGGCTGCGCCAGGTTGCCGGCGTCCGTCGTGACGCCCAGGCGCCGCCGCCCGAGACCGGGGAGGTCGACCGCGCCGTGGAGGAAGAGCTCGAGACCGGGACCTTTCCGGCGATCGACCCTGAGACGGGGGAGTTCGGCGCGATCGGGGGCGAGCGCGACGAGAGTTAGTAACAGGTTGTAACAAGCCTCACGAACTGGCTCTAGAAAGCCGATCGTCGGCCGGTTCAGATATAGTCGCTCGTCCGCCCGCCGATCACCGACGGGCGAATTTTATGTCCCCTCCCAAGTACGTCGACCTCGTGGTCCTTGCCGCCTCGCTCGCCGTTTTCCTGCTCGGCGGTCTGCCCATGCTCGGCTTCGCTGCCGGGGCCGGCGTCTGGCTTATCCAGCGTGGCATCCAGGCTCTCGCCGAGCGCCGTGCCAACCGGGAACTGGCGGCGGGGAACCGGCAGCGGGCGATGGCGACCGTCGCGGTCTCCACGCTCGGTCGCGTCGGGCTGATGGCGACAGTGGTCCTGATCGCCGGGATCGTCGAAAGGGAGGCGGGCCTCTCCTCGGCGGTCTTGGTCGCGGTCCTCTTCACCGTCTCCCTCGCCGCCCAGGGCGTCGCCCACCTCTTCGACGAACCTGAAGCGGGCAAGGCATGAGCACGAAGGCCAAGGTCTTCATCGGGCTCGGTACCTACTTCGCGATCGCGATCCTGATGCTGCTGATCTTCGGCAGCTCCGGCAAGAACGAAGCGTTCCAGCCGCAGAACGAGTTCAAGCTCGAACCGTGGGTCTCGCTGGAACTCGGCGGCATCGACCTCAGCATCAACAAGGCGGTTCTCTACTTGATTCTGGCCAGCGCCCTGACGGTCTTCACGATGGTCTGGATCTCGCGCCGGATGCAGCAGAAACCGAATCGGGTCCAGACCGCGATCGAGGTCTCCTACGACCTGACCAAGAACAACATCACCGGCGGCAACCTCGACCCCGCCACGGCCGCGCGCTGGTTCCCCTTCCTCGCGGCGCTCTTCTTCTGGATCTGGTTCTCGAACATCATCGGCTTCCTGCCGCTGCCGACCAACACCGAGCACACGGTCGACGTCTTCGGCCTGGAAATCCCGTCGTTCGCGATCTACGCGGCGACCGCGAACCTCTCGATCCCGCTCGTCCTGACCCTGGTCGTCTGGATCTCCTACCACGTCGAAGGCGTGCGGGCCAAGGGCTTCTTCCCCTACCTGGCCAGCTGGCTGCCGCCCGGCCTGGAGGAGATGAACCCGATCGCCAAGGCGTTCATCTTCGTGATCGAGGCGATCTCCCACTTCGCCCGGCTGATCTCACTCTCGGTGCGACTCTTCGCCAACATCCTCGCCGGCCACCTGCTGCTGCTCTTCATGGGCGGCGGGCTCGCCGTGCTGCTCGGCATCGCCGCGCTGGGCGCCCTCACCTTCCCCCTGGCTTTCTTCTTCTTCATCCTCGAGGTGGGCCTTATCGCCACCCTGCAGGCATTTATCTTCTCGACCCTTACCGCTATCTACCTCGGCGGAGCGACCTCCGCCAGCCACTGAAAAAGGAGCGCTACCTCACATGGACCTGTCCCCAGTTGTCGCCGCGATCTCCGACGAAGGGATCGAATCCGCCGGCAAGGCGATCGCCCTCGGCGTCGGCGCCGGCCTCGGTTCGATCGGCGCCGGCATCGGCATCGGCATCATCTTCGGCAAGGAGATCGAGTCCGTCGCCCGCCAGCCCGAGATGAAAGACGAGCTGCAGAGCATCCGCTGGCTCGGCTTCGCCCTCACCGAGGCCGTGGCCTTCTACACCTTCATCTTCGGCCTCATCGCCTTCTTCCTCTAGGTCGATCGCGTGGAGCTCATCGCTGAAATAGCGGCATGGCTGCCCCTCGCGGCGGAGGCCGCGCATGGGGAGGAAGAAGGCGGCAGCTTCCTGGTTTCGCCGGGCCTCGGCCTGATGATCTGGACGCTGGTCCTCTTCCTCTTCACCATGTGGGTGCTGAGCAAGGTCGCCTTCCCGAAGATCCAGGAGGCGCTCGACAAGCGTGCCAAGGCGATCGCCGAGTCGATCGAGGCGGCGGAACGTCAGCGCAAGGAGTCCGACGAGTTGCTCGCCGAGTACCGCGAGCGCCTCACCGAGGCGCGCGAGCAGGCCGACGACATCATGGCTCGCGCTCGTAAGGCGGCCGAGACCGCCGAGGCCGAGGCGAAGACCGCCGGCAGGGAGAAAGGCGAGGAGCTCGTGGCAGCCGCACAGCGCGAGATCGACGCGGCGACCCGGCGCTCGCTGGAGCAGATTCGCAAGGAGGTCGCCGACCTCACCGTGCTGGCGACCGAGAAGGTCACCCGCAAGTCGCTCAGCGAGGAGGACCAGCGCCGGCTTGTCGAGGAGGCGCTCAGCGAGGTCGACTTCTCGGCTCTATCCGGAGCGGAGGAGTCGAGGAACTGATGGCTGAGCCAGCCCGCGTATACGCCGAGGCCCTCTTCGACGTTGCCAAGGGCAAGGGCAAGCTCGACGCGGTTCGCGACGAGCTTGCCCAGTTCGCCGACGCGGTCGACGGCGACCGTGAGCTGCAGGTCTTCTTCTTCAGCCCCTACTTTTCCTCGGCGGAGAAGTCAGCCGGGCTGAGGCGCGCGGTTTCCGGCGCCGATCCCGAGCTGCTCAACTTCCTCGAGCTGCTGATCGAGAAGGGGCGCATGCCGGAGGTCTTCCGCATCCGCCGTGAGCTCGACGAGCTCTGGAAGCACGAGAACAGGCGCATCGACGTTACCGTGACCAGTGCCGTCCCCTTGGACCGGGCGGTGGTGGAGAAGGTAGGCGAGGAGATCGAGCGCCAGACCGGCCAGAAGGTCGAGCTGGCCAGCCGGGTCGACGACGAGATTCTCGGTGGAATCGTCCTGCAGGTGGGCAACAAGATCCTCGACGCGAGCATCCGCGCTCGCTTGGAGAAACTTCGAAAGAGCGTCGCCCAGGCGGCGTAAGGAGGCAGAGAGCACCCGATGGAAATCAAGCCCGACGAGATCGCATCAATCCTCCGCGAGAGGATCGAGGGACTGGACACCGAGTCGGCCGACCTGGCCGAGGTCGGCACCGTGCTCTCGGTCGCCGACGGAATCGCCCGTATTCACGGCCTCGACAGCTGCATGGCGCTCGAGATGCTCGAGCTGCCCCACGGCGTCACCGGTCTCGCCCTCAACCTCGAGGCCGACAACGTCGGCGCCGTGCTCTTCGGCGAGTGGGACAAGATCGTCGAGGGCGACACGGTCAAGCGCACCGGTCACCTGCTGCGGATCCCGGTCGGCGACGAGCTGCTCGGTCGCATGGTCGACCCGCTCGGTCGCCCGCTCGACGACAAGGGCGAGGTCGCCACGTCGCAGACCCGCCCGGCCGAGTTCAAGGCTCCCGGCGTCGTTCAGCGCCAGCCGGTGACCGAACCGGTGCAGACCGGGCTGATGTCGATCGACGGGATGATCCCGATCGGCCGTGGTCAGCGAGAGCTGATCATCGGCGACCGCCAGACCGGCAAGACGGCGATCGCGATCGACACGATCATCAACAACCGCGACAAGGACATGGTCTGCATCTACGTCGCGATCGGCCAGAAGATGTCGACGGTCGTCCAGCTCAAGCAGGTGCTGGAGGAGAACGGCGCGATGGAGAACACGATCATCGTCGCCGCCCCCGCCGACGAGGCGGCGCCGATCAAGTTCATCGCCCCCTACGCCGGCTGCGCGATGGGCGAGCACTTCCTCTACAACGGCAAAGCGGCTCTCTGCGTCTACGACGACCTCACCAAGCACGCCTACGCCTACCGCCAGATGTCGCTGCTGCTGCGGCGCCCGCCGGGTCGCGAGGCCTACCCGGGCGATGTCTTCTACCTGCACTCGCGCCTCTTGGAGCGCGCGGTGAAGCTCAACGACGACCTTGGCGGGGGTTCGCTGACGGCGCTGCCGATCATCGAGACCCAGGCCTCCGACGTCTCCGCCTACATCCCGACCAACGTGATCTCGATCACCGACGGTCAGATCTTCCTCGA
>Ga0157380_10002781_pt1 | contig 11889 bp, 11 predicted proteins | sample S35metaG_FD_119757 | JGI IMG/M metagenome (GOLD analysis project Ga0157380, IMG submission 119757) | Switchgrass rhizosphere microbial communities from Kellogg Biological Station, Michigan, USA - S3-5 metaG | ecosystem: Host-associated > Plants > Roots > Rhizosphere > Soil | place: USA...
AGGTTTCCGATTGGCGTGGCGACGACGAAGAGCGTGCCCACTGGGGAAGGATTCTATAATCGCTTGCTTGGTTACCCACGCGACTCACTTGACTTGGCGTGGTACCAGGTGCATTTCGCGCCGAAGGCGCGACACGCCACCACGCCAAGTCAAGTGAGCGCGGATATTAGTTATGCCTCTGTACGAGTACCGGTGCGACGCGTGCGGCGCTCGATTCGAGCTCATTCGGAAGTTCTCCGATCCTCCGCTGGACGTGTGTCCGAAGTGCGGGAAGGGTCCGATCGAAAAGCTCGTGTCTTCTCCGGCGTTCCAGTTCAAGGGCAGCGGTTTTTACATCACGGACTATGCGCGCAAGTCCGAGTCGTCGTCGGCAGGTGAGTCGGGTTCGGCAGGGAAGGGCGAGGCGTCCGACAAGTCGGAGAAATCGGACAAGAAGGAATCTACTTCGACCGATTCCGGCAAAGAGAGCAAACCCGCGGCATCGGATCAGACGACGAAGTCCGACAAGGCTGCGCCGGCGAAGGCAAAGGACAAGTAGCGTGATCGATCCACTTGTTGTACGGGAACGTCCCGAAGACGTCGAGGCACGCTTGCGCGCGCGCGGACTCGACCCGTCCGCGGATCTCGCCGACCTGGCGGCCGTCGAAGCAGAACGCCGGCGGTTGATTCCGCTCGTCGAGAATCTGAAGCGCGAGCAGAACGAAGCCGGCGAGGCCGTTGCGCGCGCCAAGAAGGAAGGTCGCGATCCAAGCGCGATTTTTGTCGAGAACAAAACGCGAGCAGGCAGAATCCGGGAGCTCGAAGCCGAGCTCGCCGCGATCGAACAGCGCCGCGACGCGAAGCTCCTGACGCTGCCGAACCTTCCGCATGAATCCGTGCCGGTGGGGAAGTCGGCGGCGGATAACCAGGAAGTGCGGCGATGGGGCACGCCGCCCGAGATGTCATTTGCGCCGAAGCCGCACTGGGAGCTCGGGCCTGAGCTCGGCATTCTGGACTTCGAGCGCGCGACCAGGATGTCCGGCGCGCGCTTCTCGGTTTTGCTTGGCGCCGGCGCGCGCTTGGCGCGCGCGCTGATCAATTTCATGCTCGACGTCCACACGCGCGAGCACGGATACAAGGAGATCGAGCCGCCGTTTCTCGTGAATCGCGCCGCGCTGACTGGAACGGGGAACCTGCCGAAATTCGAGGAGGATCTCTTCAAGATTAGCGGCGACTGGGATCTCTTTCTGATTCCAACGGCCGAAGTGCCGTTGACGAATCTTCATCGTGAGGAGATTCTCGACGGCCGTCTGCTTCCCTTGAAGTACACGGCCTACACGCCGTGCTTTCGCAGCGAAGCGGGATCGTACGGTGCTGACGTGCGCGGGTTGATCCGCCAGCACCAGTTCGACAAGGTCGAGCTCGTGAAGTTCACGACGCCAGAGCAGTCGCACGACGAGCTCGAGAAGCTGACGCGAGATGCGGAAACGATTCTCGAGAAACTCGGCCTCGCGTACCGCCGCGTGCTGCTGTGCACCGGCGACATGGGATTTGCGTCGGCGAAGACGTTCGACATCGAGGTGTGGCTGCCGAGTCAGAAGACGTATCGCGAGATTTCGTCATGCAGCAACTGCGAGGCGTTCCAGGCCCGCCGGGCGCAAATCAAGTTCCGGCCCGATGGGGCAGGGAAGGCCCAGTTCGCGCACACGCTGAACGGCTCCGGCCTCGCCGTCGGCAGGACACTGATCGCGATTCTCGAGAACTATCAGCAGGCAGATGGCAGCGTCGTCATTCCTGAGCCGCTTCGGGGTTACATGGGCGCGGACGTGATCAAGAAATAGACCCGCCTGCGCGGAACGCACGCTACGCGTGCCGCTACGGCGGGCGAGCCGGCGGCGAAGCCCCGGAGGAAGAACGAGCGAGCGGTCAGCGAGCGAGTCACGCGAAATGAGCCGCGACTTGCCTGAGGGTTCTACGAGAGGAGGCAAGTCGCGCCCTTCGACAAGCTCAGGGCAGGCGAGAGAGCGTAGGGGTCTTGAGGCAAAGCCTGAGGCAGAGCGACCGAGCGACAGCGAAGGTCGCCTCGCGAACATAGCGCGATTTGCCTGAGTGTTTTTCAGAGGAGGCGGATCGCGCGAGAGAGCGAGTAGGGGGTCTGGGGGCGAAGCCCCCAGATCAATGAACGGAGAGGTGTGTGAGTGGTTGAAACAGGCGGTCTTGAAAACCGCTGTACGGGAAACCGTACCGGGGGTTCGAATCCCTCCCTCTCCGCCAACCCGCCTCCGCTCGCGCATCTGCGCGAGCTATGGCGGGTTGTGCGTCGCGGCAGAATTCAGGCGTCGCCCAACTCTCGTTGGGCTCGGCACGAATCCCTCCCTCTCCGCCAGCCTTCGCTAACGCTTGCCAACGACAAGCGTTAGCTTCGGCTGGGCAAGCCAAGAACAGTTCCTCTATCGCTTGCGGTTCACGATGCGAATCGTCTTCTCGTCGAGAACCTCATAGTCGAGTTGCTTGTTCTCGAGGACCTCCCGAAGCGCGCCTTCGAATGTCGAGACAATGAATGCTGCGTGAACGACGGCTCTCCGATCCACGTCGGCAGCGAATTGAACTCGGACCTTCGCGGTATGGCCTAGCGTGACCAACACATCGCCGAGCGCCGTGTGGTTGAACCGCAACTCCGAAACGGGTTGCTTCAATACGTCCGCAGGCAGCGTCGGTTTTTGGGCCGCGATGTTCGACGTGAACAGGCACAGAATCGCAACAATGGTGATCCGATCGAAGCCGCGACAGGCCATGGTGATTGGACGACGCATCGCGCAATCCAGTTTTTCAGGCGTCGCTCAACACCATCCCACCTTCGCGGCTCTCGACGAGGTGCTTGAGCTCGAGTGCCATGTCTGCGTTGGTGCGTTCGGCGTGAGGCAGAATGTAGGCCCGCGTTTCTTTGATATAACGCTGAACGAACGCGGGATCGTGTACGAATCCGAGCGCCGTCATGTTGCTGATGCGATCCGCCAGCTTCAGCACTCGCGCGTGGTAGCTGCCTTCGCGCATGATGCGCAGCAAGTATTCTGACTTCGCCTCTTCGACACCATTCTTCGATCGGATCGTCACTTCCATCACCAGCCGGTACACCGCCGGCCCGTCGGCGTCGATGTTCTTGATCTCCGCCTCGGTCACGCCCGGCATGGTCGCCGCATCCTCGAAGAGGTCGTGAACCACGGCGGCCTTGAGCAGGACGGCGTCCGTGAACTTGTAGTCGAGCAAGATGCCCAGCGTGCTGATCTGATGGCGGAACATGTTGCTGCCGCCGCGGCGCTTCACGCCAATCAGCGCGGTGGCCTTGACGATGTAGGGGGCGAGAGTAAGGTTGGCGAGCGCCTGTTCGAACGGGTCTGTCACGGACGAGCCTCGATTCACGGACGCTTATAGCACGACCTCCGGGCTAGCCTTACGATCGACGATCCAAGTGCGTGCCTTTCTCGCCGTGTCGCCGGATGCGCCGTTGCGTCTCGAGTTGGCTCAGACTCAGCAACGGCTCAAGACCATCGTCGAACCGCTCCGATTGAACTCACTCAAAGTCACCTGGGCAAAACCAGACACGATTCATCTCACGCTGAAGTTCTTCGCCGATCTCGACGAGAGGCTCGCCGAGCCCCTGCACGCCGCAATCGCGGCCGCAATCAAGGACGTCGCGCCGATCGCCATTCCAATCTCGCGCCTCGGTGCTTTTCCACGGCCACAAGCGCCGCGAGTCATCTGGCTCGGGCCGCCTGAGGACTGGGAGCTGATGGCTGACGGGCGACGACTGACCGCGCTGTTTCAATCAATCGAAGATGCTTGTGCCGCGCTTGGGCTCCCACGCGAAGCCAAACCTTGGCATCCGCACGTGACGCTCGCGCGCGTGAAAGAAGGGGAGCGCGCGGCGGGCGCCTCGCTCGCGAACGCGGGCGTGTTCGATCAGCCGGCTGTGACCGCCTCACTCGTGGTCGACGCCGTTTCGCTCATTAGAAGCGACGCCGGCCACGACGGCCACACGCACACGGTTGTGTGGGCGGCTACTGCTGTCGGCGCGCTCTCGCGCGGCGACGAACCGCGCCAGCACTGAGTCCCAAGCCCAGCACTGCGAGCGTGAGTGTGCCTGGCTCCGGGACGGGCACCGAAGTGTTATTGTCCGAAACTTCGACCCGCATCGGCACGACTTGTCCAGAAAACAGGAGGTTGGCAAGGTCGTTTCCGAGAGCGAATGAAATGAAGACGACCGGGATCGCTCCAAGGGAGCCGTTGGTCGAATCGATCGCGTCGGTTCGTCCGGCCTGGCCCTCATTGAAGATGATTGCGGCAATGGCGCCCGCTGCAAAGGCATTTGCTGTCTTGATTTCGAACGAACACGTGCCGCGCTGGATCAGCGCAATTCTCCCAGACATCGAGGGGCTAAAGTCCCCTGCTTCGCAGCCACTGTTGGACGTGTTAGCCGGATTAACGCCCACTGGCAGTACTAAATCGTTGACAGCCTGAAGCTGGCCCGTGACGTCTCCCAATCCAGAGAGCGTCAGGGGTACGAAGTCCAATCCCACGCCGAGAGCATAGGTCGTCGGTGTCGGGGATATCTGTTGAAGGATGCCTATCCCCGCGGCCTCGCTGCGGGCTGGCACCGCCAGCGTAACGACGGCCACCAATACACCGAGCACTACTCTGAGCTTCATGCCGTTCACCTGCTGAAAAAGGAACCCGAAGCTCAAGCAATCGGTGGGCCAGCATTCTCAGTTCTGTCTACTTGGAAATGTGAGTGCGCGGTCTGATGAAGTCGCTGTCGCCGCAGACAAAAGGCCTGCGGCTCGATAGTTCTGGCGCCCCGACGGATCGCTCACTGTCTGACTAACTGCCCCCGCGCGACGCCATCCAGATTCGCCACCGTGTGCACATCGAAGTAAAACCCCGACGGCGTACTGAGGATCTCCTGCATCAGCGCCGGCGTGACCACTATCCCAACCTTGTTGAACGATCCAAAGCCCGCAATCATGTTCACTTGACCAGGACCCAGGCCTGTATCAACGACGAACAGACCGTTGGCGCCGGCCGCGCCTCGATGAATGTGGGCCAGGATCGGGGCCGTGGTCGGCGGAAAGAACGACAGGCTTACCTGGAAATCCGCCGTGGCGGTCGCGATGGCACCGGCGGCGTCGCGCGTGATTTTGAACGAGATCGTCGCCGTGCCGGAGCCGCTGGCTTCGGTATTCAAGACAGGAGGCACCTGGCTGGCTGGGGAGAGCTGCACGCCGAATCTGGTGATTTCCTCCGAGGGCTTCGTCGGCGAATCGCCACACGCGACCGCCAGGGCCAGCACGCACACGGCCGCAGCCGTCGGGATCACACGAGTCATGGGTTTCCCTCCCTTCGAGTATGGAGGAGAACTGCAATGGGAGAGCCAGAGTAAAATCCCGCAGTGCAAACCAAGGGTCTGATCCTTGCCGGCGGCTCCGGCACGCGCCTCTATCCGGCGACGCAAGTCGTTTCCAAGCAATTACTTCCGGTCTACGACAAGCCGCTCATCTACTACCCGCTCACAACGCTGATGCTCGCGGGCATCCGCGACGTGCTCATCATCTCCACCCCGCAGGACACGCCAAGATTCGAGCAACTCTTCGGCGACGGCGCGCAGTGGGGACTGCGCCTGAGCTACGCCGTACAGCCGCATCCGGGCGGGCTGGCACAGGCGTTCATCATCGGCCGCGAGTTCATCGGCAGCGACAACTCCTGCCTGATCCTGGGTGACAACATTTTTTACGGGCAGGACCTGGCGGGGAAACTGCAGCGCGCGGCGCAACGCACCAGTGGATCGACGGTGTTTGCATATCCGGTTCAGGATCCGGAACGCTACGGCGTGGTCGAGTTCGACGGCAACGGCCGCGCAGTGAGCCTCGAGGAAAAACCCAGCCAGCCGAAGTCGCGTTACGCCGTCACGGGCCTGTACTTCTACGACAATCAGGTCTCGGACATCGCCGCGTCACTGAAACCGTCCGCGCGCGGCGAGATGGAAATCACGGACGTGAATCGCCGTTATCTCGAACTGGGTCAGCTCGACGTGGTCACACTCGGGCGCGGTTACGCGTGGCTCGACACCGGCACGCACGAATCGCTGCTGGAAGCGTCGCAGTTCATTTCAACGATCGAGGGCCGGCAGGGATTCAAGATCGCCTGCCCGGAAGAGATCGCCTACCGCATGGGCTACATCACGTCGGCGGAACTTGCGGCGCTCGCGAAGCCGCTCGCGAAAAACAATTACGGACAGTACCTGCTTCGGATTATTGCCGAAGGCTAAAGGCGTCCTGGGTTCTCGGTCCTGGGTTCTGGGTTCCCGGGACTTCGCCGAACCCAGAACCCAGAACTCAGAACCGTTACCAGATTTTCACTCGTTTTTCTGGCTCAATGAACAGCTTGTCGCCGGGCTTCACGCCGAAGGCGTCGTAGAACGCCTGAATGTTGCCGAGCGGGCCGTTCGCGCGGAACTCGGCCCACGCGTGCGGGTCAGACAGCACCTGCCGTCGCAGATATTCTTCGCGCGCCTTCGCGCGCCACGCCTGGGCCCAGCCCATAAAGAAGCGCTGATCACCAGTGAGTCCGTCCATCACCGGCGCGGGCTTGCCGCCGAGCGAAATCTTGTACGCCTTGTAGGCGATTGAGAGCCCGCCCAGGTCGCCGATGTTCTCGCCGAGCGTGAGCTCGCCGTTGACGCTCATTCCCGGAATCGGACTGAACGCATTGAACTGCTCGATGAGCAGCTTCGCGCGCTTCTGGAACTCGACTTCGTCCTCCGGCTTCCACCAGTCGCGCAACTTGCCGTCGCCATCGAATCGCCGGCCCTGGTCGTCGAATCCGTGGCCGATTTCGTGGCCGATGACTGCGCCAATCGATCCGTAATTCACTGCGTCGTCCGCCGTGGCGTCGAAGAACGGCGGCTGCAGCACCGCGGCCGGGAACACGATCTCGTTCTTGACCGGGTTGTAGTACGCATTCACGGTCTGTGGCGTCATCAGCCACTCTTCGCGATCGACCGGCTTCCCGAGCTTGCCGACCTGGTATTCCGTTTCCACGCGATTCGAGCGCTCGATGGTGCCGACGAGGTCATCGCCCTTCACCTCGAGCTTGCTGTAATCGCGCCACTTGGTCGGATATCCGATCTTCGGCGAGAACTTCGCGAGCTTGGCGAGCGCCTCCTGGCGCGTCGCGGGCGTCATCCACTCGAGCTGGCTGATGGACTGACGGTACGCCTCGATTAGATTCGCAATCATCTTTTCCATGCGCGTCTTCGACGCGGCAGGGAAGTGCTTGTTCACGTAGAGCTGGCCGAGCGCTTCGCCCATCGATCCATTGACGAGCTGCACGCCGCGCTTCCAGCGCTGGCGCTGCTGTTGCTGGCCTGAGAGGGTCTTGTTGAAGAAATCGAAGCGCGCATCCACAAATGGCGCGCTGAGATACGGCGCGTCCATGGTGATGACCTGCGCCGCCATCCACGCCTTCCAGGTTTCCAGCGGCGTCTTCGGGACCATTTCCGCGAAACCCTTGAAGAACGACGGCTGGCTGATCACCCAATCCGTTGCCTTCTCGATGCCCTGCGGTTTTGCCCAGGCGGTCCAGTCGAAGCCGGGCATTTCGGCAATAACTTTCGTGACCGGATACTTGTTGTAGGTCTTGACGGCGTCGCGGCTTTCGACCTGCGTCCACTGAATCTTTGCGAGCTCGGTCTCGAGCTCCATCACCGACTTCGCGTCCGCGGCCGGGTTCGGCCGGCCCGCGAGCGTGAAAACCTTCGTCAGGTACTCGAGATACTTCGTACGGATTTCGGCGAACTTTGGATCGTCCTTCAGGTAGTAGTCGCGATCGGGCAACGCCGTGCCGCCCTGGTAGAGATAGAGCGCAACCTGTGTTGGATCGCCGGCGTCGGCCTCGATGAATCCGCCAATAGGTCCGGGCAATCCGATGACGGATAACCGGCCGATCACTTCGGCGAATTGCCGCGTGTCTTTGATCGCCTCGACTTCCGCGAGCCGGGGCTTCAGCGGCGCCGCACCGAGCGCGTTCAGCTTGGCCTCGTCCATGAAGCCGGCGTAGAAATCACCGACCTGTTGCGCGGTGCTGCCGGGCTTCTTGTTTCGATCGCCGGCCAGCTCCTCGATGAGCGCGTACAAGTGCGCTTCGGCTTTCTCGTCGAGCTGCACGAACGTGCCGTACACGGGCCGGTCCGCTGGTATTTCGGTCTTCGTCAGCCACGTGCCGTTCACGTGACGGAACAAGTCATCCTGCGGACGGACCGACTTGTCGAACCCTGATGGATCGAGACCGGACTTGAGCGGCGCCTGCTGCGCCGTAACCACACCTGCAGCGACCACGGTGGCGAGCGCCACCGCGGAAAGCGCGGAACGATAAGTCATGTCACCTCTTGAGTTTGCTCACTCGTAGTCGGCGGGCTTCAGCCCGCCGAGCGATCGGCGGCCTAAAGGCCGCCGGCTACGGGAGTCATTTCACGATCGCGCCGACGGTCTTCAGCTGATACATCTTGCTGAAGTCAGAGACCTTCATGACCTGAGCCTGTTCGGCAATCGTGCCCTTCGACTCTTTGTCCGTGGCCGCGACCTTCTGAAACACGCCTTCAGCCGACACCATCTTGCCCTTCGCGGAGATGGGGAACACGATGCCGCCGTGGTGATCGACGGTCAGGCGAAGCGTGTTTTCCGCGTCGCTCTTGTCGCTCTCGCCGATGGCCATCCAGCAACCCATGTCTTCGCAGACGTTCGTGACGACGCCGTCGATGCGAATGGTCTTGCCGGCGAACTTTTCCGGTGTCGCGAACAGCGCCTTGAGCGGAGTCGCCTCAGTCAGCGTGACGCCCTTGCCGAATTTCTGCTCTTGTGCCGCCGAAGTTACCGCCACCAAACTGACCAGCGCCAGACCGACAAATGCGCCTCGCATGAACCGACCCATTCAGACACCCCCAAAAACTCATGATAGCCGATCAATACACACGCACCCGGCGAGCGGGCGTGAGGAAGAGCGCGTCTCCACTGGACACGCCAAACGCCGCATAAAAAGCCTCGAGATTCGCCGGAGTCGTGTTCGCGCGGTGCACGACGGGCGGATATCGGCTCGTCAAGAACAGTTGTCGCCGATACTCCGGGCGCTCCTTCGTTCGCCAGATCCGGCCCCATCCGAGAAAGAACCGCTGGTCTCCGGTGAAACCGTCGATGACCGGCGCGGGACGGTCGCCCAGGCTGATCTGATACGCCCGATACGCCATCGACAGTCCTGCGAGATCCCCCAGCGTTTCGGTGAGGACCATCAATCCATTCAGACGGAGTCCCTCGACCGGCGGGTTGCCGTCGAGCTGACCCAGCACCAGTTGCGCGCGCGCGCGGTAGGCCGCCTCGTCGTGCGCGTTCCACCAATTGATCACCTTGCCTCGTCCGTCGTACCAGTGGCCCGTGTCGTCGAGCGCGTGACCGATCTCGTGTCCGATCATGGCGCCTATCGCGCCGTAGTTCACCGCTTCATCCGCGTCCGGGTCGAAGTAGGGCGGCTGAAGAATCGCGGCGGGCAGCACGATCTCGTTCTGCGCCGGCACGTAGTACGCATTGACGAGTTGTGGTGTCGCCAGCCATTCACCGCGCTCGTCGGGTTGCGCGACGCGACTCATTCGCCGCGCGTTGTCGAACGCCTGACCGCGCGCCAGGTTTCCGAACAGGTCGTCCGCCGCGATCTCGAGACCGCGATACGTCTTCCACGTGTCCGGATAGCCGATGCGGGTGACGAGCAGCGCGAGTTTTTGTTGCGCCTCCGCCTTGGCACCTCCGGACATCCACTCGCAATCCGCGATCGTCTGCCGGTACGCGCGGACGACGTTGTCAACCATCCGCGAGACGCGGGAGCGCGACGTCCGCGCGAAATGTCGTTCGACATACAACCGTCCGACCGCGTCGCCGAGCATGCCGTTGACGAGTCCGACGGCGCGTTTCCAGCGCGGAATCACGCGCTCCTGACCGGTGAGAAACGTGCCGAAGAAGTCGAAACGCGCGTCGCTGGTTGCCTGATTGACGTACGGACTGAGCGCCGTGATGTAACGGCCGGCGAGCCAGGCGCGCCAGGTCGTGAGCGGCCGCTTCGGCACGAGCGCGGCGAACGTTCGAAAGAACTCGGGCTGCATCACGACCACGCCGGACACGCGATCGAAACCCTGCGGCCGTGCCCACGCCGGCCAGTCGAATCCCGGCAGCGCGCTGTTCATCTGCGACACGAGCATCGGCGGCGCCGCCTGCACGATGCCGGTGGCGTGCGCGCGCGCCAGCTCGATCTCGAGTTGCAACACCGCCGCGGCATCACCGGCCGGGTCGGCGCGTTTGGTGAGCGTGAAAATGCGCGTCAGGTATTTCTGATACTCGGCGCGAATCTCGCGCGGCCGCGCGTCCTGGCTCAGATAGTTGTCGCGATCGAGCAGCAGGCCGCCCTGCGAGAGCTGAACAACCCGGTCCGACGGAGTTTTCGGGTCCAGGCCGACGGTGGCGAAGAACGGCCCTGACGTGGTCGTCGCCGACAACCTGCCGGCCCGCTCAGCGAGCGCGCGAACCGAGTCGATCGCATTAATCGCGCGAAGCTCCGGCTCGAGGGGCGAAGTTCCACGCGCTTCGATCGTCGCTTCATCCAGCATGCTCGCGTAAAGGTCGGCGATCTGCTGCTCGGGCGATCCGCGGCGACGATTGGGAGCCGCGGCAATCGCTTCGATGATCGCGCGAACATCGAGCAGCGTCTTTTCGGCAAGCTCAGCCGCGGACGAGTACAGGACGCGATCTTCGGGAATGACCGTCGTGTCGAGCCACCGGCCGTTGACGTACCGGTACAAGTCGTCTTGCGGCCGGACCAAGGGATCGAATTGGGATCGATCCAGGCCGGACTTCGGCGCGACACCCTGGGCCGGCTGAGCACGCTGGGCCACCAGCGTGGTGGCCGCCGCCACACCGGCGATGATTGCCGACGCGACAGTGCGTCCCGTCGTCATGACTCCATTGCAGGAAGCAACACGGCGCGAGCTTGCCGCACGCCGTGTCCGCTCGTCGATGTCACTTCCAGTCGAATGCGGTCGTACTCAACAGCGTCGCCCACGACAGGCGGCCTGCCAAGAAGCGCCAGCACGAGACCGCTCACGCTATCTACTTCTTCGTGCGCGAGATCGAGATCGAAGTGGGAGCCCAGCTCGTGGAGTCGCAAAGTGCCGGCCACGACCGCGGTCGTCGCATCCTGCACGACGAGCGACGGGGCTTCAGGCACGCCCTCATCGATCTCGCCGACGACTTCTTCGAACAGATCCTCGAGACTGATGACGCCTGCCGTCCCGCCGTACTCGTCCACCACAACCGCCAAATGTGCATGCGCGCGCTGCATCGTCTGCAGCACCAGATCGAGCGTCGTGGCGTCCGGAACGACGGGCATCTGGCGGACATTTGCCGCGGTCACGCGCTCGTCGGCGAGGATCAGCCGCAGCACATCTTTCACGTGCAGCATGCCGACGATGTGATCGAGGTCGCCGTCGTAGATGGGATAGCGCGTGTGATGGTGCCGAAGCAGAATGTCGCGCACCTGATCGCGCGTCGCGCCAAGCGGAATGCCGACCACGCGGACGCGCGGCACCATCGCTTCGGCGGCGGTCCGATCGCCGAACTCGAGCAACTCGCGCAGCAGCACGCCGGATTCAACGCGCATCGCGCCGCCCTCGGCACTTTCCTCGACGATGATTTGCAGCTCTTCAGCGCTGTAAACCTGATCGGATCCTTCCTGCCGGCGTTGAATCCCAACAAGTCGCAGGAGCAGGTTACCCGTGCCGTTCAATGTCTGCACGAATGGATACAGCACGAAGAAGATCGC
>Ga0157380_10002782_pt1 | contig 11885 bp, 6 predicted proteins | sample S35metaG_FD_119757 | JGI IMG/M metagenome (GOLD analysis project Ga0157380, IMG submission 119757) | Switchgrass rhizosphere microbial communities from Kellogg Biological Station, Michigan, USA - S3-5 metaG | ecosystem: Host-associated > Plants > Roots > Rhizosphere > Soil | place: USA: Michigan...
CGCGGCGCGGCCTACGCCTTTCGCGTGAAGCCCGGAGGCCCCGCGGTGCCCGACCCGGCGTCGCGCGCCAACCCATGGGACGTGCACGCACCGAGCGCGGTCGTCGATCCACACGCGTACGACTGGCGCGACGGCGAATGGCGTGGGCGCCCGTGGCACGAGGCCGTGGTGTACGAGCTGCACGTCGGGACCTTCACGCCCGAGGGCACGTTCGCCGCCGCCGCCGGGCGGCTCGACTACCTCGCCGACACCGGCATCACCGCCATCGAGCTCATGCCGGTGGCGGACTTCGCCGGCCGGCGCGGCTGGGGCTACGACGGCGTGCTGCCCTTCGCGCCCGACGCGGCGTACGGCACGCCCGAAGATCTCAAGCGCTTCGTGGACGAGGCGCATCGACGCGGCCTGATGGTGCTGCTCGACGTGGTCTACAACCACTTCGGCCCCACCGGCAACTACCTCGCGCTCTACGCGCCGCAATTCTTCAACGCGGCGCACCAGACGCCGTGGGGCGCGGCGATCAATTTCGACGGCGGCGAGGCCCGGACCGTGCGCGACTTCTTCGTGCACAACGCGCTCTTCTGGATCGAGGAGTACCGCTTCGACGGGCTGCGGATGGATGCGATCCACGCCATCGCCGACGATTCGCCGCGGCACATCGTGCGCGAGATCGCGGAGGCGTTCGCCGCCGGGCCCGGCCGCGAGCGCCACGTGCACCTCGTGCTCGAGAACGACGCCAACCAGGCGAGCCTGCTCGGCCGCGGGCGCGCCGTGGCGCAGTGGAACGACGACGCCCACCACGCGCTGCACGTCCTCGTCACCGGCGAGACCGACGGGTACTACGAGGACTTCGCGGATGCGCCGGCGCGGCACCTCGCGCGCGCTCTCGCCGAGGGTTTCGCGTGGCAGGGAGAGCCCTCGCCGCATCGCGGCGGCGGGCAACGCGGCGAGCCCTCCACGCACCTGCCGCTTACCGCCTTCATGCCGTTCCTGCAGAACCACGACCAGGCCGGCAACCGCGCGTTCGGCGAGCGGCTGGCTGCGCTCGCACCGGCCGCGCGCATGAGGCTCGCCGCCGCGACGCTGCTGCTCGCTCCCTCGGTGCCGCTCCTCTTCATGGGCGAGGAGTTCGGCGCGCTCACGCCGTTCCTGTATTTCTGCGATTTCGAGGGCGACCTCGCCCGCGAGGTGCGCGAAGGCCGGCGGCGCGAGTTCGCCGCGTTCACGCGCACGGCGGGAGGCCCGGAGGCGATCCCCGACCCGAACGCGGAGAAGACCTTCCTCGACTCGAAGCTCGACTGGGCAGCCGCCGCGAGCGGCGACCATGCTCGCACCCTCGAGCATCACCGGGCGCTGCTCAGGCTTCGCGCGCGCGAGATCGCGCCACGGATCGCGAGCGGCGCGCGCGGCTCGTGGTCGGTGGTCGGAGGCAGCGGCGTGGTGGTCGACTGGGCGCTGGGCGACGGCTCGCGCCTGCACCTGCGCGCCAACTTCGGCGACGCGGCGTTGGTGATCCAGCGCGCGCCCGGCCGCCGCATCCATGCCGTGGGTGCGGTGGCGGACGCCGACGCGCTACCCGCGTGGAGCGGGGCCTGGACGATCGAGTCCGCCTGATGGATTCCGCACTCGAGCGGCTGGCGCAGCTCTACGGCATCGAGCCCGGCTACCACGACATCTGGGGCACGTGGCGCGTTCCTTCCGACGAGACAGTGCGTGCGCTGCTCGCGGCGATGGGCGTGGACGCGCACGACCCCGGCGCGGTGGAAACGACACTCGCCGCCAACGAGCGCGAGACGTGGAGCCGGGCACTCGCACCGATCACGGTGATGCGCGCGGGCGAGCTCGGGCGCGGCATCCGCATCCAGCTCGCCGACGCCTCCCTCGGCCGACCGCTCGGCTGGGTGCTCGCTGCCGAGGGCGGCGAGATTCGAGAGGAGTCCTTCACCCCGCTGCGGCTGGCGGCGGTGGAGGAATACCGGCGCGACGGCATGCACGTGCACGCCTTCCTGCTGCCGCTACCCGCCGACATGGGCGAGGGCTACCACCGCCTCACGCTGCTCGAGGGCGACACCGTCCTCGGCTCCGGCCAGGTGGCGGTGGTGCCGGAGCGGTGTTTCCTGCCGCCCGCGCTCGCCGCGAGCGGGCGCATCTGGGGCGCGGCGGTGCAGCTCTACGGCCTCTCCAGCGCGCGCAACGCCGGCATCGGCAACTTCGGCGACCTGCGCACGTGCGCGGAGATCTGGGGCGCGCGCGGGGCCGGCCTCGTCGGCACCAACCCGCTCCATGCGCTGTCGCTGCGCGCGCCGACCGCCGCCAGCCCGTACAGCCCGTCCAGCCGCCTGTTCCTGAATCCGCTCTACATCGACGCCGAGGCCGTGCCCGACTTCGGCGAGCTCGCCGCCGTGGACCGCGGGCTCGCGGCGCGCTGGCGCAAGCGCTGCGAGCCGGCGCGGCAGGCGGCTGGCGTCGATTACGAATCGGTGTCGCGCGGGCTGCTCGAGACCTTCGCGGAGCTCCACGCGCACTTCCGCAAACGCCACCTCGCGGCGATGACGCCCCGCGCGCGCGCGTTCGCGCAGTTCCGCGAGTCCCGCGGGCGGGCGCTGCGGCGCCACGCCGTGCACGACGCGCTCGCCGATTTCCACGGGCGGGCGTGGCGCGAATGGCCGGAAGAATTCCGCGATCCCGACGGCGAGGCCGTGCGCCGCTTCGCCGAGGAGCACGCCGAGGCGGTGGGGCTGCACGAGTACCTGCAGTGGATCGCCGACCTGCAACTCGCCGCGGCGCAGGAGCGCTGCACCGAGCTCGGCATGCCCGTGGGCCTCTACGCCGACCTCGCGATCTCGATCGCGCCCGACGGCTCCGAGGCCTGGGCTAACCAGGACCTCTACGCGCTCGGCGTCCACGTGGGCGCGCCGCCCGACGAGTTCAACAAGCAGGGGCAGGACTGGGGACTGCCGCCGCTCGCGCCGCGGCGCCTGCGCGACACCGCCTACGCGACCTTCATCGCGACGCTGCGCGCCAACATGATGCGCGCCGGAGCCCTGCGCATCGACCACGTGATGGGCCTTGCGCGCCTGTGGTGGGTCCCCGCGGGGCACCCGGCGCACGAAGGCGCCTACGTGCGCTACCCGATCGAGGACATGCTCGGCATCGTGGCGCTCGAAAGCCACCGCAACCGGTGCCTGGTGATCGGCGAGGACCTCGGCACGGTGTCGAACGAGCTGCGCGCGAGCCTCGCCGCCGCGGACGTGCTCTCCTACCGGCTGCTGCTCTTCGAGCGCGACGGCGCGCGCTTCAAGCTGCCGGCCGAGTATCCGGCGCGCGCGCTGGTGGCCTGGGCCACCCATGACCTGCCGACCTTCACCGGGTGGTGGCAGGAAGACGACCTGCGCACGCGCGCGGCCCTGGGCCTGCTCGACCCGGATGCGCTGCGGCGCGAGTGCGAGGAGCGCGCGGCGGCGCGGATTGCCCTGGTCGAGGCGCTCGCACGCGAAGGCCTCCTCGATCCCGCCACGCCGCCGCACGGTCCGGCGAACGGGATGCTGCGCGAGGCGATGCACGCCTTCATCGCGCGCTCGCCCTCGGCGGTGATGATGGTGCAGATGGAGGACGTCTTCGGCGTCTCCGACCAGGCGAACCTCCCGGGCACCATCGACCAGCACCCGAACTGGCGCCGCAAGCTCCCGGTGCCGCTCGAGGTGTGGGGCCGCGACGAGGAATTCCGGCGCCTCACCCGGCTGCTGGCGACGGCGCGCGGCGGACGGCGCACGCGGCGCGAGCTCCCGCCCGGCATCGGCGCGGCGCGCATTCCACGCGCCACCTATCGCGTGCAGCTCCATGGCAAGTTCACCTTCCGCGACGCGACCCGCCTCGTTCCTTACCTCGCCCGCATCGGCGTGAGCCACATCTATTGTTCGCCCTACCTGCGCGCGCGCGCCGGGAGCACGCACGGCTACGACATCGTCGACCACGACGAGCTGAACCCCGAGATCGGCACGCGCGAGGACTTCGACGCCTTCGTGGCGGAGGTGGCGCGCCACGGCCTGGCGCAGCTCATGGACATCGTGCCCAACCACATGGGCGTGCTGGGCGAGGACAACGAGTGGTGGCTCGACCTGCTCGAGAACGGGCCGGCGTCCACGCTCGCGGACTTCTTCGACATCGACTGGCGTCCACCGTCCGAGCACCTCGCCAACCGCGTGCTCCTCCCGGTCCTCGGCAACCACTACGGCGTCGAGCTCTCCGGCGGGAAGCTGCGCCTGGGTTTCGAGGCGCGCACCGGGGGCTTCACGGTGCGCTACTTCGAGCACGTGCTGCCCATCGATCCCCAGCGCTATCCGCGCATCCTCGCATCCGCGGTGCGCGCGCTCGAGGCACAGGGCGAGGCGACGGCGCACCAGGCGCAGGCGCTGCGCTCGCTCATGGACGGCTTCGCGCGCCTGCCCGCGCGCGACGAGACCGAACGCGCGCGCATCGACGAGCGCAACCTCGGCAAGGAAGTGCTGAAGGCACGGCTCGCCGCGCTCGCGCGCTCCCACGGGGCGGTCGCCGACGCCATCGGCGACGGCGTGGCTGCGCTGAACGGCCGCCCCGACGACCCGGCGAGCTTCGACGAGCTGCACGACCTGCTCGAGCGCCAGCCCTACCGCCTCGCCTACTGGCGCGTGGCGCAGGACGAGATCAACTACCGCCGCTTCTTCGACATCAATTCGCTCGCGGCGCTGCGCCAGGAGAACCGCGCGGTGTTCGACGTGACGCACCGCTTCATCCTGCAGCTGGTGCGCTCGGGCGCGGTCGAGGCGCTGCGCATCGACCATCCCGACGGCCTCTACGACCCGCGCGAGTACTTCGAGCGCCTGCAGCGGGCGTGCGGGCGGCCGACCTACGTCGCGGTGGAGAAGATCGTGGCGCCGTTCGAGAACCTGCCCGAGGACTGGGCGGTGCACGGCACCACCGGATACCGCTTCGCCAACGTGGTGAACGGGCTGTTCGTGGATCCGGCGGGGGAGTCGCGCCTCACGCGCACCTACCACGCCTTCGCCGGCGGCGGGTCGGCCTTCGGCGAGATCGCGCGCAGCGGCAAGCGCCACGTGCTGCGCTCGGCGCTGGCGAGCGAGCTCACCGTGCTCACCAGCCGGCTCGCGCGCATCGCGCGCGGCCACCGCAACACGCGCGACTTCACCTTCACCACGCTGCGCGAGGGCCTGGCCGACGTGATCGCCGCCTTCCCGGTCTACCGCACCTACATCGCCGACCACGTGGGGCCCGAGGATCGCCGCTACATCGAGTGGGCCATCACGCGCGCCCGCAGCGAGAGCCGCGCCGCCGACGTGAGCGTGTTCGACTTCCTGCGCGACATCCTCACCTGCGAGCTTCCGGTCGCCTCGCCCGCGATGGCGGCGGCCGTGCGCCAGTTCGCGCGCAAGTTCCAGCAGCTCACCTCCCCCGTGATGGCCAAGGGCGTCGAGGACACCGCGTTCTACGTCTACAACCGGCTGGTGTCGCTGAACGACGTGGGCGGCGATCCGTCCGAGTTCGGCTTCCCGCCGGCGCGCTTCCACCGTGCGAGCTCGCACCGGGCGCGCCACTGGCCCCACACCATGCTCGCCACCTCGACCCACGACAACAAGCGCAGCGAGGACGTGCGGGCGCGCATCGACGTGATCTCGGAGCTCGTGGGCGAGTGGCGCCTGCAGCTCGCGAAGTGGCGGCGCATGAACGCGGCCCACAAGACGGAGGTCGACGGCGCGCCCGCGCCCTCCGCCAACGACGAGTACCTGCTCTACCAGATCCTGCTCGGCAGCTTCCCCGCGGAGCACTCCCTTCCCCTCGAGGCAGGCTACGCCGACCGCATCGCCGCCTACATGCAAAAGGCCATCCGCGAAGCCAAGCAGCGCACCAGCTGGGCGAACGTGAACGAGCCCTACGAAGCGGCGACGGAATCCTTCGTGCGCGCGCTGCTCGCCGAGCACGCCGGCAACGCATTCCTCCAGGACCTGCGCAGCGCGGCCGCGCCGGTCGCCTGGGTCGGGTGGTTCAACAGCCTGTCGATGGTGGCCGTGAAGCTCACCTCGCCAGGCGTGCCCGACATCTACCAGGGAAACGAGACCTGGGATTTCTCGCTGGTGGATCCGGACAACCGGCGGCCGGTCGACTACGAGCGGCGCCGGGCAATGCTCGAACGGCTCGAGGCGCTGCCGAAAGCGCCGGGTGCCGCGCTCGCCGACATGCTCTCCCGCATCGCGGACGGCCGCGCCAAGCTCTACGTCTCCTGGCGCCTGCTGCAGCTGCGCAAGCAGCACGAGGGGCTGTTTCGCGACGGCGGCTACACCGCGGTACGCACCACCGGCGAGCAGTCGCGCCACGTCGTCGCGTTCGCACGCCGCCACGGCGGCGAGACCGTGATCACCGTCGTGCCGCGGCTGGTCGCGGGCCTGGGCGTTCGCCCGGGCCGCACGCCGTGTGACCGCGAGCTCTGGGGCGAGGCGCGCATCGAGCTGCCCTTCCTCGAGGAGGGCGCGCAGCTTACCGACGTCTTCACCGGTCGCGACCTCGTGGTGCGCGAGGGAGGCCTGCCGGTCTCCGAGGTGCTGGCCGGATTCCCGGTCGCGGTGCTGGTGCGTTGCCGCGGCAAGCCGTAATACGATAGGGGCCCATGAAGATCGCCTTCGCGGGGCTCGCGCTGGCCCTGGTCGTCACCTCTGTCTCGGCGCAGCCGCGCGATGGCCAGCTCGACTTCGACTTCGAGCTCGGCACCTGGAAGACGCAGCTGAAGCGCCTGCAACGCCCGCTCACGGGCTCGACCACGTGGGTCGAATACACCGGCACGACGGTGGTGAGGAAGGTGTGGGACGGCCGCGCCAACCTGGTCGAACTCGACGTCGAGGGTCCCCCCGGGCGCCTGCAGGTGCTGAGCCTGCGGCTCTACAACCCGAAGACCGGGGAGTGGAGCCTGAATCCCTCGGTGCAGGGAATGGGGACGATGCTCACGCCGTCCGTCGGCCGGTTCAAGGACGGGCGCGGGGAGTTCTTCAGCAACGAGACCCTGGGTGGCCGGCCCATCGTAGTGCGGTTCGTGATCTCGGACGTCACGCGGGACACCGCCCGCTTCGAGCAGGCGTTCTCCGATGACGGCGGCAAGACATGGGAGACGAACTGGATCGCGGTCGATACGCGCACCGGCCCGCCATGATGCAACCCAACCTCGCCGGCTTCGCGCGCACCATGGCGCGCTACAACGCGTGGATGAACACGCGGCTTTATGACTGCTGTGCCGGGATCCCCGACGCCGAGCGCAAGCGCGACGTGGGCGCGTTCTTCAAGTCGATCCACGGCACGCTCAACCACCTGCTGCTGGGCGACCGCGTGTGGATGGGACGCTTCACCGGCAAGCCCTTCGTGGTGAAGTCGCTCGACACCGAGCTCTACGCGGACTTCGACCAGCTGCGGCGCGAGCGCGAGGCGACCGACGCCGCCATCGCCGCCTGGGCCGGCACGCTCACCGACGAAACCCTCGCCGGCACGCTCTCGTTCACCACGCTCGTGAATCCGCAGGCGCGCACCGATCCGTACTGGATCACCGTCACCCATTTCTTCAACCACCAGACCCACCATCGCGGCCAGCTCACCACGCTCCTCATGCAGCGCGGCATCGACCCGGGTGTCACCGACCTCATCTGGATGGCGCGCAACGAGACGCCCTAGGGCTCGGCCGAGCCCACCGCCTTGTCCATCTCGGCCTGCACCCAGAGCCAGTCTTCCTCCAGGGCCGCGATGCGCTGCGTCATCTCCGCGCGCCGCTTGAGTGTCTCCTGCAGTCGCTCGCGGTTGCCCTCTTCGTAAGCTTCCGTCGAGGCGAGCCATGCCTCGGCGTCCCTGGATTCCGCGGCGAGCGGCTCGAGCTCGGACTCGATCGCGGCGAGCCGCTTCTCGAACGGCTTGCGCGCCTGCGCCTCGCGCTGGCGCACGGCGGCCTCGGCGCGGCGCTCGTCCTTGCGGCTCACGCTGGACGCGGGCCTGTCGTCCCGCCTCGCGCCGCGAGCGTGATACGCCTTCGCCCACTGCTTGTAATCGTCCAGGTCGCCGTCGAACGGCTCGAGGCGCCCGTCGGCCACCAGCATCCACTGGTCGGTCGCCGCCGCGAGGAGGTGGCGGTCGTGGGCGACCACGATGAGCCCGCCCTCGAACCCGGTGAGCGCCTCGGCGAGCGCCTCGCGCATCTCGATGTCGAGGTGGTTGGTGGGCTCGTCGAGGAGCAGCAGGTTGGGCCGCTGCCACACGATGAGCGCGAGGGCGAGGCGCGCCTTCTCGCCGCCGGAGAAGGTCGCCACGCGCTGCGTCACCATGTTGCCGCGGAAGTCGAAGCCGCCGAGGAAATCGCGGAACACCTGCTCGCGTTCGGCCGCGAGTCTCTCGAGGTGCCACAGCGGCGTCTGGTCCAGGCGCAGCTGGTCGACCTGGTGCTGGGCGAAGTAGCCGATGCGAAGGCCCTGCGAGCGGATGAGCTCGCCGGCCTGCAGCGGCAGGTTGCCCACGATCGACTTGAGGAGCGTCGACTTGCCGGCCCCGTTGGGCCCGAGCAGCCCGACCGCGTCACCCGGCAGCACGCTCCAGTCGATGTCCGCGAGCACCGGCGCGCCGCCATAGCCCACCGCCGCCTCCTCGAGGCGGAAGAGGTGGCGCGGCTTCTCGCCCGGGGCGGGGCGGAACTCGAATCCGAAGGGGGCGTCGACGTGCGCCGCGGCGATGCGCTCCATCTTCTCCAGCGCCTTGATGCGGCTTTGCGCCTGACGCGCCTTGGTCGCCTTGGCGCGGAAGCGGTTGATGAACGCCTCGAGGTGCTCGACGGTGCGGCGCTGGCGCTCGTAGGTCGCCTGCTGCAGCGCCAGCCGCGCGCTCCTCTGCGCCTCGAAGGCGCTGTAGTTGCCGGAGTACGCATTAAGGCGCAGGTTCTCCACGTGCACGATCTCCTCGGCGACGGCATCGAGGAACTCGCGATCGTGCGTCACCAGGATCACGCTGCCGGGAAAGACGCGCAGCCAGTCCTCGAGCCACAGCACCGCGTCGAGGTCCAGGTGGTTGGTGGGCTCGTCGAGCAGCAGCAGGTCGGCACGGCACATGAGCGCGCGCGCGAGGTTGAGGCGCATGCGCCAGCCGCCCGAGAACTCCGCCACCGGGCGCGACTGCGCCGGCTCGTCGAAGCCCAGGCCCGCGAGCAGCGTCTGCGCGCGCGAGCGCGCCTGGTAGCCGCCGATCTCGTCGTAGCGCCCGTGCAGGTCGGCGAGGTGCTCGCTGTCCGCCCCGGCCATCGCGGCCTCGAGCTCCCGCAGCTCGGCATCGCCGTCCATCACGAACTCGAGCGCCGGCCGGTCGAGCGCGGGGGTCTCCTGCGCCACGTGCGAGAGCACCCAGCGCGGCGGCATGGACACGTCGCCCGAATCGACGTGGAGCTCGCCGCGGATCACCGCGAAGAGGCTCGTCTTGCCGCTGCCGTTGGGCCCCACCAGCCCCACCTTCTGGCCCGGGTGGACGTTCATGGAGGCGCCTTCGAGGACGACCTTGGCCGCGCGGCGCAACGTGATGTCGGAGATGCGGAGCAACTGCCCTCGCCAGAAGTGAGAAAATAGCCGCGGATCATAAACCGCCACCGCCGATGAACGCCGCTGCCCCCTCTTCCGCCGCTCCCGGCACCCAGGCCGACCGCAACGCATTCCGGCGGGAGTTCGTCGAGTTTTCGATCCGCGCCGGGGTGCTCCGGTTCGGGGAATTCAAGACCAAGGCGGGGCGGCTGTCGCCGTACTTCTTCAATGCGGGGCTGTTCGACGACGGCCGCAAGCTGGGCGAGCTCGCCCGCCACTATGCGCGCGCCGCGCTCGCCTCGGGCATTTCCTTCGACGTGCTGTTCGGGCCGGCCTACAAGGGAATTACACTCGCCGCGGCCACCGCGGTGGCGCTTGCCGACCTCGGTCACAATGTGCCGTTCTGCTTCAACCGCAAGGAAGCCAAGGACCACGGCGAGGGCGGCAACATCGTGGGCGCCCCGCTCAAGGGCCGGGCCCTCATCATCGACGACGTCATCACCGAGGGGGCCGCCAAGCGCGAGGCGATCGAGCTCATCCGCGCCGCGGGGGCCACCCCGGCTGGAATACTAATTGCTCTGGATCGGCAGGAACGCGGGCAAGGCGAGCTCTCGGCGACCCAGGAGGTCAGCCGGGACTATGGCTTGCCCGTTACAGCCATTGCGACCCTCGCCGACATCCTGGCCACCCTCGAGGGGCGCCCGGAGCACCGGCAGCACGTGGAGAGGATCGAGGCATACCGGCGCCAGTACGGCGTCGCCTGAGCCCCGCGGCACGGCGGGTAGAGAGAGGACAAAGAGAATGAACAACCGCATGAAAACGCTTTGCCTGGCCGTTTCGGCCCTGATGGCCCTGCCGGCGCAAGCCGCCTTCAAGTGCGTCGACGAGAAGGGGCGCACGCACATCGGCGACACGCCTCCCGAGCAATGCTCGAAGGTCGTGATGTACGAGGTGACGCGCACCGGACAGATCCTGCGCACCATCCAGCCCACGCTCACCGAGGAGCAGGTGAAGGCGCGCATCGCCGAGGACGAGAAGCGCAAGGAGGCCGAGAAGGCCGCCGGCGAGCAGAAGCGCAAGGACCTCGCGTTGCTGGCCACCTACAGCAGCGAAGCCGAGGTCGACGTCGCCCGCGACCGCAACGTCGAGCCGATCCAGGGCCGCATCAAGCTCAGCAAGGAGCGCCTCGTCGCGATCGACAAGCGCAACAAGGAGCTCGACGAGGAGCTCGAGTTCTACAAGGCGGGCAAGAGCGCGAAGGCGGGCGGCAAGAAGGTCGAGGCCCCGCCGATGATGGTGGAGGAGCAGGCGCGCCTCAAGCAGGAGAAACAGACGGTCACGAAGACCATCGCCGGCTATGAGAAGGAAATCACCGAGCTCACGGCGAAGTACAACGTCGACAAGAAGCGCTGGCTGGCGCTGAAGACCGGTGGCGGCGCGGCCGCCGTGGATCCCAAGCCGAGCGATCCCAAGCCGGCCGACGCGAAGCCGGTCGAAGCGAAAGCAGAAGCCAAGGCCGAGCCCAAGGCGCCGGCGAAGAAAACCAACTAGCCCGCGAGCCGCTTCCTCAGGATCTCGCCCACCTGGGCGGGATTGGCCTTTCCTTGCGTGGCCTTCATCACCTGCCCCACGAGGCTGTTGAAGGCCTTTTCCTTGCCGGCGCGATAGTCCTCGACCTGCCTGGGATTGGCCGCGAGCACCGCGTCGACCGCCTTCTCCAGCGCACCCGCATCCGAGATCTGCCGCAGCCCGCGCTTCTCGATGATCGCGTCGGCCTCGCCCTCGCCGTCGGCCATGGCGAGCAGCACGTCCTTGGCCGCCTTGGCCGAGATGGTCCCGTCCTCGACGCGCAGCAGCAGCCGTCCCAGCTCATCGGCCTTTACCGGCAACGTGGCGAAGTCGAGGCCACGGTCGTTCACCAGTGCCGAGACCGCTCCCGAAACCCAGTTGTTGGCGAGGTGCGCCGATCCGACGACGGCCTTCACCTCCTCGAAGTAGCGTGCCTTCTCGCGGCTTTCGGTGAGCAGGCTCGCGGCATGCGGCGTGAGCCCCTGCTTCTCGAATTCCGCGCGCAACACGTGAGGTAGCTCCGGCATCCCGCGCCGCACCTCCTCGATCCATTGCGGTGAGATCGCGAGCGGCAGCAGGTCGGGATCGGGGAAGTAGCGGTAGTCGTGCGCGTCTTCCTTGGAGCGCATCGACCGTGTCTCGCCGCGATCCGGGTCGAAGAGCCGCGTCTCCTGCACCACCTTGCCGCCGTCCTCGATGAGCTCGACCTGGCGGCGGACCTCGAACTCGATCGCCTTC
>Ga0157380_10002783_pt1 | contig 11884 bp, 7 predicted proteins | sample S35metaG_FD_119757 | JGI IMG/M metagenome (GOLD analysis project Ga0157380, IMG submission 119757) | Switchgrass rhizosphere microbial communities from Kellogg Biological Station, Michigan, USA - S3-5 metaG | ecosystem: Host-associated > Plants > Roots > Rhizosphere > Soil | place: USA: Michigan...
AATTAATTGCTGGCGAAAAACAGGCAACCCCTCATGAATATTTCAGATTGACGGAGGAAGGCCAGGAATACGTTCTCGAAGCAAACGTAAAAAGTGAATGGAAGGCCATGTTTTGTTTTAGTTTACAGGAGCAACTATTGCCAGATTATGAAGCTACAAGCTGGTATCTATGTAACCATCCCCAATCTCACTTTATAAAAACCCTTAGGGCTGCCCGTTCGGCGCCCGGTTACCGCTATGCTTTGAACAATAATGAATTTGCTGTGCATCAATTAAATGGAGCCACGGAACGTAAAACACTTTCTACTGCAGAAGAGGTGATAAAAGTATTAGAAGATGTTTTTCTAATTAAGCTCCCAGATGTTCCTGAACTAAAACCAGCAATTGAAGGAGTCATGGTTCAGTAAGCGCAGGGAAAATTTTAGGATAGATATTCTGCCACGCATCATGGTAAGCGTTGCTTAGTGTGATTTACTAATCCCATTTCTCTGTAATAATTTTTTGTCGAAGCTTTTCTAAAAAAAATACCTAGCTACATTTTAATAAATGTAACCAGGTATTAATAGGCAATGCTGAAGCTACAACCAGAATATTTTATTTTTTCCCAATCCGGTACAGCCTGCCTTCATCTGTTATTGCATATAAAGCATCGTCCTTGCCCTGTATTACAGCTCTGAAACGTTGTTTTTCATCTCCCAATAATCTTTCTTCACCAACAACTTTATTATTTTTTATTACCAGCCTTGCGATGTGAGTACTATTTAAGCCTGCAACAAATAAATTGTTTTTCCACTCTGGAATTTTATCGCCTGAATAAAAACTAATACCGCTTGGAGAAATTACCGGGTCCCAATAATATACAGGTTGTTCCATTCCTTCTTTTTGTGTAATGGCTCCGGGAACTCTTTCACCGCTATATTCAATGCCATAAGTGATAACAGGCCAGCCATAATTTTTGCCGGGCTGTATCCGATTTATTTCATCTCCGCCGCGGGGACCAAATTCCGCTTCCCATAAATCACCTGTTTCCGGATGAAAAGCCAACCCCTGTACATTTCGATGTCCATACGAATAAATTTCAGGTTTTGCATTGGCATTATTCAAGAATGGATTACCCTCAGCCGGTTTACCATCTTTGGTGATGTGTACAATTTTTCCAAGTGCTGAATTCAGTTCCTGTGCCTGTGGTCTTGTAATCTTATCAGAACGTTCGCCAGTACTAACAAACAGGTTACCGCTTTTATCAAATAATATTCGTCCACCATAATGTAAGTTGCTGTTATAAGCGGGCATTGCACGATAAATAACAGTTGCATTTTCTATCCTTTTTTCATCATTGGATAATTTTCCCTTTGCTGCTGCAGTAAGATTTCCCTCAGTAGTTTTTTCAGAAAATACCCAATAAAGCATCCTGTTTTCTGAGAACGCCGGATCAACAGTAACTCCCAACAAACCTCCCTGCCCGGAGGCATTCACTGCCGGTAAACCGGTGATAGGTTCAGTAACTGAACCGGTTGATGTAGCAATCCTCATTGTGCCTTCTTTTTCTGTAATAATAAATCTACCATCGGGAAGGCTGGCGATGCCCCAGGGTTTTTTAAGTGCATCTGTCAGCATTTTACTTTCGTAGGGCGTGGAAGTTTTAACTCCGGCAATACGTGTTTGACCTTCAAAGGCAGGTTTATTGGTTTTTGTATTTGGTTCTTTTGTTTCAACAGGCTCATAAGTTGAATCTTTTTGAACTGAGGCATTACTACTGCTAGCTGTACTATTGCCATTGCGCATATTAGAACCGCAAGCAGTCGAAAACAAGGCTATACAAATTACAAAGCCGGGCAAAATTTTGTTCATGATTATTTGTTTTTTTTAAATGAAAAACGTTTCAACATATGATTGATGTTTCAACTATTTTGACATCCATGTTCAATTTTCTTTTAAGCGCATAATTCGTACCAGAGGTTTCGCTTTTATCACAAGCTATACAAATTGACAGCTTAATTTGTTTTACCTGGTGGTTTATACTCTGGTTCTGATTATCTTTTCCATTAGTAACTCTAAAAAATATAATTCTCGTTTTGAAGTAATAACTAAAACAAATCGATAAAATAAAATGCGTGTCTATAATAGTTCATTTATCAGAAGAGCATTAGTTACACCGATTATTTCTGTGCTGGTGATTTTGTTTTCTTGCCATAGTGTTCATAAAAATACTATAGCGTATTCAGGCGAGAACTGGAATGATTATGCCGGTGACAATACCAAAAGCAGGTATTCAACATTAAGCCAGGTAAACAAACAAAATGTTAACCAATTAAAAGTGAGCTGGACTTACCGTTCAGGCGATTTTTCGCAGGATTTAAAAACGACCCTGGAATGCAATCCAATTATTGTAAATGGAATAGTATACGGCACCACTCCTACCCTAAACCTCGTAGCTCTTAATGCTGCTACAGGAAAGCAGATTTGGCGCTATAATCCATTACCCCGTGAAACCATTGAAAAGCTAAAGACGGATGAAAAAATAAATATTGTACCTGGAACAGGATATTGGATAAACCGGGGAGTTAAATATTGGGAGAACGGTATCGATAAAAGAATCTATTATAGCGCAGGCATTTATCTGTTTGCACTGAATGCTATCACAGGCACTCTCATTACAAGTTTTGGCGACGAGGGTAAAATTGATTTGCGACAGGGCCTTGATCGTGATGTAAAAGGGATGCATTATAATTCAACAACACCCGGTGTAATTTTTAAAAACAATTTAATTATCGGTTCCACCGTCGGTGAAGGACCTGATCCTGCAGCACCTGGATTTGTAAGGGCTTTTGATATTACCACAGGAAAATTAAATTGGGTGTTTCATACCATTCCGCAAGAAGGGGAATTTGGGAATGATACATGGGAAAAAGATTCCTGGAAAAAAGCCGGCGGCGCTAATTCATGGGCTGGGATAAGCCTGGATGAAAAACGTGGAATCGCTTTTATTGTTACAGGCTCACCAACCTGGGATTTTTACGGAGGAGATCGTCCCGGTGATAATTTATTTGCAAATTGTATAATAGCACTTGATGCAGCAACCGGTAAACGGATATGGCATTTTCAAACCGTTCATCATGATATATGGGATAAGGATATTCCTTGTCCTCCCACTTTAGTAACGGTGATGCAGAATGGGAAAAAAACAGATGCAGTTGCACAGGTAAGCAAAACAGGATATGTCTATCTTTTTGAAAGGGAGACTGGAAAACCACTTTTCGAGATTAAAGAAACACAAACACCGTCTTCTCAAATTGCAGGCGAGAAAACAGCACCCACTCAACCAATACCGGTTAAACCTAAACCCTTTTCCCGAATGGCAGTTACGGAAAACGACATAACTAATTTGAACCCAGAGGCACGGGCCTATGCGTTGGAAATATTCAACAAAAGCGAGCATGGTTCCCAGTTTACTCCTATAAGTGATAAACTAACTCTTGTGATGCCAGGCCTTTTGGGCGGTGCTAACTGGAGTGGTGCATCATATGATCCTGGAACAGGTTTGCTGTATATTAATTCCATGGATGTGCCCAGCCTTTTAAGTTTAACGCCAGCTAATGCGGGGAGCCAATACCCGGTTAAATTAAACGGCTACAATCGCTTTTGGGATCCTAAAGGATATCCTGCTATAACACCGCCATGGGGATCGTTAACCGCTATTAATTTAAATACCGGTGAATTTGCCTGGCAGTCAACGCTGGGGGAGTTTGATGAATTGACAGCTAAAGGAATTCCGCCAACAGGAGCCCCGAATTTAGGAGGAAGTATTGTTACAGCAGGCGGACTCGTTTTTATCGCTTCGACACAGGATGAGAAATTCCGTGCATTTGATAAAGAGACAGGAAAAATATTATGGGAAACTAAACTCCCGGCAGGTGGTTATGCTTCACCAAGCACATACATGGTCAATGGAAACCAATACATCGTAATTGCTGCTGGTGGTGGTGGCAAAATGTTAACCAAGTCAGGCGATTATTATATTTCGTTTTCTTTACCATAAAAAAATTCCTGCTTGCTTTTATCATGCAGGGATTGCCGTATTGTCTAAAAACTTATGCTGCTACACCAAGTTATGAGAAGTGCATAAATATGCGAACAATAATTATTAATACATCAGGTTGCAATAAAAGGTGAACTGGTTGAACAATTAAATGATTTGGACGGCGGCTTGTTAGTTTTTAATACAGAACTGAGCGGGTGGTTGAATAGTATGTTATTGAAAAGCAGGTTGATTAAATATCATCTTAATAAAAAAGAGAGAACCATATACGGTTCTCTCTTTTTGGTATCAAGTGTTGAAAATATTATCCGGTGAAATAAATATAAACCGCAAGGATTGCGAGAACTAACAAAACGGAAAGAATTACATCCTTCCAATTCCAGGTTGCACGGTTCTCCGCCCTGTCCTCTGCTGAGAGTGTGGAGAAGGTAAGACCTTTGATCTTTGCATAATCCGGCTGTTTTGTTGCATAACTTACGATGATAAAAACAAGGATGCAAACAATAGTTATCAAAAGGCTGTAATACTGGAAAAAAATATTATTAACAATCCAAAGGAATGAGCCTTCAGTATAAGCAGCTCCACCGAGTTTAACCGGTGTATCTACAATCAGCCTGAATAATCCCATGGCAAAACCAGTTATTAACGTAGCCAAACACCCAGGACCATTCAGTCGCTTCATAAAAACGCCAAAGAAGAAAACAACAAATATTGGTGGCGCAAGGTAAGCCTGTATGCCTTGCAAATAGTCGTACAATCCTTTTGCACCCTGTATTACCGGTATCCAAAGCAAGCCGATAATGACCATAACAACCGTGGCCATTCTTCCAACCTTCACTAATTTTTCCTGTGAGGCATTTGGCCTAAACCTTGAATAAAAATCCATTGTAAACAATGATGAAGATGCATTGAATACGCCGGCCAATGCACTCATTAGTGCAGCAAGCAGCCCTGCCACTACAATACCTCTTACACCAACAGGAAGTACATGGGTTACTAATAATGCAAATGCACCTTGTGCCTGTTCATGTATCACATTCCCATTGGCATCAATCAACCGGTGCTGTATATCCGCGTTAATTCCACTTTTTGCCAAAGCAAAACATATCATTCCCGGGATAATGAAAAGAAAAACGGGAGTCAATTTGAGAAAGCCTGCGAAGATAGTACCACGCCTTGCCTGTTTTTCATCACGTGCGCCCAAAATTCTTTGTACAATATATTGGTCAGTACACCAATACCACAAGCCAATAATGGGTGCGCAAAGTAACATACCCGGCCATGGATATTTATCATTAAAATACCAGGCTTGTCTTCCAGCCTCTTTTACGGGAGCCCATGTTCCTTCCACGCCAGCAGGTACAACAGGTTTCCATAAATTAAACATTTCGCTACCGCATATTTCTTTCAGCCTATCCCAACCGCCCAAGGCTTTTAAGCCAAAGTAGGTAACAAATAAGGCGCCGATTATTTTTACAAAAGTCTGAAGGGTCTCGGTATAAACCACTGCACGTAAGCCACCAAGAATTGTATAGATACCTGTCAATATTATCAGTAGAATGGAACCGATCCAGAACGTATCCATTCCCATAATATTTACTTCTGGCAATAAAGCCCTGAACACAACACCTCCTGCATAAATACCAACAGCGATCTTGGTTAATATATATGCGATCAATGAAATGATGGAAAGAACAGCTCTTGCCTTAGGAGTAAATCTTTTTTCCAAAAACTCCGGCATAGTATAGACTTTCGACCGCATAAAAAACGGACCCATTACCCAACCCAGTACGAGCAAACACCAGGCATGCAATTCATAATGTGCCAATGCAACACCATCAGTGGCTCCTGAACCCGCTAAGCCTACCAAATGTTCGGAACCAATGTTTGAAGCGAAAATGGAAGCGCCGACCACAAACCAACCTAAGTGTCGGCCAGCGAGGAAATAATCGTCAGCAGATGTTTTATCTTTCTTTTTTACGGCCCACCACGAGATGCCGGCAATAACGGCAAAATAAAAGAGGATGATAAGCCAGTCCAGCCATGTAAGGTAACTGTTCATGAGAGTTGATTTGGTTTAGAAATTAATTGAAATTATTACTATGGTTTTTGATCAGTCCATTAAAATTTCTCAATGCTTAAAAAATTTTCCTACGCTCCAACCATTCGTCAGCTATGCAGCGATGCAACTTCTCCTCAAAAGAAAAAAACAGAATTTTTGGAGATGCTGGTTGTTTTTCCGGACATTAGAGCTTAGGTGAGGTATAGTAACAGCAACTTAAATTATTTGGTTAATGTTTGTAGATGCCTATCAACTGCCGTTAACCGTCAACAAGTTTCGAATATAGGCATTTTAATAAACTGACTTGACCGCTACTAATTTATTTGTGGAGACGATATTAATTTCATTATATATAGATCACATCTATTTCTTTGTAGGATGATAGTTATTACCTCGCCAATGACTTGCCGTCAACCAGTCAAAATCAGCGCAGCCTGAAATCATTTTTGTATAGTGCGGGTGCAAAACAACCCAACCTTTGCACCGATTCAACGTCCATTTTAGCCTGGAATATGTTACCAGCGGGAGTAAACAGAACACTAATGACCATTTTCTTCTAGTGGGCTCCAACCATCACCGCAATCAAAAATATTTTTTAAACTATATTTTTTGACTTCTTTCTTTTTCAATTGCTTTGACCAGCTTACTCTCCCCGCAGGATTAGCTCCCGGACCATAACTTTTGTATTCAGCGTAGAAAGCCGTTTTTTCATTTTCGGCGTTTCTCCAGTTGTCCCATCCTTCCTTTACAATGTGGGCTCCCATTTCAGTGTGTATAAAAACAGTTTTAGCATTAGGACGCCAGGGTCTTCCCAGGTAAACTTTTTTAGCTGCTGTATCAGCTACAAGTTGGCAATCAAAAAAAACTAAACCATAATTTTTTCCAGCCCGTGTTGAAGCTGCTGTGATGTATGAATTCGAGAGACTTTTGATCACGCAATCTTGAAAAACGACAGTAGCCTCGCCAAAAATAAAATCGGTTGTCCCTTCTATATAGCAGTCCTTATAGTATTGCCGGCTGTTTTCACTGTCAACATACAAGGTATCCTGGTTACCCAGCAACCTGCAATTTTTTATACTTGAGCGATCGCCTTTTACGTGTAATGCCACGGCCTGCCCTACTCTTCCGGCTGTATTTTGAATGGTGAGGTTTTCGGCGGAAAAGTCATTGCCCTGCACTAAAACCGTATAGGAGTTGTAAGTAGAATATTTGTCCCTTCCAAATGCATCGAGACCCGGATAAGCTTTTCCGGAATAATCGTTATTGGTAATAATAGTGCTGTCCCTGTTTTCACCCACCAATGAAATATTTGTTTTCCATGAAGGGATTACAAGCTTTTCCTCGTAAATACCTTTCTTTATATGGATAGTTACCTGTTGCTGTGAAAGATCGCGAACTGCATTGATTGCTTCCTGTATGGTTTTAAAATTGCCGCTTCCATCTTTTGCGACAGTAAATGAAGTGGGATAAGTCTGCGGTTGCCCAAAACCAATTATAAAAAGCAACAAGCTATATGCTGCAAGAAAAATTTTTTTCGTCATAACTAATTTTTCAACCCTGCATTCCTGATATATTTTGCAACAGGTAAATTTTGATTTTTTATTTCCGCAAGTACAATCTGTGCAACTTTTCTTGCTCCCAATTCGCTAAAATGAGTATCATCTTTTTTACCATCCGGATAATTAGGATGCTCATTGGGTTCAAGATAATTGAAAAGATATTTTGACCTCTCGACCCCCATTTGCTGCAAGAGCTGTTGGCCTTTTCTATCGAGATCAATCATTGGTACATTGTATTTTTTTGCAGTTCTGCGTACCAGTTCGGAGTATACGTCATGAGTGCCCTCTATCCTTCCGGAAGAATCAAACTTTCTTCGTGCAACAGGCGTCAATAAAACTGGTAAAGCTTTTTTATTTCTTGATTCTGATATATACTTCACAAGGTTGGCAGTGAATTCCTCTTCAGTGGTGTAGCTCGCCTTTGTTTTTACTTCATCATTGTGTCCAAACTGTATAAACACATAATCGCCTTCCTGCAAATTATCAACAACAGGTTTCCATAAACCTTCTTCAATAAAGGTTCGTGTGCTCCTGCCGTTTTTCGCCCGGTTATCTACTATTACTGAAGAATCAAAGAAATAGGAGAAAGGCATTCCCCAACCGGTTTCAGGATAAGCTTTTATTTCTTTTTGCGACATCGTAGAATCACCAATCAAATAAATTTTTATTTGCCTCTTTTGTAAAGTGGTGAATGAAAGCAACAACAAAGAACCAAATAAAAAGGTGTTCGAAAAATTCATTTTTTTCATACGAAACATTGTTATTGAATGACAATGCTATTAATATATACCTCTATATTGCTGTATTTGTGATGCAGCTTACAGGTGCTTGCATCAGCAGAATTATTAGCGTTCAAGCCATTCTTGTTCTCCCATTCGTCAGGCATCCCATCCTTGTCCGTATCCATTAGTGCGGGAAAAGATTTTAATTGCGGCCAGGCAGATATTGTTTTATCGTAAGGAGTACCGTGCGGATAACCACCCTGTACGTCAATAAACCTACCTGTTCTTTTTCTTACATCACCAATAATCCTTTCATCCAGTGTGTCCCGCTTAAAACTTGCACCCGCATTTTTCATCACATCAGCATAGGCTTCTTCAGCCGATTGTAGCGAAATAGATTCTGATTTGAAAGCCTTATCCTGAACCAACTCTTTTTTATTGGCTTCAGTTCCTTCTTTAGGCATATCTATCCCAAGCCAGTTGTTTTTGCTAACATCCATTGCGCCGTCTACATAATTTCCATTCACATACCACTTGCCAAAGTTTAGCACGTCTGTTTTAGATGGATTGACAATGCGGTAGCGTACAGATTTATTTGTTGCCGGCCCATACTTAAAATAATTGTTTACAATGTTGTACATACCTGCTTCACCGCCATAGATATTATTATGGCCCCAATTATAAATGACGTTGTTTCTAAAATCTGCAAAATCCCGGGTTGCCCCAAGCCGTGCACCATTAAACCTGGGATTACGGCTGGCACAATGAGCAAATAAATTATGGTGTGCTGACAAGTGGCTCCCACCCCATATTCCTCCATAGCCATGGTGCTCAAAATCTTTATCTCCCGTTTCGAAATGATATGAATAATTCAGCGGCTCGGATATAATATTCCATTGGAGTGTTGTACTGTCACCTCCGTAAACAGACAAAACTTCATCCGTGCTCCAACTCATGCTGCAGTGATCAATCATAATGTTATTTCTGCGAGTACCACTGAATGCATCGTCAGCACCTGCGCCATCTACCATTCCTTTGTTCTGGTGTCTATCGCCCATTCGAAAACGCATGTAGCGGATGATGATATTATTGCCTCCTAACGATACAGGATAATCTGCAAGGCAAATGCCTTCACCTGGTGCTGTTTGTCCTGCAATGGTTATATCTGATTTTATTGACAATGGAGAGGACAGGTGAATGGTTCCTGACAATGCAAATACAACCATCCGCGGCCCCTTTGCTGTAACAGCTTTTCTTAAACTCCCCTCTCCATCGTCAGCCAGGTTAGTAACGATAAATACTCTTCCACCTCTACCGCCTTTTGTGTACTTTCCAAAGCCTTCTGCGCCTGGAAATGCAAGTGCCTCACCGTCTCCAGATGAAGATGCATTTATTTTTTGCTGTGCACAACCTACAAAAACATTGCAGCAGCAACCAACCGTTATCATAAAATAAAATAGACAGATTGTTTTCATTCATTTGCTTTTAACACCCTGCTATAATTTTTAAGGTGGAGTGTACAGGAAAAACGGCGAAGCCTCATTAGACTGTTAAATGACATTAAAAGTGCCGCCGTAAAAGCTGCACTTTTAAATTTAACCTGGTTAATTTATCGCCACCTCGGATCACCAGCATTGGCTTTACCAGGAAATGTATTGTCAATAATTTTGAAAATACCATTTGCAGGATCCTGCCACAGTTGTGTAGATGTTTTAGAATAGGTTATAATACTTGTAATATCACTACCGCCAGAAATTTGATCGAACGTTCTGTAGTTTATACCTGCATTAACAGTTGTAGCAGCATTTGCATTAATTCCTTTTATTGCCGTATTACCCGAATTCGGTTTGCCAATGCCAAAGATGCTGTTGTTGATTGTTATTCCATTTGTAACGTTATTAGTTCCAGCCGTACTATAATTTACATAATAACTATAGGTGGTACCTGTTAACCCGAAGGCAGCTTCATTTATAGTACAGCTTTCTATTAAGACAGAGTTTGAATTCTGCCTGCTCACAATAATTTTTTCCGCTTTGTAAATGGTTGTATTTTTTATGGAAATATTATCCGCCTTACAGCTTACATTGTCTACCGTAATCACTCCATAGTTAGAAAGGCTATCAAGGATGCAATTATTCACAGAAAAATTAGTAACAGTAGTTGTACCTGACTGAAGCCTTACAATGCCCCTGAAAATTTCAATTTTACAATCCTCAAAACCAAGTTTGCTTACAGTTGCACCATTCGTTGTATTGAAAACATAGCGTGATCCAAAGTTGTCACTCTTCATGTTTACGCCTTTAAACATGATCGAATCTATTGTGCTCCCGGCAGTAAAATTAAAATTGCTGGTAAAGAAAATATTTGCGGGATCAGGTATTAAAAGATCGCTGCCACTGGTTATTGTAATTGATTTACTCAAGTTCACAGATGAAGAAATATTATAAACCTGGCCGCGTTTTAGGAGTACCGTACTCCCAGAAGCAATTAAGGGAATTGTATCTTGCAAAACAGATGGGCGTCCTGTAATATTTCTAAGATCAACGATAATCCCTGGTATGGATGCCTTGGTAGTATAATTTTCCCATCCCCTGTCTGCTGTACCGCTATATAAATAAACTACGTATGAAGTGGAACTGCTCAACCCGGATATTATTTTATAAGTATTACTATTGTCAGTAGCAGTAAGTGGAACCTGGCTAACCAGTGAACTGTCAGAGGCTTTTAAAACTTTAATGGAAGTTACAGTGGCACCCGTGGGTAACCAATTCACTCTTATTGCTTCATCAGTACTTTGAGCTGACGTAGGTTCCTGGTGATTCCATGCCGGGAATTTAGGAACTTTAATTCCGCCAAGATTACTCCACCCTGAATTTAAAACGGTGTCTGTTGCAATAGCTTTTACCTGTAGCTGGTATAATTGATTCCATTTAACGTTGGGAACCACATAAGCACTCGTATCTATTACAAAAGAATAATCTACCGTTTTAAACGTGTCACGGCTAACCTGTAAAATATAAGAATTTGCGCCTTTAATATCCTGCCAGCTTACGAGTATGGAATTATTCAACGTGCTTAATTGGCCTGTAGGCGGCCTGAAAAGGCGCACGGTCTCAGCTGCTTCATCTTCTTTTTGACAGGCAGTTATTAAGAGAAATCCTGCCAACAGTACGAAAAAAATATTTTGAATTTTCATATGCTAATCTTTGTGCGATTATTAAAAACTATAATTAAAACCCGTACCCATCATTTTTTAAAACACCTAAACTGCTTGATATAATTGAGCTGTGAATAGGTACGATGTACTTAACCGGATCCACCCCTGCTGCATCTTTATAACCCCTGTATTGTTGTAACGTATAATTTGCGGGTCCACTGGTTGTAGTGTTGTATAACGACACTAACCAATTCACACGTATGACAGTTACCCCAGGCTCAGCTGGAACTGCATCTAATTTTTTATACTTGTTATAAAAAATTACATTTTTACCTTCTCTTTTAT
>Ga0157380_10002784_pt1 | contig 11883 bp, 13 predicted proteins | sample S35metaG_FD_119757 | JGI IMG/M metagenome (GOLD analysis project Ga0157380, IMG submission 119757) | Switchgrass rhizosphere microbial communities from Kellogg Biological Station, Michigan, USA - S3-5 metaG | ecosystem: Host-associated > Plants > Roots > Rhizosphere > Soil | place: USA...
CCGGGCTTGGTCAGACACCGTCGATCCAACTGTGCCGAAATACTAACTATGCAGAAGCCCGCACGAAGTAAGGGCATGAACTCTCGCAAGAGTGCCCCTTATTGACGTGCGGGCTTCTGCAACAATCTACGCCTTCGCGCTTCCGGCTGTCGTTAACCGTCGGCTCACCGTGTCCCAATCGATGTTCGAGAAGAACGCCTCGATGTACTTCGGCCTGTCCGCCGGAGCGTAATCTTTGATGAACGCATGCTCCCAAACGTCCATTATCAGGATCGGCGTGTATCCTGCCACGTTGCCCGTCTCGTGCAGGTTGATCCAGTGATTAGAGATCGCGCCGTTGGTCGGGTCCTGATAGGTCGCTGCCCAGCCGACGCCACGCATCTTGCCGGTCGCGACAAAATCGGCCTTCCAGATCTCATAGCTTCCAAAGCCTTCCTCAGCAGCCTTTACGAACGCGGAATCCTTTGTCGGGTCACCGGTGCCCTGTTTCTTCATGTTGTCGAAATAATACTCGTGCAGCACCATCCCGTTGTATTCAAAACCGTAACGCCGCCGGAGCTCGGAGAACGCCGCGGTCTTCGTTGCATCGAGCTGCCCGCCGCCGATAAGCTCGTTGATCTGTTCGTTTAGAAGATTGGTGTTCGTCACATAGCCTTCATAAAGCTTGAAATGCATCGCCAGAGTTTCATTCGAAATGCCCGTCAGATCGCTCAAATCGAAAGATCTAGCCTTATACACAGTGTTCAATCCCATCGTATTCCTCCTGTCGCTATTCGATAGATCGATTATAGCAAACCTTGTTTAAGGAGTATTTTCCTCGGCGGGACGCGGGCCGGCGTCAAGCCCGGAAACGCTAACCTGATTGATCACGCGAACGTAGAGATCGCCGTTTACACGATTTTGGCACGAGAGACGCGTGTTCGGCCCGAGGTCGGTTTTGGTCGAAAGCACGGCTTGTTCCGGCTCGCGCATCGGCTCCATTTCACCCTCGATCAGCTCCACGCGGCACGTCGTACATCGAGCGTTACCCCCGCAGCGATGCAATATATCCACCCCGGCATCTTCGAGACACAAGACCAGCTTACGTCCCGGTTCGCATTCGATCTCCTGTAAGCCCCCTGCAGTTTCAGCTTTGATTATTGGCATTTGAGTGAGTTATCTCCTTCCGCGTAAATTGATTGTTGACTTTGGCATAAATCAAGCGACAATCGCAAGTAGCCTATGCGAGTGCCGAGTATGACATCACCGTTCACACTGTTCTTGATATTGTTTGCAACTACAACCGTAGTTCTTAATGGTTGTGATTCAACACAGGGTCAGACCCAGATGCGAAACAGCCACCTCAACCGAAGTCCAGTACCCGATAATTCGGATTATTACGGAAAAGAAATGCTGCGAAGCGACCTACGTCAGGCAGACATCGTTGCATACGTCGATTCGCGTGAGATTATTTCTGTTGTGCCGTCTGACGAGAAAACCGATTGTACTAACTTTGATTCGAATACCGGTCCTGGATACTGCGGTTTCGTTATCAAATCCGAGATTAAGGAACTGTACAAAGGCAAGCTTAGTTCTGACACCATCGAGTATTTCGAATACCGCGAAGCTACGGCGATCAAATCAAAGGAACATTATCTTGGTCCTCAGATCATTTTTCTAGAACGGTTTGAGAATGAAAAAACCAAAAAGACTTATTATCAGGTGATCGAGAACTCAACGAGAAGAATCGACAATAATGTTATTTCGAAAATGCGCGAGATATCGAAGTACAAGGTCAAATCGAGTTAAGTCCCTCTCCCTATACTTACTTTTTGTTGATATTCGTCGATCGCCACAAAAACGACCTCGGCCTCGGTAACCTTCACGATGACACCCGGCGTACCGAAGCGTTCGGCCTCAACATCGACGTGGATCGTGATCGACGTGTTACCCACTTTTATCGTTCTGGCGTAAAAACTGACAAGGTCGCCGATAAACACGGGCTCGTGAAAGATGACCTCTTTCATCGCAACGGTCACAAAACGATTGTGCCGCGTGTGCCTGATCGCCTCGACGCCCCCGGCCACGTCTATGTAGCTCAAAATGACGCCGCCAAAGACGGTACCATGCGCATTTGTATCGCGCGGCATCATCGTCAGACGTATCGCCGCATCGCGGTTCGTTTCTTCGTTTTCCATAGTTCAACCACAGATAAACACAGATGGACACAGATAATACCAATAAATCTATCGGTGTTCATCCGTGTTCATCTGTGGTTTTGAATTTGTTTTAGAACCCAATCCCGGACCGTGTCGCGTAACGCATTCAGGTGCTCATCAAAAAAATGGCCGCAGTTTTCGAATATTACTACCTCGGCCTGCGGTATCCGGTCGGTAAGCGACCGCAAGCTTTTCACTGAACAAAACTCGTCCTTATCGCCGTGGACGAAAAGAATCGGCTTTTTTATTTGCGTTAGGAAATCGTAATCGCGATATTTCTCGACCGGCGTGCCGATGCTGATCAAACGCTTCACGCGATCGTCCGACATCCCGACCTCCATGCCGGTCCGGGAGCCGAACGAAAACCCTGCAACCGTCATATCTTTGCCCCGATACTCGCCTGCGAGATAGTCGAGGGCGGCATGAACGTCTTCCTTTCCGCCTTCTACCTCCGCGTGCACTCCGGTCGAAGCGCCGACCCCGCGAAAATTGAAACGCAGCGTGATCAGGTCCGCATCTACTAACCCGGCGGCCACACGAAAAACGACCTTGTTATGCATCGTTCCTCCGCCAAGCGGATGCGGGTGGCAGACCAGCCCCACGCCCGCAACCTCACCGCCCGGTTCTTTCAAAATCGCCTCAAGCTGCCCATGCGGCGCCGGAATGAACAAATTGCCTTTTGGATACATGAGATGGAGATTGTACCAAAGGCAGAACCACCCGCGTGAGTGGGTGGTTTCTTCACCTGAACTAGCCGAGGCGATGCGTTAGGCAGGCGGAAACACGAGCGGTAGCGAGTGTGCCTTCCAATCATCAAGACAAGCATATTGGAGAGCTGGGTTTGGGCTCCGCTTTTTTATTCGTCGTTGGTCAACTGGCTGGCGATCCAGCCAATTAAGCCAAAATCAGAGACGGTGCGTCGTTCGAGGCCGTCCTTGCCAAAGCGGGTTTCTGTGAAGAAATGTGAGCCTGGAGCGGCATCACTCGTCCTTGTCTGCGAGAACAGCGGAACTATTTTGGCCACGAGCGCAGTATCCACACCCATCGTGGCTGAGAGCGCATCACTTTCGAACATTTGCTTCGTAAAGGGCGAGTTGCTGCCATTCCCCTCCTTGACTCCCAGAAGTTTTTCGACCGAATAAGCGTCACCCAGATAGATGAATCCGCTGGGTACTGAAACGAGTATCAATTCGCCGTCAGCTGATTTTCGGATCAGCCGGTCGGGGAACTCTGCAACCGGTTTGACCGTCCGCAACTCGCTCGCAATAGATTGTTCGAAGCTTGCGTGGTCCTTTATCTTTGCAACCACGACCACGTTTTCACCACTTTCGCCGAATCTAACCGTAAAAAGCTCGGGTTCGACGGACTTAAGGAACTTTTCCGGGTCCTCGATCCCATAAGGCTCAAATAGTCCATCCGAAAAATTAACAACAAGCGCGCCGCTAGTGGAATCAGTCGCCTTCCCGGCGGAAAGAACCAGACTACGCCATGCAATATGCGGATCTTGCAGGTTGTATCGGGTAACGGAAACAGCGCCTTCGGGATTTATTCGAGGCAGTCCTTCAGTTTGTGCACGCGATGCTATCAGTGTCTCCCTTAGAACCGTCGAGGCCTCGGGCTTTATCGAGATTGAATAGGTGTCCGCGATTCCTTCATCCGTCTTTTTGGCATTCCAAGTCGCCTCTTTCAATGAATTTCGGAGGATTTCCGGCAAGACACGGGCGACAAAACCCTGTACTTCGCCCTCCTCGCTGCTCTGTTTTGCCAGTGACAGCCCTACGATGTTTGCGATCTGCGCCACGCCATCGGGCGAGACGTAACCAAATGCGAGGCGGTCACCATTTGTAATCTTTGGGTTTTTCGCAATACTTTCGACGTCGCCGCGTTTCGCTGCCAAGCATTTCTCGATGGACGATTCGTCATTGCCGAAATACACGACGCTGCCTTGTACTAGTCCGTACGCCTTGCGGCCATCGTTTGCAGTCCAGACAAAATATTTACCGTCGTGCTTATCAGAAGTTTCAAGTAACACTTCGCCGCCATAGACATCGTCGATAAAGCTTCCCAGCTTCTCTTCAGTAAACTTGAGGGCTTGATAATTCCAGGCGTTCGTTTCAAGAATCGCAACGAAACGGGGCGTGAAATTTAGGACAGAATTTTCGTCCGTCACGGGATGTTCTTTCGTTTCGAAGCCTGTAACAGTAACCGCGAGCTTAACCCCATTCAGAACGGAAAGATCCGGGAACTCCTTCGCGGCTTCACGAAACGCTGGACGCTCGGTGATGGCACCCATCACTGCTCCGAGATCGTCCGCCTCAAGATAAACGAGGCTGTCAGAGGGTACGAGCCAACGAAGATCCGTCGGCTTTGTACTGCAGGAAAACGATAATCCAAAAGTAAAAAGGCAAAAGGCAAAACCAAATGATCGCAGGAGCTTGCCTTTTTCCTTTTTACTTTTTACTTCAAACTTGTGTGTTAACATCTTCGGAATATGGCGGGGAAAGTATTTGCTGATGACATTTTACAGGGTAAAGTTGCGTTCGTCACAGGCGGCGGTACGGGTATTAGCGGCGGCATCGCGCGAGCCTTCGCGGCGCATGGCGCGAGAGTCGCTATAACGAGCCGAAAGAAAGAAAATTTGATCCCTATGCAGCAGTTTATTGAAGAAAATGGCGGAGAGTGCCTGGCTATTCCGTCGGATGTGCGTGTCTACGATGGCGTCGAAAAAGCTATTGACCAAACCGTCGACAAATTCGGGAAAATCGACGTTCTCGTCAACGGCGCCGCCGGGAATTTTCTTTGCGCGGCAGATCAGCTTTCCTCCAACGGATTTGGAACGGTGGTCGATATCGACACTAAGGGCACTTTCAACGTCTGCCGTGCGGCATTTGACGCCCTCAAAGAATCTAAAGGCCAAATCCTCAATATTTCCGCCACACTCCATTATCTTGCGACGCCGATGCAGATCCACGTCTCGGCAGCAAAGGCCGGTGTCGATGCGATCACGCGAAACCTCTCGGTCGAATGGGGACGACACGGCATCCGCGTAAACGGCATCGCCCCGGGGCCGATCGAAGATACGGAGGGAATGAAACGCCTTCTGATGCCGGAACTGAAAGACAAGATCGTGAAGAAGATACCTCTCGGAAGATTCGGCCGGATCGTTGACATCGAAAACGCCGCTCTGTTTCTAGCGTCCGATGCGGCGAGCTACGTTACTGGCGTTACGCTAGTTGTTGACGGAGGAAGTTGGCTGCTTGGAACCAGCCTCACCTAGTCTCTACTATGCTCGTTGTTATCGACAATTACGACTCTTTCACGTACAACCTCGTTCAATATCTGGGCGAGCTTGGCGCGGATATGAAGGTGTTTCGAAACGATGAGATAAAGGTTGACGAGATAGATGAACTTTCGCCCGATAGAATACTGATCTCGCCGGGCCCGGGAACCCCGGATGACGCAGGAATTTCGCTGCACGTTATCGAGCGATTTGCCCAAAACACCCCCATTCTCGGAGTGTGCCTTGGCCATCAGGCGATCGGACAATTCTTCGGTGGAAAGGTTGTTCGCGGGCCAGAGCCGGTTCACGGGAAGCCGGTGAGCATCAAACACGACGGGAAGACGATATTCGATAACATTCCACAGGATTTTTCGGCTGGAAGATATCATTCCCTCGTCGTGGAGAGAGATTCGGTCCCGGATTGTCTCGAAATCTCCGCCGAATCCCCCGACGGCCTTGTGATGGCCACGCGTCATAAAGAACTCCCGATTGAGGGCGTCCAGTTCCACCCGGAATCAATACTTACGGAACATGGCAAAACTCTCCTGGCCAACTTTCTAAAACTCTAATGGTCATTCTTGCTCCAGTAGGATGGCTTTACGGCCGGGCGACGGATCTGCGAAATGCATTATACGATCGGGGAGTATTCAGATCGTATGACCTTGGAGCGCGGACGATCAGCGTTGGGAATCTCACAACAGGCGGAACGGGAAAAACGCCATTGGTTGCGCACATTGCTGATATCCTGGCTGCAAACGGTGACAATGTTTGCATCCTCACGCGCGGTTACGGCCGTAGAGATGAGAACGAACGCGTCCTGGTGGCCGACGGTACGAGGGTGCTTGTCGACGCCGAAACCGGCGGCGATGAACCGGTTGAACTTGCAAGAAAACTTGTTGGGAAAGCAATCATTGTTGCGGATGCGGACCGCGTGGTGGCCGCGAAATGGGCAAAGGCAAAGTTTGATGTCACGACGTTCATCCTTGACGACGGTTTTCAGCACCGCCGAGCCAAACGTGATCTGGACATTGTTTGCGTCGATGCAACGAAACCGTTCAGAAACGCCAAAATATTACCTGAGGGCAACTTACGGGAATCGTTGAACGGTTTGAAGCGGGCGGACAACGTCGTCGTGACAGGGATCGATCAGGCCGAGGATATCCGAGCTTTGCAGAAAGAAATTCGGGAAATTAATCCGGCCGCCAATATCTTTTCTGCCCGCACACAAATCGTTCGTGCGAGCCGTTTAGAGGATTTTCTCGGTAGGTCCGTTGGGTCGCCAGACGACATTCCGAGATCCGCTTTCGCATTCTGCGGCATCGGAAATCCGGAGAGTTTCTTTGCTTCACTCGTTGGCGCCCAAATTGTCCCGGTTGGGCGACGTTCCCTACGCGATCATTATCCGTATAACCAAACCGACGTTGAAAATATCGAAGGTGAGGCGGAAGCGGCGGGTGCCGAATCACTGATCACAACCGGCAAGGACGCCGTCAAGCTTAAAAACCTCACATTTAGGATTCCTTGTTTTGTTGTTGAGACCGAGATCCTAATTGACGAGGCTGATGAATTCAGAAGGCTTATCTTACCTTCTTATTAATTGGCGGCTCCTTCTTGTCACCCCAATAGAACGCCTTGATCACGAGTACGTAAACCAATACACTGATCGCAAGCAGAATAAAGAAAAAGAGTACGAACCAGCCGAGCGTCGACATCTAGGCCTCCTCCTCGATCGACTTCTCTTCCGATTCGATAATTCCAGCAAATAGTCCACGGCTTCCCTGGTGTTCCAGGACATGACGGTAGATCACCGTGCCGATCGCAACGAGAGGGATGGCTAAAAAGACGCCCGCAATGCCGGCCACCTGTTCTCCGGCGAGTACCGATAGGACGACAGCGAGCGGGTGCAGATGCAGACCTCCGCGGACAATACGCGGGTATGTGACGTAATCGTGAGTTATCCGAAGTACCAAAAGAAAGATCCCTACGTAGAGTGCCTTCCAGGGGTCGTCCGAAAATCCGGCGGTGGTGATCGCAACGATAGCGATCACCAATGGACCTATCAATGGAACGAACTCAAAGATCCCCGCTAGAATGCCCAGCAATAACGCATACTTGAGGCCGATCAGATAAAACCCGATCGTGCAAACGGTGCCAATAAGGACACACGAGACCAATTGTGCGCGGCTGTATGCGGCAAGCGTCGCGTTTACGTCTTGCAAAACGCTTTCAGTACGCGCGCGCCATCGTCCGGCCGGAAAGATACGAAGAACCCCGATCCGAAAGGAGTTAGCGTCCTTAAGAAAAAAGAACGATAGGATCGGTATGATTATTAGCCATGGCAAATATGTCGCCGCACTGAGAACTGAGTTGCCCACTGAGGTGGTAATCATTTCTCCAATGCTGAGGGCCTGCTGATTAAGGCGTTCCTGAACGTCCTCAGGCAGCCGCAATCGTTCAAATCTACGACTAAGTTCGCTGGCTGTCCGCTGAATAGAAGCGCCGAGTGTCGGGAGATTAGCGCCGAATTCTTTTGCTTGCTCGGCAACACGGGGCGCAAATATCCAAACGGCCATACCAAGGACGGTGAATACGATCAGGTATGCAACCGCGATCGCAACACCACGCGGCAGAAAGCGTTCAATTCCCCGGAGTTCGAACGGTTTTCGCACTAGCCGAACGAGTGGATCGATCAGATATGCAAAGAAGATCGACAGGACTACAAAGAAGAGAAGAAATGTTAGGGCCCCGATGATATTTTCGATGCGATTCGCAATGAATACGATCAGCATCGTAACGATCACGACACGAGCGATCGACCGGATGGACGGCGATGAGGGGTCAAGATAAACGCGACGCAGGTTGTCATGAGAAACCTGCGATTCTTCCATTTGGTCCTTTTCGTCGTTATGGGGCGTTTGAATTTGCATTCGCGGACATTATCTCACTTTCCGGCTTTGAAAAATCTTCAAATGAAAACCTTTCTTTCATTACCTTGAAGTTCTCGGCCGGGAAGCGGAAGTTCGATCCGACGATCAAGGCTCGGCCGCCGTCGACGAGCTTTTTTCTGTTGATCTCGTACGGCGTGTTTGCGTTCATGAAGCTGCGATCGTCCGAATTCAGAACGCCACCATCTTTACGACGGAAGACGTAGATGAAGTTGAAATCGGCCGTCCGCATCGCCGCAACGTCCGCGTCGATCCCCGTAAGCTCCGCCAGTGACGGACGCTCCGCTGGGGCCAGTTCTTTATCTTTTTCCGCCGAGGAGTTTATGATTCGTTGGTTGGGCTGGCACGCCGGAACAAAAAAGATCACGGCGACGATCAGTAAAAACAAGCATCTGCGAAGAGACATCACTTACTACTTTTCCTCATCCTCCGGCTCGGCATTCGTGTTGACATTTGCGGCCCGCTCTTCTTCATCGAGCTGCTTTTTTTCTTCGGGCGTTTCTGGTTCGTCCTGGTCCACGACCGGTGCTTCACCTTTTTGATCTCGAATTTTCAAGACTCGCGCCTCGTCGTCCTCATAAATTATGTCCGCCCAGCCGCTATCGAGTAGCTTCGCGACCATATCGTCATTTTCTTTTGCGTCGGTGAATACGTACTTCGAGCCAAATTTCTCGCGGATCAGCGGACCGGCCTCCTCCGTCTTTCCTGAGGTGATGTCGGTGAGCAGTTTGTATAGGTCCGGGTTTTCTGAATACAGATAGTTCGGATCCAGACCATAGACGTACGAATGTTTGGTGTCGAGAAAAAAGAGCTTTGGAAAATCGTCCCAATTCGCGTTGAAAATACGCTCGCCTGCGGGCATGTTCTCCTTGCCAGTATCGTCGGTGCCGGTCATCCATTCGCCGGCTCGCTGATATTTGTCGTCCGAATCGTTCGAAGCGATGGTGCCGATGAGGCCGCCGAATTCGATACCAAACCGCTGGAGGCCAACCATGTTTATCATGAACACGATCGCGAGTATCACGCCCGACGTCCAAATGGCGGTCTGCTTGAAGATCTTCCAACTGGCGTCTGATGTTCGAGTCTTGTCTACGTCGAGGTAGGGCCCGATGTCGCGTTTGAAATGATCCGGCAGCTCGAATGTTTGCTTTATGTTGAAGGCCTGGATACTGAACGCCGCGAACAGAACGGCAAATGGCGGGAAATACTCTGCGAACCTTTTCGACCGGAACTGCGCGGCGAGCAGGACCGAAACGAACATCAGGAAGAATGTAGCTTTTTCCGGAAGCTTCCCATTCTTGGGCATGAAAAGGATGTAGCCGATCAGCATCGCGCCCATCGCCACCGGGAAATGCGTGAGCAGTTCCAGGCCGCTATATGGATACCACTCTCCGCCGACCGACACCGCAAAATCGCTACCGATCTTAAACTTCGTCCAGAAATGCTCCATGAAGAGCGTGATGTTAGCGGGGAAGTACGGATTGATCACATTCCCCAGGACCATTCCGGCGCCAGTGTATGCCAGCGGCCGCCATTCAAACCTGCGCTCATTCCACGCGATGATGACCACCCAGATCAGTGCAGCAATAAAGAGAAGCGGAAACAGGCTATACGTCCAAACAAATGCAAACATTAGAGGCAGCAGCCACACGTACTTCCGCTCGAAAAGAAAATAAATGCCGGCGACCGTGAATATGATCGTTAGCGGCGGGGCCTTAGCCATGCTCATCCGGTAATAGAACATGTTTGCGCACGTAAGGATCGCCGCGAACCATATCAATAAGTGGTCGACGTGATAATGATAGAGAAGCCAGAAGACCGAAAAGATCGCGAGGCTAGAGAAAACAACGGCGGCGACCTTTGCGGCCATAACCGGCTCGAAAAACCAGAGAAAGGGGATCTGCAAAAGGTGAAACAGGAAATGATGGTCGTTGTAATCCTGAGGGTTCAGCACCGTGAGCGGCAGCCACTGAAACGTCGGGAGCCATTTCCCTTGCGAGAAATTTTCCCAGAGCAACGAACTCCATCGGATGTGATAATAGCCGTCCCAGTCGCCGCAGCAGATCGCTGAGGTACGAAACTGCAGGAACCACATGATCAAAACGATCGCTACAAACCCAAAAATCAAGTAGACCATTCGAGCAGCATCTTCGGTTTCAAGATACTGCCGCCAAGCCGGTTTTGCCGCGACTGCGGGCTGCTGCACGGGCATCGCAGCCTTCGCATTTTGCTCTATGATTTCGTCCATTATTTAATGCTTGAAGTGAGAAGGATAAAAAGAAAAAGTAACACGAAAGGCCGGTTGTTATCTACTGGAAAGAAGTTCTAGGCAGAAACACGACCTGAAGGGAGTGTGCCCTTGGCTCTCCGGCCTGGTGTGCTCGGGGGCACCCTCGCTACCGCTCGGGTTTCCGACTTGTGAGTGCAAAAGAAAGTGGCAATTTAAGATAGGGCTCAGAACGTACCAAAACTCGTCGAAAATAGAGCCGAAATTGGCCCAGATTAGACCAAAACAGATCAAATCCGAACCACTTTTAGCCTCACCATTTCAGGCCGTCCAAAAATCCTGGATCGTTATCCTGTGTTGTCGCTGCTGATGGAGCAGCATACCCAGCTTCTCATTTGTGGCATCGCTTTCAGCGTTTTCGTTTTGTTCCCCTTCCAATCGGTTCTGCATTCAGCATTCAGTACTCGGCGATCAGCACTGTGAATCTGGAATCTATGTTATCTTTTCAACGAACTTTTGACCGATCATGAAACCAAGACAGCGACTATTTCTGATCTTATGGCTTGCTGGCATTGCGGGCGTTTTGTCGTTTCTGTTTGTGGATCTTTCGGCTTTGATAGCGATGATCCCGCGACCCGAAGGCACCCCGCCGACTGCGTTACCGCCGATACTCATCAAAATTCTCGCAGTTGTTCAACCGGGAGTGCTAACGACACTGGCAGTGCTCTTAGGTGTGTGGCTCGCGCCAAAGATTGGCCTTCACTCACCAGCAGCCGAAGCGATCGCGGAACACAAACCTTTTCTCCCGGCACTGCGGCCGCAGGTCATACCGGCTATCGTTACGGGTCTGTTGTCCGGCGTGGCGATCGTCGCTTGCTGGCTGCTCGTAAGGCCGTACCTGACCGCCGAATTCATCGCTCGGGCAGAGGCGTTCAACGTCATATTGCCGCCGATCACTCGGTTTCTTTATGGAGGATTCACAGAAGAGATCCTGCTTCGGTGGGGCGTGATGACCCTATTTGTGTGGGTGCTGTGGAAGCTGCTGGGCCGTCGTGAAGACGCTCCTCGATCGGCGTGTTTTGTTGTCGCCATATTCGCCTCGGCATTATTGTTCGGTGCGGGACATCTGCCAATAAACTCCGCCCTAAGCGGCGGCCTGACCGTTCCGCTAACGATCTACGTAATTACTGCAAATTCGATCTTCGGAATTGCCGCCGGTTTTCTTTACTGGAA
>Ga0157380_10002786_pt1 | contig 11880 bp, 5 predicted proteins | sample S35metaG_FD_119757 | JGI IMG/M metagenome (GOLD analysis project Ga0157380, IMG submission 119757) | Switchgrass rhizosphere microbial communities from Kellogg Biological Station, Michigan, USA - S3-5 metaG | ecosystem: Host-associated > Plants > Roots > Rhizosphere > Soil | place: USA: Michigan...
ATCAACTTTCGATCGTCCCGCAACGTCTCACTCAAGCCATCAATAATCGAGCTGAGCCCGGCGGCCTCGAGCCGGTGAAACTTGTCGTCTCTCAAATCAACGTCGTGAACAATTTCGCCCAACCCACACAAACCGGGGTTATCGCTCAAGCCAAATCGCTTAATCATTACTTCGAACGTGCAGTCTTCGCCGTGATGGGTGAACTCGGCCCCGAACATGTCAAAGGGAATAGCGCCATCAACAGTTTCACCGTCAGCGACAAAGTAAAACTTCGGGTGTTTATCAATGAACTGCCGGATAAGCCACGCCGAAGCCAATCGATCAATGTGCAGATTGCGTCGGGTAACCCACCGCCTGCCCTGGTACTTCGAGAGATCGAGCGTTCCCTTCTTTGCCGCCGGCAATTCACCTTTTCGCTGAGGGGACTGTGCAGCGCGAATGGCTTTTTCACAGCGCTGAAAGGCTTTGAGTGCGACCAGTCGAGACTGCACTTCAAAGAAATCATTTGCCGTCACCCTTTCAAGCTCGGCATGCAGCTTGGTCAACTCGGCTTCGTGAGCATCCAGCCTTCTCGCTGAAAGATGTTTGCCGCGGGAGTGTTCACGAATCGCTCCGGTCAGCCCATCAAGCGCCGCAGTGAGGGCGCCGAATTCCTCATCGCGAACTTTTCGAAATGCCTCAATGATCTCGAGATCAGTCGTGCCTTCCACGGAAGCGGCACGGAAGACTGCGGCTTCGCCACCTGAGGACTCAATGTCCTGTTTCAGCCATTGAAAGTCCTCGTAGGTCTTTTCATTTGCAGGCAGTACGTATACCGAGTTCTTAATTGCCACAGCGCCGAGTTTCTGCAGTTGGCGCCACACTCGCACCCGCAAGTTAGTAGGCCTCGGCGGCAACTGGTGAATCAACAACACCCAGTCTTGTTTAGTACGTTTCATGAAGGCGTAACCCTAGCGGGAGTGTAACCACTGTTACATCTCAAGGCAAGAAAAGACTTACCCACAGATTCGGCGGAATCTTGTCGCAACCCCGGCTTAAAGTCAGGTCAGGGGAAATTTATGCGAGACGTAGCCACCCCGCGAGAGGTGCAAGGTTTATAGCCCGAGATTGCCCCCTTCAAACCATCGACGTTCGGCGGGGCGGAATTCTAACTGACGAATACCTATCGAGCCCCATTCCGCCCCGCCGAACGCCGACGGGTCTTCGTGGCACTGGTTTCTATAAACATTTCACTCCGAACGGAGTGGGCTGTCCAATGGGTCTGGTTACTCGCGGTTGAGCATGAACATGAGGGATTGGCCGTTGGCGGTCCAGCCAGCTTTCGAGGAAGTGATAGGCAGGTCGACAAAGTTCATGGTTGCCTCTTCTTCGTTCCAGCTGCTCCAGGAAATTTCCTGACATCTTAAGAGGTAGTGTTCGACGCCGGTGTAGACGCTGCGCCAGTAGAGCCCACAGAGAGTCTTGTAAACAATCCCGCCGACCTGGATATAGACGCTGCTGCCTTTCAAAATTTTGTAATTTATCCGGCCAAGTAGATCCAGCAACCGGCTTTGGTCGCGCGAATCTCTGTGAATGGCTTCGTATTTGTGGAGAGGTGGATAAAAGCAGGCATCTCGCAGAAGCCCGGTTTCTTCGTTGCGCCAGCCGCCAAACTCGTATTTGGGAGCTCGCGGCCGAACCATTTGCGGCGGTTGATTGAAGAAAACACGACTCTTGCGATCGGCCCGGTGAACTAGGGCTTTCAGCCTCGGCTGCAATTGCGAGAGTATGGCCATATCGGGTCTTCGGCAGTAACGAAAAGCAGTCTATTGGTCTCTGGTTTTTGGACTTCGTTAGCCTCTCAGGTGAACTAAACTCCTATTCAGAGAAGAAGTCAATAAAAAGATTTCGAGGACCAAAAAACGATGCCAGTGGAGCTCACAACGGCAGTCTCAGGACCGCCTCGCAGCCCCGGACGCGATGTCGATTCTCAAGCGAAAGCGTGCCGCCATGGGCCTCGGCTATCTGTCGCGAAAGCACGAGACCGATGCCCGATCCATTCGCCTTAGTAGTAAAGAAAGGGACGAACAGATTCGCTGTGTTGGCGAGACCAAGGCCTTCGTCCCGGATCCATACTTCAATATGACCGTTGTTTTGCGACCAGCCCATCTCGACCTTGCCGTTAGTCTCCATCGAGGCGTCAACTGCGTTCCGCACGAGGTTGATGAGCATCTGTTCCAACTGCACCTCGTCTCCCTGAATAACAATCTCGGGCCCACCTTCCACCTCGACGTGCAGTCGTGTTTCCAAACTCGCCACCCGCTTGACGAGGGAAGCAATACTCAACGGTTCAAATCGAGGCTGCGGCAGTCGCGCCAGCTTTGAATAAGACTCGACAAACCGAGCCAGCGAATCAGCTCGCGAGGAGATCACTTCGAGCCCTCGCTCCATGTCATCGCTCAAATCCGATGGCCGCGGCTCCATCCTAACGAGATCCGCAAGGCTACCAGCAACGGACTTGATCGGCGCCAGCGAATTATTCAGTTCGTGCCCAAGCACACGCAGCAATCGCTGCCAGGCTCGTCGCTCCTCTTCACGAAGGGTGCGACTCAGATCAGTGAGCACCAACAATTGATGCTGCGCGCCGCCCTCTCGAAAAATGCTGCGTCGGACGTCCCATCTGCCGACGCCACCGGGAAACACCATCTGCATGGTGTGTGGTCCGGCACCGGCGCCACGATCCAGACAGGGAGCAAGCCCGAGCTCGCTACTCGTCCGCCCCAGAAGTCGCGTTGATGGTTGCGCCAGTAATTTCTCTCCAGCGCGATTCACCAGGCGCAAACGCTGCTCGCCGTCAAAAGCAAAGACCGCAACATCGATCTCTTCCATCACGGTCCGCAGCAGCGCTGTCGCTTCAAGTGCGCCGAGTCTCTGTTCCCGCAGCGTCTGTCCGAGGTCGTTGACCTCAAGCATGACTTCGCCAAGCGCGTCGCCCATCTCAGCGCGGCGCCCGCGAATCGAGTAGTCGCCTTCCCTAATCGCCGCGAGTATGTTCGAGAGCGTTTGCAGCGGTCGAACAATTCGCTGTTTCAGGCTGAACGATACGCCTAGCCACAGCAGCGCCAGGAAAAGATCGACGGTCCACTGTACACGTCCCGAGTAGTTATCGTACCAGAGCAACCACGCGACGAGCCCGACAGCGGGAAAGCCCGCCGACAGAGCCAGGAACGAAACTCTCCGCTCAAAAGTAAGACGACCGCCGCGCTTCAGCGCGGGATCGAGATGCGGAAAGCTGCTAGCGTGCTTCGGTTTTACGGGCGTGCTCACGATGTCAATGATAAGCCCGCGTACGATAGGCTGCTAGCCTGTCGTTGTTTGTTTAAAAGCCTCACGCTGAGTGGCAGCCAAGATCTGCAGGCTGGCAGCCTGCAGTACTAAGACAGCCCGTACTTTTGCAAGCGTCGATAGAGTGCGCTGCGACTGAGCCCAAGGGCCTCGGCCGCGCGGTTTGCATTACCTTCAAATCGAGCCAACGCCTTCTTAATCAACAGGCGCTCGGCCTCTTCCAAACTCATTTCTTCGAGACGCGCCGACAAGCGCGCGTCCGGCGTAGTCTGCAACGCAAGATCGAATGCAGTCACGACACTGCTCGAGCTCATCAGGACGGCGCGCTCAACCACGTGGTCCAATTCGCGCACATTACCCGGCCAGGCGTGCTGCCGCAACGCATCGACCGCTTGCGGCGTGAACCCCATGACACCCCGGCGGTAGCGTTCGGAGTGCTGTCTTAAGAAGTGCTCAGCAAGAGGAGCAATGTCTTCGCGACGCTCGCGCAGTGGCGGAATATCAATCTCGACAGTATTAAGTCGGAAGAGCAGATCCTGTCGAAATTTTCCCTGCACTACTTCAGCGGTCAAATCCGCATTCGTCGCCGACAGGACGCGCACGCTTACTTTGCTAGTCTTTGAAGAGCCAACCCGTTCGAACTCTCCAGTCTCCAGAACCCGCAGTAGCTTGGGCTGCAAATTGAGCGGGACATTCGCAATCTCATCAAGGAACAAAGTACCGCCATCAGCCAGCTCGAAACGGCCCACGCGATCAGTCTTGGCATCGGTAAAAGCACCGCGCACATGACCAAACAACTCACTTTCAAAGACGCCTTCTGCCAGCGCACCGGCGTTAACGGAGACGAGCGGCTTACCGGAGCGCGATGAGCTGGCGTGCAAAGCTCGCGCGATTACTTCTTTGCCGGCGCCATTTTCGCCAGTGATCAGGACATTGGCATCTGCCGGCCCGATCCGCTCGACGATTTTCAGAATCGCTTTCATCGGCTGCGACTCAGCGACGATACGTGGCGTTCTGGCGGCAGGATCGCTGTCGCGCAGCGTCAGGTTCTCAGCTTCGAGACGCTGACCGCGTCGCAGCGCCGTAGCTAATTCAACCTGCGTGCGAAGTACCGCAAGCAGGCGAGCGTTGTCCCAGGGCTTTTGAATGAAGTCGCGGGCGCCGCGCCGCATGGCCTCGACAGCAAGATCGACGCTGCCCCACGCCGTCATGACGACGACGGGAAGGGTCGGATCGATTGCCTGAATCCTGGTTAAGAGATCCAGCCCTTCGCTGCCCGAGGTTGTGTCGCGCGCGTAATTCAGATCGATGAGTACGACATCGAGCTCGTGTGAATCAACGATTTGGATCACACCTTCTGGCGACGCCGCAGTCTCTATCTCAAAGCGATCTCCTTTGAGAAGCAGACGCAACGCCGCCAACACGTCAGCCTGATCGTCAGCGATTAAGATCCGAGCCATTTTGAGCAACGCACCAAAAACTAGTCCCGTGAGGCTACCACAGGCGTATCAGTAATCAGTAGTCAGCTATCAGCTATCAGCTATCAGTTATCAGTTATCAGCTATCAGCTATCAGCTATCAGCTATCAGCTATCAGCTATCGCCGTTTGTTTCTGCAGTTTTGTTTGTTCCACCATTTCAGATCTCAGATCTCAGATCTCAGATCTCAGATCTCAGAATCTCAGATCAAACTGCAAAGAACTAAGAACAAAGAACTAAGAACAAAAGTACAAAGTACAAAAAACCAAATTCGCAATCCGCAATTCGAAATCCGAAATTCCTTGTTCGTACTTTTGCCTTTTTACTTTTTACTTACTCGTAGCGTAGCGCTACGAGCGGATCAACTTTCATCGCTCTGCGAGCCGGGATGTAAGTCGCGAGCAACGCCACCGTAGTTAGCAGAACCGCAACCACCACAAATGTCACCGGATCAGTAGCGCTAACTCCAAACAGCATCGTGGTCAGCAATCGAGTCAGCGCGAATGAGCCGATCAAGCCCACCACTAAACCGCTGCCTGCCAGAATTAATCCACGCCTCAACACCAGACTAAGAACGTTAGATCCGGTAGCGCCAAGCGCCATCCGGATACCGATTTCATTGGTACGCTGAGTAACCGAGTAGGACATGACGCCATAGATACCAACCGAGGCCAAACCAAATGCTACGGCTGCGAAGATGCCAAGCAATAATGTCGCGAACCTTGTCCGCGCGATCGACTCAGCCATCAAGCTTTTCGTCGTGCGCACTTCGGAAATTGGCTGGTCTTTATCGACGGCAAGCACCTCGCGCTGCAAAGCGGTTGAAAGATCCGTTGGTTCTGACTTTGTCTTTACCACCAACATCATCGGGAAGTCAGGCAATTCTCCCTCCGGCCAGTAAGCTATTGGCTCATCGGCAACATCGAGGCCCTTCCATTTCACGTTGGCAACCACTCCAATAATTTCGGAGGGTTGATTCTCACGCTTCATCTTGACCGTGATCCGGCGGCCAATTGGGTTCTCATTCGCGAAGTGTTGACGCACCATAGCTTCATTGATGATCACGACGTGTGTTTCATTTTCGACTTCGCGGTCGGTAAAGCCGCGCCCTTGCAGTAGAGGAATTCGCAAAGCTTTGAAGTATTCCTGATCGACCATTCGCACTCCGGTGACGGGCTCGTCGGAAGCAGCAACAGGAGCGCGTCCCTCGATAGTGAAACTTGTTCCTGCCGGAATTCCGGCAAAGGGTGGCCCACTACCAACGCCTGCCGAATCGACGCCGGGTAGTTGCCGGATATTAGTCAGCAGTTGTTTGAAGAAGTTTATTTTCTGCGCCGGCTCGGGATACCTGGCGCGAGGAAGCGAAACAGCTACTGTGACCACGCCTTGCGGATCAAAGCCTGGATTAACGGATTGCAGCCTCGTCAAACTTTTGATCATCAAGCCTGAGCCAATCAACAGCATCAACGAAAGCGCTACTTGCGCTACGACGAACCAATTAAGGGCTCGCTGGCTGCGACCGCCAATCGTGCCGCGGCTTCCTTCCTTCAAATTTTCACCAGTAACCTGGCGCGATGATTCGAGAGCCGGCAGCAGTCCAAAGATCAGACTCGTCAGGACTGAAATCAGGATGGCAAAGCCGAGGACTCGCTTATCCATGCTCACCGTTGTAAGCGAAAGCAAGTCGCGTGGACTCAAAGCCAAAAGAACTTCAATTCCCCAGCGAGCCAGCAGCAAGCCGATCACACAACCTGCCAGGGCGAGCAACATACCTTCGGTGAGCAACTGCCGGATGATGCGCCAACGTCCGGCTCCAAGCGCGGCGCGAATCGCAAATTCTCGTTGTCGAGCTACGGCGCGCGCGAGCAAAAGATTCGCGACATTCGCACAAGCGATCAGCAGCACAAATCCGACTGCCCCCAGCAAGATCATCAACGCCGGTTTTAGATCGCCGGAAAACTGCTGCTGCAACGGAACGAGACTGATACCCCAATTTTTGTCGAAGTCAGGATATTGTTGTTCGAGTCTCACTCCGAGCGCATCCATGTCGCTGCGAGCCTGCGTGATCGACACTCCAGGCTTCAACGCACCGATAGCGATCATGAACCGTCCGCTCCGCACTCTCGCATTCGGACCAAACGCAATCGGCGTCCAAAACTCCGGGGCTTTCTTGACGAAGGCATTCTCTTTTACAAAGAAGTCGAACCCCTGCGGCATCACACCGATCACGACTTGCGGCACACCATCGAGCGAAAAAGTTTTACCAACTACATTCCGGTCGCCCCCGAAATGTTTTTGCCAAAAACCATAACTAAGAACCACGACATCGTCTTTGCCACGAACGCCATCATCCTGCGTGAAAGTGCGGCCAAGGATTGGTTTGTTGCCCAGGACGTCAAAGAAACTGGTCGTCGCTGCCATGCCTGTTATCTCTTCAGGATTGCCAAGCCCCGTCAGGTTGTAGCGAGCGGCATAGAACGCCGACATGTCATCAAACACATGACTCTGTTCTTTCCAATCGAAAAAATTTGCAGTCGAAATCACATTTCGTTCTTTCGATCTTTCGCGATTGTTTTCCCAGATGATTACGAGACGCGGGCCGTTGGGATAGGGCAACGACTGCAGCAGGACGGCGTTGACGACACTGAATATCGCCGTGCTCGCTCCGATGCCAAGCGCCAGCGCGATTACTGCGATAATGGACATGACCGGCTTGTTCGCAAGCATTCGGACGCCGTACTTCACATCTTGAGTAATTGTGTTCATAACCTGGTCCTATAGTCTTTGGACTGTTTTTGATTGTCAGTTGTCAGTTGTCAGTAGTTAGTTGTCAGTTGCTCGCTAGCCAAGACACGTGGGTGCAACTAACAACTGACGACTAACAAAATTCTTTATCTAACTTTTACCTTTTTACTTACTCGTAGCGCAGCGCTACGAGCGGATCGACCTTTGTAGCGCGTCTGGCCGGCAGGTAGCAGGCCAACAGCGCAACCACGATCAAGACCAGCGAGACGACTGCAAAGGTCATCTTGTCGGTCGGCGTAACTCCAAACAGCAGCGTTTCCATCACGCGGGTGAGCGCTATAGCACCACCGATACCAATCGCCACGCCAATCAAAGTCATGGTCAAGCCGGTCTTAATGATCAGGCGCAGCACATCGGGGGCTCTGGCTCCGAGCGCCATGCGAATGCCGATTTCCTGCGTGCGCTGCGTGACCGCGTATGACATCACGCCATAAATACCAACCGCCGCGAGCAACAGCGCCAGCCCCGCAAAAATTCCCGGCAATAACATGTTGAAGCTGCGCGCTGCGAAGGAACTCGCAGCAACTTCATCCATGGTTTTGATCTTCGTTATCGGAAGCTGTGAATCAGCTTTCCAAATCTGCTGCTTAATCGCTGCCGAAGCAGCACCCGGATCAGATTGTGTGCGCGCCACAATACTCATCCACCGTTTCCAGGGATCAGCCTGCGGGTAAGGTGAATAAAGCGCGGGTAGCTCCGGCAGATCGAGACCGAAGTGCTTAACGTCGCCCACCACACCAACGATAGTGAACCACCGCGTTTCCGGGTCACGCGCGAAGCGAAGACGTTTTCCCACCGGGTTCTCATTCTGAAAGTAGAGGCGCGCCGTGGCGTCGTTGATAATTCCCACCCGCTGACCCTGTGGATCGAAATCCTGCGGAGCAAAAATCCGCCCGGCGCGTAAGGGGATTTGTATGACCTGAAAATAATCACCCATCACGCTTCGTGTTTGTATGCTTGGTTCATCGCCAGGAGCAATCGGTGGCCGGCCTTCAATTACGAAATCATGATCCAGAGCATCGCCGCTCAACGGAACCTCGCTAACCATCGCCGCCTGAATGCCTGGCAAAGAATTGATGGCCTGAAGTGACTGAGTCCGATATCTGGTTTGCTTTTCTTTTTCCTGGTAGCGAGCTTCGGGCAATTCCACTCGCATGGTCAGTAAGTGATCCGGCTTGAACCCGGGTTCAACCGAGCGCAGTTTCCAGAACGTCTTAATGAGCAGACCTGCACCCACCAACAGGATCAAGGCAACCGCCAGCTCAGCAACTACGAACACACTGCGTAATCTTTGTCGCGCGCCACCTGCCGTCGCGCTACGCCCACCTTCCTTCAAAGCCTCGCTGACGCCGCCGCGCGAAGCGGTCCATGCGGGCAGCAAACCAAAAACCACTCCCGTCAACAGAGAAATTCCAAAAGTGAAGCCGAGCACTCGCAGATCGACACCGATCTCCTCAAGCCGAGGCAGATTCTCCGGCTTAAGCCAGATCAGCACATTCGTTCCCCAAATCGCGAGCAGTACTGCAATCGCACCACCGGCCAACGAGACGATCACACTCTCAGTCAGAAGTTGCCGGATCAATCGCCAGCGTCCGGCGCCGAGCGCAGCTCGAATAACAAACTCTCGTTCTCGTTCAGCGGACCGGGCCAGCAATAGGTTTGCGAAGTTAGCGCAGGCGATTAGCAGCACGAGGCTTACGGAAGCGAAGAGCACCAACAACGATTGGCGCGATTGCCCCACGATTCGTTCCTGCAAGGGAATCAAAATGGAGGCGCGATTCTTGTTGTCGGCAGGATATTGAGCTGCGAGAGTCTGATCGACAACCCGCGTTTCTGCTCGCGCCTGTTCGAGAGTGACGCCATCGGCAAGTCGCGCATAGGTTCGCAGAAAGTGCACGCCGCGGAAATTAGCCGCAACGGGGTTGGAGACGTGTACCGGCGTCCAGGCTTCGGTGCCGTCGCGTGGCGAAGCAAAGCCGGCGGGCATGACCCCGATAATGGTGTAGACATTGCCGCTCAATGGAATTGTTTTCCCGATGATTTGCGGGTCGCCGTTGAACTGTTGACGCCAAAGAGTCTGGCTAAGGACCACAACAAAAGGTGCACCTGTCTTGTCCTCATCGGCTGCGATCACGCGGCCGCGCTCGGCTCTGATGCCGAGCGCTTCAAAGTAGCCGCCGGTTACCTGGCCTATTTGAATTTGAATGGGCTCGTTTCCGGCGGTGTAATCGAGTGGCTGGCGAACTTCACCGCCAATCTTGCTGAAGCTGCGCGTTTGAGCCTCGATGTCGGCGAGATCCGGTGCAGACTGATTTGAGCGAAAGCTGATGAGCCTGGATGGGTCGCTGTAGGCTAGCGGTCTCAGCAACACTGCATTAATGACACTGAAGATCGCAGTGTTAAGACCGATGCCGAGGGCCAGTGTGAGTACCGCGATGGCTGTGAAAGCAGGTCTCTTGAACAAGCTCCGTAAGCTGTAACGAATGTCTTTTAATAATGTGTCCATCGCAATCCTCCAGTTTCAGCAATCAGCAATGCGCAAGTTCGTTTCCGTGGTTGGTTCTGTTCCACTCATTTCAGATCTCGGATCTCAGATCTGAGATCGCAGTATGCAAGTCTCAGATCAACTCCAAACAACTAACAACAAAAAGAAAGAACAAATTCGCAATTCGCAATCCGCAATTCGAAATTCTTACTCGTAGCGTAGCGCCTTGATCGGATCGACTTTTGAGGCGCGGCGCGCGGGGATATAACAAGCCAGCACTGCCACCAAAAGGATCAGCAATGAAACGACCGCGAAAGTCATCGCATCTGTGGTGGTAACTCCGAAGAGCATGCTCTTCATCACGCGTGTGGCCGCGAAAGCGCCTCCCAACCCAAGGGCAATTCCAATCAGCGCCAGTGAAGCGCCGCTTCTGATGACCAGGCGCAGCACATCAATCGCCCGCGCGCCCAGAGCCATGCGAATTCCCATTTCGTGCAGGCGTTGCGTGACCGAATAGGCCATCACACCGTAGAGACCAATCGCTGCCAGCACCAATGCCAGCGCGCCAAAGAAACTTACCAAACTCGCAAACGTTCGTTCCTGGGTTAAGGTGGTACGAGTCTGTTCAATCTGGGTCGAGACTCGAGTCACCGGCAGGTTTACATCAACCTCGCGAACGGTTTGACGGACTGCGGGAACTAGCGCCAGGGGATCGCCGCCGACCCGCACTGCGAAGTACATTTCGCCGACGTTGTCCAACTCTTGTCGCCACGGGGTGTAGAACAGCGGTTCAGTGTCATCGCGTTGGCTGTTGTACTTAGTGTCGCGGACGATGCCGACAATCTCTATGTTCTTCTTACCTCGATCGAGGCTAACGCGTTTGCCAATCGCCTCGTCGTTCGGGAAAAACTTTTTCGCGAGTGTTTCACTGACGATCGCTACCGGAGGGGCTTTCTCGTTGTCCTGCGGACTAAAGCCGCGGCCCCGCACAAAAGGAATCTCCATCGTGGCGAAGTAATTCTCGCGAACGACCTGTAGATTTGTGGTGTGCTCTGCGGCAGTCTCTGACGCTTCTCCCGGCAACAGCAAGTTTGTGTTGTTCATGTAATTCGCGATCAGTGGAATACTTCCAAAGGTCGCGAGACGCGCGCCGGGAATAGCGTCAATCCGGGGCAGCAGTTGCTCGTAGAATTGGCCGAGCTTTTCCTCTTTGTAGCCAATGATGCCGGGATTCAATGTAAAGAGAAGCAAGTTCTGCTGATTGAAACCAACATCAACGTGCTCGAGATTTCTCAGGGTGCGAACGAACAGCCCCGCGCCCACCAGCAGCACGAGTGACATCGCGACCTGCACTATCACCAAACCCTTAATCAAGCGAGAACGCGTGATGGCGCTCGAGCCGCGATTACTGACTTTCAGAGCGCTTGTTAAGTCAGCACGCGACGCGCGCCATGCCGGCGCCACCCCAAACAGCATTCCGGTAATCAGTGACACTCCGACTGTGAATCCGAGCACACGCCAATTCAGACTGTATTGATCGCCGGGTGGTAAGAATGAGCCGCGCGTTGAACCCAACGCCGACAGTGCTTCCTTGCCCCAAAAGGCAAACAAGACTCCGACCGCACCGCCGATCGCAGCAAGCAGGACACTCTCGGTTAAGAGTTGTCTCACTAAACGCCAACGCCCAGCGCCTACAGCTAGTCGCACTGTGATCTCAGCGCCACGAGACGCTGAGCGCGCCAGTAACAGATTGGCAACATTCGCGCCCGCAATCAGTAGAACCAGACC
>Ga0157380_10002787_pt1 | contig 11878 bp, 6 predicted proteins | sample S35metaG_FD_119757 | JGI IMG/M metagenome (GOLD analysis project Ga0157380, IMG submission 119757) | Switchgrass rhizosphere microbial communities from Kellogg Biological Station, Michigan, USA - S3-5 metaG | ecosystem: Host-associated > Plants > Roots > Rhizosphere > Soil | place: USA: Michigan...
AAGAAGCGAATGATTATCGATACTTCGCCGATCCTGATCTAACCCCTTTCCGGGTTAGTGAAGAGTTGCTGCAACAGATCGGTTCCCAGATACCCGAATTACCGGAAAAGAAATTACAGCGATACCAGCAAGCTTTTCAATTAACAGAATATGATGCTGCAATTTTAAGTGAGGAAAAAGAACTGGCTGATTATTTTGAAAAAATTGTGGAGGCGCTACCAACGGGGAAAGCAAAATCAGCTGCCAACTGGATGCTCGGCCCGGTAAAATCTTATCTCAATGAAAACAACAGTTCTATAACGGCATTTTCCATTGCCCCGCCAACCATCGCGCAATTGATTTCGTTAATAGAGGAAGGCAAACTGAATTTTTCAACAGCTTCTTCAAAAATATTCAATGCCCTTTTACAAAATCCGTCGGCCGATCCATTGTCATTGGCCAATCAATTGAACCTTGTTCAAGATTCTGATGAAGCAAATGTACTGGCTTGGGTAGAAGAAGTGTTGAATCGCATGCCCGATAAAGTAACAGAATATAAAAAAGGAAAAAAGGGGTTGATCGGTTTATTCGTTGGAGAAGTAAAAAAAGTTTCTAAAGGAAAAGCCGATCCGAAGTTGACCAATGATCTATTGATAAAAAAACTGCAATCATGAAGTGGAGTAATCTCGCATTGTTCGTATTGTTATTAGTTACAGCGTGCAAATCCAAACCGAAAGGAAACCTGGAAATAACGGGTACAGTGAGCAATCTTGGTAAGCTAGAAGAGTTGTTCCCCGGTACGGTTAAAGACAGCAGCATCACATTGTACCTGTACGAAGTGCCGATGGGCAATGAGGCGCAATTAGTGCAACTTGATTCAGCTGTTGTTAGCGCAACGAAGAATACTTATACTTTAAAGGGCGGCACCAATACAACCGGTATGTACGATATATCGGTAAATCATGATGGTCCGGTAATTCCCGTGGTGAACGACGAACGTAAAATAAAAGTGAATATCAACTTCGCAAACAGGGAAAAATTCTATACCGTTAGCGGATCCCCCGCCAGCCAGCAATTGCAGGATTTCATTTCTGAATATAGCAAGTGGGGTAATATAGTTAACAATGCATTTCTTGCAATTGACAGTTTAAAAAAACTGGGAGCCTCCGATAGTGTCCAGATTATCGCTACCAATAGCAAAAACAAAGCGCTGGATGATCTTAATGCTTTTCTAAAGAAAACACTTTCCAACACAACAGAGGGAACTGTCGCCACTTTTGTATTGGGTCGTTCCGCTCAAACTTTATCTACTGCCGATTTCCAGACAGAAATGAGTAAGCTGGTTCAAAAATTTCCAACAGATGCGAGCTTACTTGCAATACAGAATCAATTTAATTTACAAGCAGCCGAAATGGAGCGCCAACAGCAAAGCAGGAATTCCAGTTGGGTTGGTAAAAAGGCGCCTGAACTGATTATGCCGAATACTGAGGGAAAAGAAATCGCGTTATCCTCCTTCAAAGGCAAATATGTATTGGTGGATTTCTGGGCCAGTTGGTGCGGCCCCTGTCGCCAGGAAAATCCAAACGTAGTAGCAGCATACAAACAGTTTAAGAATAAAAACTTTACGATCCTCGGTGTATCACTGGATAAAACAAAAGAAGATTGGATGGAAGCCATTAAAGCTGATGGATTAACCTGGACACATATCAGTGATCTTGCTTACTGGAACAGTAAAGCGGTTCCAACCTATCGACTGGAAGGAATACCTTTCAATGTACTGATCGATCCGCAGGGAACAATTATCGGAGAAGGGTTACGCGGCCAGGGATTGATAGATAAGTTGAATGAAGTGATCCATTGATTTTACTTAATAAATGATAACAGCGAATCATTTTTGAGTCTGGATTAAATCTTATTTATTTTTTGAGGTACAAAATCTTATCATTGATTTTAACCTTTCGTGGGTTTAGAATCTCAACTATTGTATTGTCCAGATTAAAAAAAACAGTGTCGGCAATTACATTATTATCTACATAATCAATAAAAATCAGACTTTTCAATGTTATGCTTTTCTTATTCTGATTTAAAACCCAAGTTCCTTTAGAATATTTGATAACTAATCCGCCTTCACTGTACTCAAAAGTGGAATCTTCATTGATTATTAATTTAATTCCAGATTGAATATGCTGATGTCCGTTATAAAATTCTTTACCATACATATTTCTTAGATTTCGCAAACCGTTATTACAGGCGCTAATCAAAATATGCATAATCAGAAAACATATTACATTCCTCAAAATAGCATGATTAATATTTACGAAAGGTTGGTATTCTAAAAAACAAAGCCCTCATTACAGAGAGCTTTGTTTTTTTATCAGAACCATGTCGAATATTCAACAATGGCGTTAAATCAACGCTGATCAATTGCGATTGCGATGTTGCGGTAATTCGGAGAAGCTTTCACCGAACCCGTTGAATCGAGTGCAATTCCAATCGTACGAGCCTGACCGGCTGTAGCACCTGCATCCAGGATCGCCAGGTTTATATATCCCCAGGAACTGTCGGCAGGTATCGTTACTGTATTTCCAAGTGCAGTATAGTGTGTTCCCGGAACTGCAACTGCAGTTGTTAACGTAGCCGCTGCGCGAGCTGGCGTCTGTCCAGTAGCAGTAGCTGGAAATGCAACTGATGCAAATGGAACATCAAACAATTTGAAACCCACTGTGCGATCTGATTTTGTAGTAGGCCCAACCAGGTTTACCCGCAACCGAACCGTACCAGAACTACGATGCACTGTAAAAGAAGAGGTAGGAGTAGCGGCACCATAAATAGGTACCCTAACCATCAGTGGATAATTTACTCCCACGGCATTGGCGTTCCAGGATGTGGCATCAAACTCGGCAAGTTCATTTGTATAAAGTACCGGGTCATTTTTGATACAGGCCGTCATGCCAATCACAAACGCTATAGTAATGAAGAAATTTATTCTTTTCATAATCCAATTAATTTTAATAACCAACATTTTGTTTCAGATTCGCGTTTCCGTCCACATCACCCTGAGGTATTGGGGGAAGTATTCGTATATCCGTAAAGGCTACATTACTATAATGAGGACCTTTTACCAGGTCGCGACCCAGACGTTTGAGATCAAAGAAACGTTGTCCTTCGAAAGCAAATTCCAGGCGGCGTTGGCGGATGATTTCATCAACCAAAGCCTGACCGGTTAAAGCATTGTCGGCAACTTCTGCAGCAGATCCAACATAATCTGTATAACGGCGTGTTTTCAGTACTTTCAAATCCGCAAGGGCGGCCGCTTCATTTAATACAGTAGAACCCGGAGTGGCAAGTGCCTCTGCGCGCATAAGATATAAATCCGAAAAACGCAGAACGGGAACATTGTCAAGATTTATAAAACCATTTTTACCCAAAAACTTTGTGCTCTCTATTTTAGCTGGTCCACGACCGGTAGTACCAGGTTCGAACATAAGATTCCGAACATCTGTGTTGCGGGTCGCAATAACATGATTTAGTCCATAGTTCGCTGTAGTATTTCCCCCAACTAATACAATCCCCAACTCGTTTAACAGAGAAATTGAAGGAACAAGGTCACCAAAACCACCTGTTACTGTAGTATTACCTGGCGCCGTAAGCGTAGTGAATGAAGTTTGATTTGACTCATTCACCCCGATATTTTCTGCGTTGCTGGCAAAGCGAACTTGAAATAATGTTTCTCCGTGAGTATCACCTCTCCATTGACTAACATAGTTTGAAGTATTTGCCAATTTGGCGATTCCGACTAACGTGATACATGAATCCGCCCAACGTTTTGCTTCACTGAAATTCTTGCGATACAAATTCACACGTGCCAGCAATCCCTGTGCTGCCGCTTTGTTAGCAAGATTGACACTAGCAGAAGCAAGTAACCTGGCATTTGCTAAAATCAGATCTGCTACCACCTGGTTATATACATCATCGATGGGTGCTCTCGAGGGACGAAAAGCAAGCGCCGAATCCACAGAAGAAATGCTTCGGGTTGTGATGGGTATCCCTCCCCTGTCTTGTGCCGCTACAACAGCACCGGGTATGTAAGAATACACTTTTACCATATCGAAGTAATACAATCCACGAAGGAAATACAATTGTCCTTCCCAACGATCCCGCTCTGCTTGCGTAACTGCCGGTATAAGATCTAGTTTGGGTAATGCCTCCAGTGTAAGATTGATCTGGTTGATGGCGGCATAACCATTGGTCCAGATCGTTCCGGTAAAATGAGCGTTGAAATTATTATTGGCTTCGGGTAATAAACGACCCGATTTATTGGTTGCGAATCCATTGTCGGATAGCGCTTCAGGATGTGTGACCATATCGCGGCCATATACACGCGCATTCTTTAGCTTGGCATACACCGAAGTGATTGCAGCTTCTACTGCATCCCTTGAGGTGAGCGCTCCATCAGCATCAATGGAGGTGCGGGGATCTATATTCAGTTGCTTCTTACAGGATGTAACCAATAAAGCAACCGCCCCCAGCAACAGCCCCATATTTTTTATATACTTGATCATATTAATTTCTTTTTCTTTTTAAAGATTAAAATCCTAATTGAACACCTACTGTTATATTCTTGCTCTGAGGAATGATACCGGTGGCCGTGCCTACGAATTCGATATCATAACTGTACCAGTCGCTATAAGTATACAGGTTGGTGCCCTGAACATAGAAGCGGGCGCTGTTGAGTTTTAAATTTTTTGTAATGCTTGGATCCAGATCATAAGAAATCACGAGATTTTTCAGGCGAACATAATCTGCTTTGAACCACATTCTGTTACCTGACTGAGCGCCGGATGACTTAGATTCTGTACCATTTGAATTAAACCGTGGAATAGAAGTGACTTGTCCCGGTTTTACCCAACGTTCATCATACACATTTTGCAGCGCATTGATGCGGGCAATATTTTCGTATAGGAAATTAACCTGTCCGTCGTTTGCATAACGGCCATATTCATATTGGAAGAAGATATCTAATGTAAATCCTTTATAGGTAAAGGTATTTCTCAAACCTCCCTGGAATTTAGGTAATGCGGTTGGGCCAAGTATTACGCGATCGCGTGCCTGTACCTGGTAAGTAAGATTTCCCAGAGTATCGTACCACATCGGGCGACCAGTAGAAGCATTCACTCCCGCAAATTTCTGAGTAAACAGAACGCCGGCTGGCTGTCCAACCTGGATACTATTATCACTCGGAAGAACTTTCAATCCACTATAAAGCGATTTTATTTTTGCTTCATTATAGCCCATTACAAAATTAACGTTCCATCCCAGTTGATCCGTGTTACGCGCTTTCAAGATATCGCCACCGAGGGTTAATTCAACACCTTGGTTCTGATTCTCTCCCACGTTAGCAACGATCTGAGTAAATCCGGTAGTTGATTGCAGCGGTTGGGGAAGTAACAGATCGGTAGTTTTCTTATTATACCATTCTAAGGCACCCACGATGCGGTTGTCGAAAAATCCGAAATCAACGCCAAAGTTGAGAATCGCTGTACTTTCCCATTTCAAATTTGGATTTGCAAGCTGGGTATAAGCAATTGCTCCGCTTCCATTATATACTCCTGCACCACCATACAATCCTAATGCATCGAAGTTTCCGATCTGGTCGTTACCAGATGTTCCATAGCTGGCACGTAAACGAAGTTGACTAACGATTCTTGAAGATTCCAGGAATTGCTCACGATCGATATTCCATGCCAGTTTAACTCCTCCAAATAAACCGTAACGGTTATCTTCGGAGAAACGGGAAGAACCATCATAACGACCTACCAGTCCGATTACATAACGACGGCTATAACTGAAATTGACACTACCGAAAACTCCGTTACGACGGAAGCCGGTTGCAAATTCACCAACTGAAAGTGGGTTTGCCGCGTTGTTCAAATAAGTAAATTGATAAGTAGGGAAACCATCTCCGGCTGCCGAAAGACTTTCCTGATCTTCCCGGCGATACTCATATCCAACTACCCCATCAACTACGCTCTCATCTGAGAAACTATGGTTGAAGTTTAACGTTAAATAGGTGTTGATGTTTGTATTCCAGGTGCTTTGCGTTTGGGTTAATCCCTTTCTTACAAAAGCGTCAGGCGTACGGGCATCGCGCACTAAACGTCCCTGCACGATGCGGTAATCAAGACCTACAAACCCCCGGAACATCAGCCAACTATTTAATTTATAGTCTGCGTTTATATTACCGATCAACTGATTGGTACGGTTATAACCAGTATTCCAGTCGTTAACTGCAATAATATTCTGGTTTAAGGTACCTGCAAGGTTTGCAGGGTTTGAACCCGGTACTCCATAATAAGTACCGTCGGCGTTTCTGATTGGGTTGGTTGGGATTATACCAGAAGCTGAAAAAGCCGGACTACCCAAAAAAGAACCATCGGTAGCGAAAGGCAGGTTCTGTGTAAAAGAGCTCACGCTGACAGATGTTCCGAATGTGAGTCGATCTGAAGGTTTATTGGTAATATCCAGTTTTAGCGCTGAACGTTTGAAGTCAGCTTTTGTAACAATTGTTTCCTGATCGGTATAAGAAGCAGAAACACGGAAAGTTGTTTTATCATTACCGCCACTAGCACTGAATTCATAATTTTGAATAGATGCTGTACGGAAAGCTTCATCCTGCCAGTCGTAAGTTGGAAGCAGCGCTACAGCGGAATCAGCCCCTTTATCAGATAGACTAGCAGCTCCCGGAACGCGGAGTTCTCCTAATACAGCTCTTTTAACGGCAAGATTGTTTGCCGGTAGATTATTAAAGTTGCCCACTCCTTCGGCTCTTGCCTGATAAAACTCCTGCGCATTCAGCACATCCAATTTTTGTAAAGGACTTGCCTGTCCAAAAAATGTATTGAAAGTAAACTTGGTTTTCCCTGATTTACCTTTTTTGGTTGTAATAATTATTACTCCGTTTGCCGCATTCGATCCATAAATAGATGCGGAAGCATCTTTTAAGATATCGATAGATTCAATGTCATCCGGGTTCAAAAACGACAATGGATTTGATTGGGTGAAACTGGCATCGTTGCGGGTGTTCATTTGCACGCCATCGATAATATATAATGGTGAGTTACCTGCCAGAACCGATCCGGCACCACGTATCCTCACATTCACTGCGCCACCGGGAATACCGTTATTGGCTTGCACCAAAACACCGGCTGCTTTTCCCTGTAAGGCTTTGTCGAGAGATACGTTGGGAAGGTTTTCCAATTGAGGGGCCCTCACCGTAGAAATTGCACCGGCCTCATCTCTTTTCTTTCTGGTTTGGTAACCTACTACTACCACCTCCGACAAATTCTTGTCATCGGCTTTCATAGTAATGTCTACCACATCGCGGCTTGAAATCGAAACCTCCTGCTCAGCCAATCCTACTGATGATACAACCAGTGCGCGGGCATTGGTAGGAACTGTGAGGGAGAATGTACCGTCTAATTTAGTAGTAGTTCCGGTAGTCGTACCTTTCAAAAGAACCGAAGCGTTTGGGATTGGAGCCCCACTTGCATCTGTTACTTTACCGGTGATGGTCCGGGTTTGAGCGAGCAATTGCCCTGATAGCAATAGCATAGCCATCATGAAGGCTAAGAGTTTTCTCATGTGCAACAGTTTTGTTTTTGTTTAACGAAAGGAGTAGCTAAAAGTTTAGCTACCGGTATTTAGGACAACGAAAGTATTTCACAGGCTGCATAAAAAAACAAGATCCATGTGCAATTCGTCAAAAATGTTGGCAAAATGACACATTATCCCCCTAAGCTACTGGACTTTTAATATGCCTTTCTATAGGAAACGAATTAACGGGCAAGTAGGTTGTTTTCAGGAATTGAATGAGCGATTATTTTATTTTTTTACTATTGCGTACAAAGGACAATAACAAGGCTGGCAAAAAGACCAGGTTTGTAATAGTAGCCATCACCAGGGTAAGTGAAGTTAACCAACCGAGCGCCTGCGTACCACCAAATCCGCTAAAGCAAAAGATAACGAATCCTGCTATCAAAACCATTGAAGTATAGATAATACTGATACCGGTTTTATGGATCGTATCAATCACAATTTCTTCTTTGGACTTGGGACTTCCTTCTAACTCCTGTTTGTAGTTTACCAGGAACCGTATGGTGATATCAATCGCGATACCCAATGCAACTGAAAATACCAGTACCGTAGAAGGCTTAATGGGTATCCCCACCCAACCCATCACTCCTGCAGTAACAATTAATGGAATAACATTGGGTATCAGGGAACAGATTAATATTTTAAAAGATCGAAACAGGTAAAGCATACAAGCCGCTATCAGTAAAAATGCCCAGAAAATACTTTCTTTCAGTCCATTAATAATGAATGCGCTTCCTTCCAAAAAGGTAATACTTGTACCCGTAAACTCCACTTTGTATTTCGTTGTATCGAATAGTTTTTTACTGCTATCCTCAATGGATTGGATGATTTCAGGCAGTCGTTTACTGCCAACATCCGCCATGTTGATACTTATACGGGCTTGTTGACGGCTGGTATCCATGAATGATCGGATAATCTTGGTAAAATTATTCTGCTTACCGCTGCTATCCTCCGACTTACTGCCTAAGTATTGGGCCAAAAAAGCAATATCAAAGGAATTGGGTAAACCGTAATTGGCGCTATCTCCATCATAGTAAGCTTGCTTGGCAAATTTCATTCCCTCTACAATAGAAAGCGGCCTGGCCATTTCTGGCTTTGAAGCGATAAACCTGGATAATGAATCCATCTTCTCAAAAGTCTGCAGGGTATTTCTTCGCAAACCATTTTTTTGTTTTGTGTCGATTATTATTTCCAGTGGCATTACACCTTTGAAATGTTTTTCGAAAAACTTCAAATCGGTAAAGATCCTATCTGTTTTAGGAAGGTCATCAACAATAAACCCTTTCGACTCCAGTCTTAATATACCCGCCACCGATGCAAGCAACATCACTATTGTAACACCATAAATAAGTTTCTGGTGATGGAGGCTCCATATCTCCAACTTATCCAATAACGACAATAACCATTTATTCTCGAGGTAACGCATATGTTTTTTCTTCGGCGTTGGAAGAAAACTGAGTACTCCGGGAATAATAATGATAGAAATGAAAAACAGGGCCATAATATTCAACCCAGCCACTACCCCAAACTCTTTCAGTACCGCACTTTTTGTTAATGCAAATACAGCGAAACCAATGGCAGCAGCGATATTGCAAAACAGCGTTACAATTCCCATCCGGCTCACCATTTCCACCAGTGCCTGGTTTTTATTTCCGGTATCCGTATATGACGTATGGTATTTATTAAGAAAATAGATGCAATTAGGTATCCCAATTACCACTACTAAAGGAGGTATCAATGCGGTAAGTAAAGTGATCTTAAATCCTAAGAGATGAATGGTTCCAACACTCCAAACCACTCCAATGATTACCACACTTATTGATAAAAGCATGGCACCAAAACTGCGGAAGAAAATCAACAGAATAATCGCCGATAAGATTACGGAGCCAAGCAAAAACCAACGCATTTCATCGGCAATTTTAGTTGCAAGGTTTGTACGGATTAGTGGTAATCCGCTATAATGCATTTCAATGTTTTGCTTTTTTTCAAAATTTTTAGCGGCCCCCATAATATCAGCCACTACATTTATTCTTTTCTTGGTATTCAGTACGTCCTTATTGATCCGCACACCCATTAAATAGGTTTGCGTGCTGTGATTATAAAGTAACCCCTGGTAAAACTTTAGCGAATTAAAAATAGCGGCACTACTATCCAGTTCTTCCTGTGACAACTCTTTATCTCTAAAAACAGGGCTCGCGATCAATCGTTCTTGCGCCGTGTCTTTTTTTAAATTAGTTGCTGCCGGAACACTCAGCACATCCTCTACAAAGGGGATTCTTTTCATTTCTCTTACCAGGCCCGCATAGTTATTAAAGAACTCGGCTTTAAAAAATTGATCGGTTTGTACTGCGATCACCATCATGTTTCCATCTTCTCCGAACTTTTGACGAAATGCCTGGTAAGCCTGGTATTTAGGATTATCAAGAGGAATGGCTCTTGTAAACTCATAACTCAGTTCTACCTTGGAGGCATGCCACCCGAGAAAGCCGGTAGCAGCAGAGATTAGGATTAAAAGTACCCATCTGTATTTTAGGATAAAACGGCCGAGGTTTGCCCACATAATAAGCTCAGTTGGTGATGAAAAGTTGCAGCAAAGAAACTCAATTTACAGCGGTTGCTGAAGATTAATTTTACCCGTCATTTCCTGTTAACTTTGAGCTTATGCGCCTCTGTCATCTAATTATTTTTACTTATCTATTTTTTACTTTTCTTTCTAGTGCGGCCCAGCTCCCGGCCATTAATAATTGGCGCGAGCACCTGCCTTATAAACAAGCCATTCAGGTAGCCAATGGTTCCGATAAGATATGGTGCGCTACAGCCTTCAGTGTGTTCTCCATCGATAAAGATGAAAACAGTATTGACCGCTGGACCAAAGTAAACGGTCTCAGTGAAACGGGAGTAAATTGTATAGGATGGAATCAAACCACCGGCTCACTTTTAATTGCTTATAATAATAGCAATCTGGATCTCTTAAAATCGGGCACCATTTCAAATATTAACTCCATCAAAAATTCTTCTCAAAGCGGTGATAAAACGATTTACCAGGTTTTTTGCCGGAATGAGCTCGCATATTTGTCATCAGGTCTTGGCATCATCGTTGTCGACCTTAACAAAAAAGAAATTAAAGACACTTATATTATTGGTTCAGGGGGGAGTAAAATAAAAGTAAGCTCCGTAACGGCCGATAATAATTATTTATATGCAGCAACGACTGAAGGATTGAAAAAAGCATTGCTCAATACGCTTAATCTGTCCGACTACCGAAATTGGCAAACTGTTAGTGGAACCAATGGACTTCCACCTGGTGAAATTAAAAGCGTTGTTACTGTAAACAATGAAGTAATTGCGTGCAAACAGGATTCCTTATTTATTCAATCAGGCAGTAACTGGAGTTATTTATATGCCGATGGATGGATCATTGCTGACCTATCTGCCGCAGGAACTAAAATACTGATCAGCCAAACATTGAATAATACCGGAAGGGTGATTCTTCTTAACAGAAGCGGTATCGCTGAACAGACCATTCAAAACAATTCATTTACCAGGTCTCCGAAGCAATCCATTCTCGTAGACAATGAATATTGGATTGCTGATAGTATCGGCGGACTTTCCAAATACAGTGGAAATAATTTTCAGTCCTATATTCCAAATTCACCTTCTTCCATTGCCAGTGGAGAAATGATTGTTTCGAATGGTATAGTTTGGGTATCGGCAGGTGCCGTTAATGCTAACTGGCAGCCCACGGGAAACAAAAATGGTTTGTATCAATTTGCCGATAATAACTGGAAGAATTTTAATTCAACTTTATTGTCTGCTATGGATTCGTTGCCCGATTGTATAACGGTGGCTGTTGACCGCCGTGACGGAACACTATGGGCCGGATCGATGGGTGGAGGATTATTTTCCATTAACAACAATAATTCCCTCTCTGTTTTCAAACAAAATTCCCCTCTGCAACCTGCGGTATTTGCTCCTGGCAGTTACCGGGTCAGTGGGCTTTCGTTCGATGTAGAAAATAATTTATGGATCAGCAACTATGGCGCGACTCAAAATTTGCATGTTCGTAAAGCCGATGGAACCTGGCGCTCCTTCAATATCCCCTTTCCGCTGGTTGACAACGCTGCAGGATCTATTGTAGTCGATGATCTGAATCAGAAATGGATTATTGCACCTGTAGATCAGGGACTGATTTGTTTCAATCAAGGTAATAGCATTGATAATCCCAATGATGATCGCTGGAAATGGT
>Ga0157380_10002788_pt1 | contig 11877 bp, 7 predicted proteins | sample S35metaG_FD_119757 | JGI IMG/M metagenome (GOLD analysis project Ga0157380, IMG submission 119757) | Switchgrass rhizosphere microbial communities from Kellogg Biological Station, Michigan, USA - S3-5 metaG | ecosystem: Host-associated > Plants > Roots > Rhizosphere > Soil | place: USA: Michigan...
CAGTAAGTTTCTATCTCCTGAGTCGCGAAGGTACGCTCGGTTCCGGTGCCCCGGGGGAGTAGATTCCCGTTCTGGTCATAGTTGAAATTCGCTGTGTACTGCGAGAAGCGGCCGATGAAAGCTGCCAGCGCATTTCGGAGTGGAGTCAACGAATTCGAGGCGACGTCCGGGAAGATCGCCGGTCCCGACGCATCCGCTCCCGCGGAGGTTAATACCGCAGCCGAAGCGTTGTAGCCGGATGGATTAGTTGTAAGTCCGTCGAACGCCGTAGCAAAAGAGCCGCGCGAATTCGAGATCAGCCTCAAGTTCCCGCCAAACTGGAACGTGTGATTGCCCCTTATATAAGACATGTCATCCACAAAGTTGTGGACTGGTGTGATTCTGGTCAAAGCAGTCACCGGAGCTGGTGACGTAACCGTAGCCGCCGGGGCGAAGATAAATCTAAAGGCAACCTGGTCCGTCGTGATATCACCCTGGCGAGTGAAGGCTGCGCGCGTCAATCCATAAGTAAACCGGTTGACGAAGTTGTTCGATGCAGTCCACGAATGACCGATGGCAAGTCCTTTCGGGTGATACCAGATTGAAGGTGGAGTCGTATCCGGGAGCGCCGGAGTTTGACCCGTCAGGTCATCCTGATAATTTCCGCGGACGTAGAGTGTCTGACGATCCGTAATCTTGAAATCAAACTTGGCGGTATAGGTATCGTACGTTGTTGGAGTCGGGGCATTGAAGCGAAATCCGCCCGTGTTAATGCCATCACCCACAGTCGTATCGTTCGCTACATATCGTCTGGCCTTGTCCGCGAGAAATGTGACTGCCGCGGGATTGACGCCCGGTGACACGCCGTTGGCTGCGAGATAGGCGCTATTGATCTGAGCAGCAGTCAAGCAACGCATGCCTGAGGGCGTTCCTGCCGGGCAGGAAGAGTCGCTCGCGCCACTCGCAGTTCGATAACGGATGATGCCTTGCGCCACGTGCGGCAAAGGAACGACTTGTAACCCACCCGACAGGGTGGCTTCGCGAAAACCTTCATAGGTGAAAAAGAAGAAGGCCTTATCTTTCTTAATTGGCCCACCGACCGAACCGCCAAAAACATTTCGTAGCAGGGCTGGTCGCGGTATGCCGGCCTTATTATTAAAGAAGTCATTGGCCGTGGTTATGGTGTTGCGATGATACTCAAATAGACTGCCATGAAAATCATTACCACCAGATCTCGTAACCAGGGAGACCTGCGCTCCTGAAGAGCGACCGGTATCAGCGTTCGGATTAGTGGTGACGACGCGAAACTCCTGCACGGAATCCGGAGTCACTCGTAGAACACTGGCGAACGCCTGGTTTGTCACAACGTCGAGTCCGTTCTGTTGCTCATTAACATCAACTCCATCAAGCGTGATGTTTGACTGGTCGGCGCGGCCACCATTTACGTAGCCGGCGCGTGTGACTCCAGGTTGCAGAGAAAGGAGGCCCACCACGTTGCGCGCATTCAGCGGCAAATCACTGATGCGTCGGGCTTCGAAAGTATTACCAATCGTGGCGTCCGTAGTATTGAGCGGCGCCTCGTAGCTCGAGGACACACTCACCACTTCAGAAACATCGCCCACTTCGAGCTGAATATCCACGTTCGTGGGAGTATCAACCAACGCCTTCAAATCGGCGATTATGCTTTTCTTAAAACCTTTCGCTTCGATTTCGACTTTGTATGAGCCCGGAGGCACGACCGTGAATTGATAGGTGCCGTTATCGTTCGTCGCCTGCGTTCTCGCTACATTCTTGTCGTTGCTAGTTAGGGTTACGGTGGCGCCCGCAACTGGTCTTCCCTGTGGATCGTTGACGACTCCTCGCACGGAAGAAGAACCGGCTTGTGCAAATGAACTGGTTTGCAGCAGACCGATCAAACAAAAGGCTATTACCAGCAACGCTGCTATGGAAAAATGAGATCTTGAACTACTCATTCGATCCTCCTCAATTGAATGATTCACCAGGTCGGTAAGTGCCGGGCTGCCTTACACAAACGTAGCTTCACAAACCAGGGAGATGGATTCGTGATTGCGCCCCGCTTGTTTTTTCCGAAGTCTCGTAGATTCGCCCAGCGCGTTCGGTGTTGCGTGCTTTCATTGCTGCAACGACCATTCCCAAGATGCGCTAACGAGAATCACAGCATTCAAGCGTTCAAGTGTTCAGTAACGCACACCTGATCGATTAGATTTTTGGATGGGCCTTCGAAAAAGATTGCGATTTGTGAATAAGTGAGTAGCGAAGACGCGCTGAAGATTTACGAATTTTTGTAGAGAGGATCGAATGGGTTGATTGACATAGCAAAAGCCCGGGAAGATCCCGGGCCTCTGCCTGCGAGCCGTGCTTTAATGGTGAACCTATTAAGCTGCGCTGGGTTGATTCTGAAGAGCGTCCTCTGCTGCTTCGTAACCCACGGGAGCGATCTTGTAGCGCTTAATCTTGGTATTGAGAGTGGTAATCTTCACGCCTAATAACTGGGCAGCGCGAGTCTGATTACCAGCAGTGCGGCTAAGAGCACTGCGAATCAAATCAATTTCAAAGCGACGTACTTCTTCGTGCAGGCGAACCGTACGCTTCGTGGCCGGTTGCGAGACTCTAAAGGACTCGACCTCTCGCAGCAGCGTTAGTGCCACTTCTCTAAGAGTATTAAGCCTGTTATCCATAGCGATCTCACTTCGCAGAATAGCTCCGCCGGTTGCTTCGCCAGCACCGATATCTTCTGTTCTCCACATCATCGAACTACTCATCACTTGTCCTCCTGCAACATCCTTGGTTGCTTACCTATTTAATGTGGGCTGGGGATCCACCTGCTGTTCGTTCCCCGAACCGTGAAGTCACCACTGCCGGTGCAGTGTTGGTCCAGGTAATGTCGTCATGGTGAATATACGTGAGTTCGTTTACGCACTGATGGAATTTGTGACGAAGCGGCTATTAACTGTGACAGGTCGGCTGCATTAAACGATAAGCAGCGAATAGCAGTGATAAGCGAAGTGAGGCGGACTAAAGCTGTGAGCCCAAACGATTTCCTAATGTGAACATATGGTTGGTTGAGAGACGGGCAGGAGTGAGCAGGCGCGCCGTTACCAGTTCAAGGCGTGCCTGCTCTCAATTGGGAAGCTTCCAAAATCTCGGAAACTCTGTGTCTTGATTTCAGAACTCCGACCTTTCGATCCCTGATTTGAGATCTCAGACCTGAGAACTGAAGTTTGAAATCACAAGGGCCGGCCAACGGCTTCCTGCAGATTCGCTCGATAGTTCCGACTCAGCGTCAGCTGTTTGCCGTTCTCCAACACTACGTGGTACTCACCATGAAACCATGGTTGCAATTCTTTGATCTTATCGATGCGGACGATACTGGAGCGGTGGATTCTCAAAAACTTCTTGGGATCCAACTGTGATTCCAGTCCACTGATGGTCTCGCGCAGCAGATAAGTCTTGCGTCCGTTGTAAACGCGTACGTAGTTGCCTTCGGATTCGATACAGTGAATGTCATCGATGTCCAGGAAGAAGACTCTTCCTTCAGTCTTGATCACCAGTCGCTCGAGATAGCGTGGTCCAGCTTTCAATTCTTCCAGCAAGGCAAGAATGTGCTGGTCCCTCCGGTCGGTCCGATTATCCTTGATCAGACTCTTCGCGCGTTTCCAGGCGGCTTCAAAACGTTCGCGATCGAAAGGCTTCAACAAATAGTCCAGCGCGTGCACTTCAAAAGCACGGACTGCATATTGATCATAAGCGGTCACAAATATCACGTAAGGTGCGTGTTCAGCTCCCAGAGACTCGAGCACCTCGAAGCCGCCGAGTTCCGGCATTTGAATATCGAGAAAGATGAGATCAGGCGACATTGATTGAATCGCCTGCACAGCCTCGCGTCCACTGGCGCACTCGCCGATGATCTCAACATCATGATCAGCGTCCAGCATCTCGCGAATCATCTCGCGCGCTAATGGTTCGTCGTCTATGACCAACGCTCGAATGCTGCTTGCGTTCGTCAATACCTCTCCCCCATCGATTGTCTTCTTAGATCCCGGTTCACTGGATGCAGGAACCGTGCCTAATCCTATGAACACCGCTAACGATTAACTTATGACAAAACAAGTGACGAAGAATGCCGAGTAATGGCTCGTCTGGTGCAACTTTACGAATTAGAACAGTAAATGTTTCCGTGATCTTCGATAAGCGAGATTTACGAAAACCCGTCTAACCTTTCCGAAAACCTGAATCGAACTTAGAGAAGCGATAACTGGCGGGTTGGATGCAGATGGTAAGAAATCGTTTGTCTGACTATTTTATTGAGACCGTCGCAGAATCGGGACTTGAGTTTCAAGTGTGGGATAAAGTCCCAAAATCGGAGCCTCAATCGTGGCGTGCAGACATGCTTTGATGAAATTTGAGATTCTTAGATGTCCGTCTTGCGGGGAACTTCAAGCGTGACCACCAGACCACCCGTGGGGCAATTGGCGAGCTCAAGAAGATGCTCGGACCCATACAATCTCTCGAGGCGAGCTTTAGTATTGGCCAGCCCAACTCCCTTGTTGAACTGATTAGCGAACATATCGTCGCTCAAACCCGGTCCGTTGTCTTTGACTTGAATCCTCAAGCAACCGTTCCGGGGAAAAGCATTAATCTCTATCCGACCAGCGTGCTGGCTGGCGATCGCATGGCGCATGGCATTCTCAACGATGGGCTGGAGGATCAAGTTTGGAACGCGAACATCGAGGACACTGGGATCCACTTCAACATGCGTGGTCAATCTGTCCATGAAGCGAATCCGTTCGATCTCGAGGTACTTATTCAAGAACTCCATTTCTTCCTGCAACGTCACTTCCTGGGCGCCCGCATTCTCGAGCGTCAATCTTAGAAAGTCTCCCAGTCTCGTGATCATCCGTCGAGCAGCCTCGGTATCACGGTTCAGGAGCGCTGAAATGGAATGGAGAGTATTAAATAAGAAGTGCGGATGCACCTGCATCTTGAGCGCTTCGAGTTGAGACTGCGCCAGTTGGGTTTCAAGTCTCGAAGCTCGCAATTCACCTTTGCGATAGCTGTGATAATAGTTGAGCGCATGACTCAGTAGCACGAGCAGCCAATAAATCGACGCCTGCCGATCGAGGTTATATAAGACGTATTGCAGGTCCCGAAATACTGTGACGTATTCGGTCCGCTCAAAATAGGTCATGAATATAGGGTAGTGAACCGCGGACATCGAGCCTACCAATAAGGTTCCCACTATCAGGTGAAACGCAGTTCGTCTCAGCCACTTGTCTCGATCGATTCGGAACCGGCGCGCCAGCCACAAAACCAATGGTGTCGTTATCGCCCATAGGTAGCAGATGCTCATCTGCATGAAAAAGACGTAGCCCGTGGGCATTCGTTTTTCCATGTAAATGCTGTTAAAGAGAACCTGACTGGTGAAAAATAATCCAACGAGCGTCCACGCAACGAAGAGTAAGGCTATGCGCACCAGTGGCCGGTTGTATAACTGGAGCCAGCGGGATGGTTGTTCGGGAATTTCAATGGAACTCTGCATAGTCACGCCTTACGAGAACGAGATAAGCCGAAGGAAGGTTTCACCTCGCGAAAATAATGCAAATAAGTCTTTGGGAAGGTCGAGAGTCACGACACCAGCTTAACAGGGGACATCCGCAATCCGAAATTCTCTACCAAATAACTAAAGTCCGTACGTCGTTTTTGACCAGGCGGCCTGCCATAGTGATGAAGCGGCCCTGCAAAATAGGACGGACTGACTGGGGTGCCTATTGAGGCCCCTTCCCCGAAAGATCCTTGAGAATCTGTTTGATCTGTTCGGCGTCTTTAACCTTTGGCTGTAGCCGCAAGTACTCCTTCAACTCAGTAATCGCGCGAGCGTCCTCGCCTCGCTGAATGTAGATGGCACCAAGATAGCGATGCGCATTCGGCGCCTGCTCGCCACCGAGATCTACTGCGCGGCGCAGCTCTTTCTCCGCCTCATCAAGATTCTTCAGACCAATCAAAGCCCGCCCCAGGTATTCGTGAGCCGCAGCCGAAGAGTCGCTCTTAGAAAGTGCCAGCCTCAATTCTGATTCGGCTGGTTGATATTTCTTCTGCAGCAACATCACGAGACCATAGTTGAGATGCGATAAGAACGCATCCGGCGCTAACTTGACGGTCTGCTCCAGCGTACCTGCAGCCTTGTCGAGATCGTTGAGTTGAACGTACTGCATGCCCAGTTCATTCATGGCTGCTACAAATTCCGGAGCAATCGTGATCGCCTTCTTGAGATGCTCAACTGCTTTCTTGTGATCGCCTGATTGCGATGAATCAAGGGCCTGCTGATAGAGATCGAGGGCTGGCTTCGGATAGCTGGCGGTTGCAGCACTAATGACGCCGGGTGGACGATAGGTCCCGCCGGACTTTGGCTTCAATCGAAATTGAACATAGGCGGTCTGTCCATCGGTTCGAATCTCAACTGACTCGTTGGCCAGTTCAAATTCCGGCCCGGCATCGACGGTTAAGTCGTAAGTTCCCTGCGGCAGTCGAACAAGTGTGAATGCTCCGTTGTCATCACTCGTCGCAGAAGACGGCCCTCCTCGGACACTGATGACTTTGACTCGTACGCGCCGGTCTATCGGGGTGCCTGAAGGATAGAAAATTCGGCCCTGAATGACCGAGTGACCGTTCAGCCCTGGATTTCCCGGATCTGGATCCAAACCTGATGTCTGTGCGAAGGAGATTGATGCCGCCAGCATTATTACGAAAAAGATTAATGAGATTCGCATGACTTGTGCCCTCGCTCTCTTGCAGGCTGCGAGCCTGCGGCTCCATAGGCAAATCTGACTTTCGAATTGACGTTTTTGCAAGGCCAGCAACAGGCTGGCAGCTCGTTGTACATAAAGCTCGAAAACTCGAGAAGGAGTTTTTCAACTCCCCCTCGAGTCTCGTTGTACTCGCAATCGCTATTTACTTAGAAAATGAACTTGATTGCGAGTTGGACATTGCGCCGCTCGATGTTGCCATTTGGAGTCACGCCTTTCTGTGCTCCAATGAATCCATTAGCGACGTCATTTGTTCCGGGCGTGATATAGAGATTCGCGTGATTGAACGCATTGAACATCTCGCCGCGTAGCTGCAGGCTGTAGCGCTCACCCATCTTGAAGTTCTTATACACACCAGCGTCAATGTTCCAAATGCCAGGGCCGCGGAACTGATTGCGCTTTGTCATGTTGGCTGGGTACGGACCGAAATCCGAACAGCCACACACCGGATTAATGAAGGCTGCCGGGGTCTGCGAAGCCAGGTTAATGTAGTTAAATACATTCGCACCGGCGCCTGGCGTTACGTTTACCGAGATCGGTCCGTTGGCTACCATTCGCGGAGCTGATCCAAGGGCGTTGGTACCGTCAAAGATGGTGAACGGCGTACCAGTCCTGGTGTTGAGAATGCCAGTGATCTGCCAACCGCCAAGGACATGTTTTTCCCAACCCGTCGACTGCTTCGCCAAGGGCACATCCCAGATAACGCTGCCGACAAATCGATGTCGGACGTCCGCATCCGCATAGCCATAATCGAGATCAGGCTGGAACGGATTAGTAAGCCCGAGATTTCCGGCAAAAGCCGATTCACTGAAAGTTGTGCTCAGGTTGTCTTTGTTCACCGAGTAAGTGTAATGCGCGGTGAACTGCAGCCCCCTGCCGCGGAAGTTGTTGGCGTCGAAGTTGACGATTAACGCGTTGTAATTCGACTTACCATCATTACCGCGAGCATTGATTCCCGAATACTGGCTGTTAAGACGTGACGTCGGGTTAGGGTTACCAAGATAGAAAGCACCGGCCCCTGGCTGATTGTAGGGGTTGATTGAGTACAGTTTTCGACCCGCTGAACCCGAATATTCGATCGACAACACGTTGCCGTTTCCAAACATTTCGCGCTGCAGGGCTGCACTCCAGAAGTGGGCGTAAGCATTGACGATGTCCTCACGAACATGTCGAAGGCTGCCAACCGGAATCGTCTTGGTTGGCGGAGTTGTGCCCGACAGGGGTCCGAAGTTGTTTGAGGTTATCGGCAAGTTTGCAATATCCACACCCTTCTGCAGAGAAAGCACCAGGTAGTTCGGTGGATTCTGGATTACATTAAAAGTAACGTTGCCAAAGTTGCGCTCGTAGGCGAGACCATAACCACCTCGAAGACTTGTTTTGCCATCACCAAAAACGTCCCAGGCAAAACCAAGACGCGGTGCAAAGTTATTCTTGTCAGGCGCCCAAAGACCACCAACCGGACTGTCCTTTGCGATCTGGACACTGCCATTTCGGATGCGTTCCTGAATGGTATTACCACTTCCGAAATAGAAGTTTGAATCGAGGTTGGGATTCTTGTTGTGCTGAACGCCGTAGTACTCGTAGCGCAGGCCCAGATTGATCACCAGGCGCGGACTGAAACGCCACGAGTCGTTGAAGTAAACTGCCCATTCGTTGTAGCGATTGCTTCGAGTAAAGTCGGGCGGACCAACCGGCAACGTCACGCTCTGTCCGGGAAATTTTCCCTGCGGATAAATCGCGGCCTGGAATACCTGGCTGCTGCCATTTACAAAGTTGGCCAGAGCCTGACTGTAGCCGGTCGCTGTGGATGACAAGCTCTGCACGGCGTTCTGATAGGCGCCGAAGAAACGGTTGTCCTGAATGTAATAAATCACGCCACCAAATTTGAACTGGTGCCGGCCTCGCGTGAGACTGAAGTCCTGATAAATTTGACCGGTGTTTCCATGTCCCGCGAATCCAACTGGCGAGCTCGCGGCGTTGTAAGGCCAGTAACCTGGAAACGTGATGGGCTGACCACCGATGGTGCCGGTAGCTCCCGGGAACATGAACAAGCCGGGACCGATCGGCTGATCACCGTAGGGTGAATCTTCAACCAGACGGTTGTAAGCGAGCTTGGTGTCGGAAACAAAGTTGGACGAGAACGTGTGACTCATCGAGACGATGAAGTTGTTACGCAGTTGTGTGAATGGAGTACTGAATCCCTCGTACGGGCTGAAGCCGGAACTGCCGATCGGGTTCTTGATACTCTCGCGAGCCCAACGACCATAGATCGTAGTCTTGTTGCTCAAATTGTAGTCAACTCGGGTTGCCATCGAATAAGTATCCTGAGGCGCTCCACCACCAAGGTTGACTGGCGTTTGGAACTGCACCAACTGAAAAGCCGGAAGATTAGCAGGCAAAGCTGCAAAGGCATTTCCCACTTGCTGCGCCGCCGGAATTAATAGGTTCGTCACCTGGCCAGCCGTGTAAACCGTACCAGTCGGAGTTGCGCTAACCGTGAAAGGCGCGAAGTAATTTCGGGTATTTATGTTTGACGCAGCGATCAACTGTGGAGTCGGAACGAGCGACAGAACCGGACCAGTGCTGCGCACCTTTGTCCATTCGATGCTGTTAAAGAAGAACAGTTTGTTCGCTTTGATTGGTCCACCAATGGTGTAACCGAACTGATTTCGTGTGAAGACGCCTCGCGCTACGCCATTGGCATTGTTGTTGAACCCATTGGATGCCAGACGAGAGATGCGATTGAATTCGAACGCTGAACCATGGAAGCTGTTGCTGCCACCACGCGTTGAAACATTAATGACGCCGCCCGATGCACGTCCATACTCGGCGGAGAAGTTGCTCGTGACCACGCGGAACTCGCCGACCGCATCAAGAGGAATATTCTGAGCGACGGCCGCGTAATACGTGTTGTTATTGTCCACCCCATCAAGCAGCACGTTGGTGCTGGAAGCGCGTTGTCCGTTAATCGAAAACCCGGCGCCACGACCAGTGGTGCCAACGCCGGCAACTGCCTGGCCCGGATCGTCACTGGCAACGTTGCTCGACAGTCCCACCAGATCGTAAGGATTGCGCGTGAGCGTCGGTAGCTGGCGAATCTGGGTGCCGCTAACAACGTTTGATAGCTCTTGTGATTGAGTGTTGACTTCAACGCCCTCACTCGCTACCACATTAATAGTGCCGCCACTTACTTCAGTTAGCGACAACTGAGTTTCCAGTGAAACTCGCGAGCCAACTGTAACCTGCACGCGTTGCGTCATGGGCTTGAAACTACTGCTTTGCGTGGTTACATCATAAAGGCCCGGTTGAAGCGAAGTGACTGTGTACACACCTTGATTATCAGATGTGGCCGTCGCTTCACGACCTGTTTCAACTGACTTGACGGAGACGGTAGCGCCAGCCACCACGGCGCCCGCGGGGTCGACGACCTTACCAGTGATTTGGCCTGCCTCTGTTTGGGCCATCGCTGACCCAACCATCATTGCCACTGCAAGCACTGCCAAGAGGCATCGACACGCGCCTGCAGTAAATTGCTTTACGTTAGTCTTGATCATACTCGTTCCTTTCTTAATCCTCTGCTGCTCGACGCATTGCCTAAATCTACGCGTGAAACGCCTCGCCTTAGGCCGTGCGTCGTTGCGCTCTTGATTGAAACCGGGAGACCTGGAATGTAGTCACAAATGCTTACGCGTTTTCGTAAGCATCGAGGCCTACGCTGTTTTCCCGACTTAGTTCTGCGCAACGTGTATGCCGCCAGTTATTAACTGCCGGCATTCGAAGGAGCAACGCGTTGAATCAGGGAGAGAGACATCAATCAGTTCGCAAAAACTTTTCGCTTTTGGATCTTGCGCCTCAGTGATCTTGCGGGTTTTGGATTTCTCGGCGACAAGACTCGCAACGAGTTTCGATCTGGCTTCCAATTTGTCGTAACAAATGTGGAGTGGCTGGCTTTGCATCAACATTGATCGTGGCGTGGGACTCAATACTAGCTGACATCTCTGCTGCATTTGCTTCGCGATCGGCTCGCATGGAAGCGAGCGCCTGTTCAAATGTAATGTGGCCGCGTTCCCTGATCTGCTCACGACACACGTCGATCACTTTTTGTGTGTTCTCTTTACTGATTTCAGAATCATCACCGTCATTCGGAAGAACCCACTGCCCATCAGCTCGCTGAATCATGTGCCCAATCTCGTGCAGCATGATCGTTATGCGCGCTTCTCTCGTGTTGGGAGAAAACTCGCCGACTCGCGGAACTGTCGAGTCCAAGGGGAAAATGTTCGACTTGTAAAATGGGCCATTGTGATTTAGTTCCGCTTTCTCAAAGATTCGATACTGAAGTTTTGTTGCATTGTTCATCGCATAAGCAATCTTGCCCTTCATACGAAGAGCAATGAAACGGTTGAAGTACGAGGGCTGCAATTGCTTCGTCAGTTGATTCAGAACTTCGATCGCGGCTGGCCCACCATAGAAACGACTGCATTCGTTTTCTTCGCGAAGAATCGAATAAACGTCCAGGTAGGCTTGATCGAGTGGCGTCAATTTCGCCGCATCGGGAAGCGACAAAGGCTGAAGGGACGGCAATGATCTCAGCGACACTCGACTCGACGTCTTGTTAACCACAAGCGGAGCTTTCGCATCGTTGTCCTCTTCATTATCTTTCGACGGAGCTGCAGCTGAATTCGCAATCACTGCTGTAAGTAATTTGAATGATGGGTCAGGCGCAGCAAAAAGAGGTGACTCAACTGACAGGCTCGGGGCGATGTTTTGATGAGCCGGATAAGTAACGGGCCGGGGTTGAGCGTCAACCTCAATCACTAACAGACTGAAGATCGTTAATCCGGTTAGTAGCCCCCATGAAGAATGAGAGTATTGCCTTCTCATCATGACTGCACCTCCCCAACCGAGCTCGTTCTAAGTTCGAATGTTCAGATCTGATCGGATCTGAACTTGAGATAGACAGTTGATCTTGAGATCAAGTCTGAAGACCTTTACGAACTTAGTGCTCCTCGCGGCGGAGGTATGTGACAGACGGGCAAGCTAAAGTGATGGAGTGGCCTTAGTGTTTTGTGGTTAG
>Ga0157380_10002789_pt1 | contig 11874 bp, 21 predicted proteins | sample S35metaG_FD_119757 | JGI IMG/M metagenome (GOLD analysis project Ga0157380, IMG submission 119757) | Switchgrass rhizosphere microbial communities from Kellogg Biological Station, Michigan, USA - S3-5 metaG | ecosystem: Host-associated > Plants > Roots > Rhizosphere > Soil | place: USA...
CCACGTGCGCCACCAGCGAGCCGCGCGCGCCGCTCGCGAGCTCGACCCGGTAGAGCGCGTTCGGCAGCGCCTCGCGCACCGTCGCCTCGACCTCGAGCGCGTCGCGATCCGCAGTCATCACGCATGCGCCGCCTCGCGCGCGTACGGGTACGGGTCCGACAGGATCCACGGCCCGAACTCGGTCACCGCCACCGACAGCTCGAAGTGCGCCGACAGGCTGCGGTCGCGCGTCACCGCGGTCCAGCCGTCCGCCAGCATCTCGACCTCGGGCCGGCCGACGTTCACCATCGGCTCGATCGCCAGGCACATGCCCGCCACCAGCCGCTCGCGCCGGCCCGCGGGTCCGTAGTTCGGGACCTGCGGCTCCTCGTGCAGGCTCGTGCCGATGCCGTGGCCGACGAAGTCCTTCACCACGGAGTAGCCGAAGCTCTCGGCGTGCGTCTGCACCGCGTGGCCGATGTCGCCGATGCGGTTGCCGGGCCGGCACATGTCGATGCCCGCGAAGAGCGACTCCCGCGTCGCCTTCATCAGCCGCTCGGCCTCGGCGCTGGCGCGGCCCACCGCCACGGTGCGCGCGGCGTCGCCGTAGAAGCCCTCGACGATGCAGCCGAGGTCGAGCCCCACGATGTCGCCGTCCTTCAGCTTCTTCGGGCCCGGGATGCCGTGCACGATCTCCTCGTTGACCGAGATGCACAGCGTCGCCGGGTAGCCGCGGTAGCCCAGGAACGCGGGCTTCGCGCCGGCTTTCACGATCGCGTCGTGGGCCAGCTGGTCGAGCTCCTTCGTGGTGACGCCGGGCTGCGCGGCCGCCTCGAGCAGCGAGAGCGTGTCGACCGTGATCTTGCTGGCGCGCGCCATCTTCTGCAGCTCGCCCCAGGACTTCTGGACGCTCACGCGCTCACCTCCATCGCGGAGAGCAGGTCCTGGAACACGACGTCCTGCGCCCGGTAGCCGTCGACCGGGATCATCCGCGAGCGGGTGCGGTAGTACTCGATGAGCGGCAGCGTGCGCTCGTCGTACTCCTCCAGCCGGCGCTTCACCACCGCCTCCATGTCGTCGTCGCGCTGCACCAGCTTGCTGCCGCAGACGTCGCAGATCCCCTCGCGCCGCGGCGGCTGTTTGACCACGTGGTAGGTGGCCTGGCACTTCGGGCACCAGCGCCGGCCCGAGAGCCGCCGCAGCAGCTCCGCGCGCGGCACCTCGAAGTCGAAGACCAGGAAGCCGCGCGGGCTGCCGTCCGCCATGCGCTCGAGGCCGTGCGCCTGCGGCAGCGTGCGCGGGAAGCCGTCGAACACGTAGCCGTCCTTGCAGTCGCTCTCCGCGATCCGCTCGCCGATCAGGGCGAGCAGCAGGTCGTCCGGCACCAGGCGGCCCTTGCCGATCAGCGGGCCGGCCTCGCGGCCGAGCGGCGTGTCCTTCGCGATCGCCGTGCGCAGCATCTCGCCCGTCGAGATCTTCGGCACGCCGAGGTGCGCGGCGAGACGCGCCGCCTGCGTACCCTTCCCCGCCCCGGGCGGGCCGAGGAAGATCACGCGGACGGCGTCCTGCCGGCGGGCGCTAGCGGCGGCCACGAATCCTCTTGCCTCCCCGTCCCGTGAAGCCGTCGTAGTGGCGCATCACCAGCTGCGCCTCGACCTGCGCGACCGTGTCCATCGCGACGCCGACCACGATCAAGAGCGAGGTGCCGCCGAAGTAGAAGTTGAGGTGCAGGCCTTCCGTGATCCAGCCCAGGTTGTTGTTCGAGAGGAAGCTGTCGAGCCCGGGCCCGATCACGGGCAGAGGCGCCACCTTGAAGCCGGTGATCAGGAACTCGGGCAGGATCGCGACCAGCGCGAGGTAGATGGCGCCGCCGAAGGTGATGCGGCCCAGGATGTGGTCGAGGTACTCCGACGTGCGCTTGCCGGGGCGGATGCCAGGGATGAAGCCGCCGTACTTGCGCATGTTGTCGGCCACGTCGTCGGGGTTGAAGACGATCGCGGTGTAGAAGTAGCAGAAGAACAGGATGAACGAGACGTAGAGCAGGTTGTAGAGCGGCATGCCCCACTGCAGCTGCTCGGAGAGCGACTGCATCCAAGGGTTGTTGGTGCCGAGCCACGACGCCACGGTCTGCGGGAACGCGATGATCGAGGAAGCGAAGATCACGGGGATCACGCCGGCGGTGTTGACGCGCAGCGGCAGGTGCGTGGTCTGCCCGCCGTACATGCGGCGGCCGACCATGCGCTTGGCGTACTGCACCGGGATCCGGCGCTGGCCGCGCTCGACGAACACGATCGCCGCCACTACCACACTCATCAGCGCGATCAGCAGGATCGTCGCGATCAGGCTGAGCTCGCCGCGCTGGATCATCTCGAAGGTGCCGATCACGGCGCGCGGGAAGCCGACCACGATCCCGGCGAAGATGATCAGGCTCATTCCGTTGCCGACGCCGCGCTCGGTGATCTGCTCGCCCAGCCACATGATGAAGGCGGTGCCCGTGGTGAGCGTGAGCACCGTCATCAGCCGGAAGCCCCAGCCCGGGTGATCGACGATCCGGAACTGGTTGGCGAGCGTGAGCCGCTCCAGGTAGACCGCGATCGTGAACGACTGCACGATCGAGAGCAGCACCGTGCCGTAGCGGGTGTACTGCGTGATCTTGCGGCGCCCGAGCTCGCCCTCCTTGGAGAGCTTCTCCAGGTACGGCCAGACCACGGTCAGGAGCTGCAGGATGATCGACGCCGAGATGTACGGCATGATCCCGAGCGCGAAGATCGTGACCTTCGCCAGGTTGCCGCCCGAGAACATGTCGACGAGCCCGAACCAGTTGCCGCGGTTCTGCTCGAAGAAGTCGATCAGCGACTGCGCGTTGATGCCCGGCGTCGGGACGTGGTTGCCGATGCGATAGACGGCCAGCAGCCCCAGCGTGAACAGCACACGCTTCCGGAGATCGGGAATGTCCCAGATGTTTCGGAGGGCCTGCAGCATAGCCTTTCTACCCCTGGATCAGCTCGGCCTTGCCGCCGAGCGCCGCGATCCGCTCCTGCGCCTTGCCGCTGAAGCGGTGGGCGTGGACCGTGAGCGCCTTGGTGAGCTGACCGTCGGCCAGCACCTTGAGCCCGTCGCGCAGCTGCTTCAGGATGCCCTGGCGCACGAGCAGCTCCGGCGTCACGATCGTGCCGGCCTCGAACACCTCGAGCCGCCCGAGGTTGACGCAGGCGAACTCCTTGCGGAACGGCGCGTTGGTGAAGCCGCGCTTCGGGATGCGCCGGTGCAGCGGCATCTGGCCGCCCTCGAAGCCGGGCTTGCGCGCGAAACCGCTGCGGCTCTTCTGGCCCTTCTCGCCGCGCCCGGCCGTCTTGCCGAGCCCGCTGCCCGGACCGCGGCCCACGCGCTTCCGGTTCCTGACGCTGCCCTTCGCCGGCTTGAGATTGTGAAGACCCACTTGCTCGTCTCCGCTCCCGCTACTCGACCACCGCAACCAGGTGCGGGACCTTGTTGATCATGCCGCGCACCGCCTGGGTGTCCTGTCGCTCGACCACCTGGTGCATCCGCCGCAGCCCGAGGCCGCGCACGCAGGCGCGCTGACCGTCCGTGCAGCCGATCAGGCTGCCGACCTGCTTGATCTTGACGGTGCCGGCCGCCTTCGCCGGCTTCTGTGCCTTGGCCATGCTCGTGCCCGCTCCTTACGACTCGGCCGGCGCGGCCGGCGCCGCAGCTGCGGCGGCCGCCTTGGCCGGCTTGACCTCGACGTCCATGATGTCTTCGACCGAGCGCCCGCGCAGCCGCGCCACGCGCTGCGGCTGCTTCAGCCGCAGCAGCGCGTCGACCGTCGCCTTCACGACGTTGTGCGCCGTCGTCGAGCCCAGGCTCTTGGTCAGGATGTTCTGGATGCCGGCCGCGGTGATCACCGCGCGCACGGCGCCGCCCGCGATCACGCCGGTGCCTTCGGAGGCCGGCTTCAGCAGCACCATGCCCGAGCCGAAGCGCCCGGTGACGGTGTGCGGGATCGTGAAGCCCTTCTCGGTCATCGGCACGCGCACCACGTTCTTCTTGGCCGCCTCGACGCCCTTCTTGATGGCGGAGGACACCTCGCGCGCCTTGCCCATCCCGTAGCCGACGTGCCCGGCGCTGTCCCCCACCACCACCAGCGCCGAGAAGGACAGGTTCTTGCCGCCCTTCACGACCTTGGTCACGCGGTTGATGGAGACGACCTGGTCTTTCAGCTCCAGGCTGCCGACGTCGATCTTCTCGGCGATCAATCTCATTGGCTCTCTCGATCCTTGGCGTCTTAGAACTTCAGCCCCGCCTCGCGCGCGGCGTCGGCGAGGGCCTTGATCCGGCCGTGGTACTGGAAGCCGCCGCGGTCGAACACCACCTTCTCGATCCCCTTCTGCTTCGCACGCGACGCGACCAGCCCGCCCACTTCCTTCGCGGCCGCCACGTTGCCGCCGCTCTTGAGCTTGCCTTTCACGTCCTTGTCGCGCGAAGACGCGGCCACCAGCGTCTTGCCCGCGTCGTCGTCGATCACCTGCGCGTAGATGTGCGCCCCGCTGCGGTGCACGGCGAGCCTCGGCCGCTCTTCCGTGCCGCGGATCTTCTTGCGGATCCGCTCGTGCAGCCGCTGCCGGATCTCTTCTTTCGTTCTCACGCTCATCTCATCGCTCCGACGGGCGTTCCCGGGGCGCTCGCGCCCCCCGGCGTCCCCGCCGCTCCTATCCAACACAGGGGGTGCTGCGCCGCCCCCCCCGTACCCCCCCGCTCGCTCACGGGAGTGAATCCCGCTCGCTCGCAGCAGCGCCTACTTGGCACCTGTTGCTCCCGCCTTGCCCGCCTTCTTCTTGAGCTGCTCGCCCACGTAGCGGATCCCCTTCTGCTTGTAGGGATCCGGCCGGCGCAGCCCGCGGATCTCGGCCGCCACCTGGCCGACCTTCTGGCGGTCGATGCCCGAGACCGTCACGCGCGTCTGCTTGTCGATCGCGATCTTGATCCCCTCCGGGACCTTGAACTCGACCGGGTGCGAGAAGCCGAGCGCGAAGACGACCTTGTTGCCCTCGACCGCGGCGCGGTAGCCGACGCCGACGATGTCGAGCTCCTTGCTGAAGCCCTCGGTCACGCCCTTGATCGCGTTCTGCGCGAGCGCGCGCGCCATCCCGTGGAAGGCGCGCAGCTCCCGCTCGTCGTTCGCGCGCAGGCAACTCAGCTTGCCGCCGTCGAGCGCGAACTTGATCCCGGGCGGAACCGGGGTCGAAAGCTTGCCCTTGGGGCCCTGCACCTCGAGCTGGCTCTCGCCAACCTGAACCTTCACGCCCGAGGGCACTTCGATGATCTTGCGTCCGACGCGAGACACCTTTGGCTCCTTACCAGACGTTACAGAGGATCTCGCCACCCACGCCGGTCTTGGCGGCCTCACGGCCGGTCATGACCCCGCGCGAGGTGGACAGGATGTTGATGCCGAGCCCGCCGTAGACGCGCGGGATCTCGCCCTTGCCGCAGTAGATGCGGCAGCCGGGCTTGCTCACGCGCTGCAGGTCGGTGATCACGCGCTCCCAGCCGGGGCCGTAGCGGAGGAAGATGCGCAGAGCGCCCTGCCTGCCGTCGTCGACCAGCCGGAAGTTCGCGATGTAGCCCTCGTCCTTCAGGATGCGGGCGATCTCGGCCTTCAGCTTGGACGCGGGGACGTCGATCTTGACCAGCCTCGCCCGCACCCCGTTCCGGATGCGGGTGATCATGTCCGCGACGGGATCCGTCATGTTCATCGCACTTACCTCGAAGTCCTACCAGCTCGCCTTGATCACGCCCGGAATCTCGCCCGCCAGGGCCAGCTTCCGGAAGCAGATCCGGCACATCTCGAACTTGCGGATGTAGGCGCGGGGCCGGCCGCACAGGCGGCACCGGGTGTAGGCGCGCACCGCGAACTTCGGCTTGCGCTTCGCCTTGGCGATCATCGACAGCTTGGCCACTTCGGTCTCGCCTCCTACTGGTTCCGGAACGGCATCCCGAGGTACGCGAGGAGCGTCTTCGACTCCTCGTCGCTCCGGGCGCTCGTCACGAACGTCACGTTCATCCCGCGCAGCTTCTCGACCTTGGCGTAGTCGATCTCGGGAAAGATGATCTGGTCCTTGAGCCCGAGCGTGTAGTTGCCCCGGCCGTCGAAGGCGTTCGTCGCCACGCCGCGGAAGTCGCGCACGCGCGGCAGCGCCACGTTGAACAGGCGGTCGAGGAACTCGTACATGCGGTCGCCGCGCAGCGTCACCGTGGCGGCGATCGGCATGCCAGCGCGCAGCTTGAAGGCCGCGATCGACTTGCGCGAGCGGCGCATCGCGGGCTTCTGGCCGGTGATGCGGCCGAGGTCCTCCATCGCCGTGTCGAGCAGCTTGATGTTCTGGGTGGCCTCGCCGACGCCCATGTTCACGACCACCTTGAGCAGGCGCGGCACGCCCATCACGCTCTTGTAGTTCCGCTCCTTCATCAGGCGCGGGACCACTTCCTTCTGGTATGCCTCTTTGACCCGAGGCGGGGCAGTCTTGTTCGCGGTCACTTGTCCAGTACCTCGCCGGTGCGGCGAGAGGTCCGCACTCGCTCGCCGCCTTCCAGCAGCTTCGACCCGATGCGCGTGCGCTTGTCGTCGTCGGGCGAGACGATCATCACGTTCGACACGTGGATCGCAGCCTCGCGCTCGGCGATGCCGCCCTTGATGTTGCGCTGCGGGTTGGGCCGGGTGTGGCGCTTGATGAAGTTGACGCCCTGCACCACGACGCGCCCCTTCTCCGGCAGCACCTGCAGCACCTTGCCGCGCTTGCCGCGGTCGCGGCCGGTGATGACCTCGACCAGGTCGTTCTTGCGGAGGCGGATGCGGATCCGCGGCCGCTCTACACGGTGTCTCGCCATGGCCTTACAGCACCTCCGGAGCCAGCGACACGATCTTCATGAACTTCTTGTCGCGCAGCTCGCGCGCCACCGGGCCGAAGACGCGCGTGCCCACCGGCTCGCCGTCCTCCTTGATCAGCACGGCCGCGTTCTCGTCGAAGCGGATGTAGCTGCCGTCCCGGCGGCGCTGCTCCTTGCGGCAGCGCACGATCACGGCCTTCACCACCTTGCCCTTGCGCACCGGCTCGGGCGCCTCGGGCGACGACTCCTTGACGTTGGCGGTGATGACGTCGCCGAGCCGGGCGTAGCGCCCGGTCGAGCCGCCGATCGGCAGGATGCAGGAGATCTTCCGGGCGCCGCTGTTGTCGGCCACCTGGAGGATGGTTCGCATCTGGATCATGACGTGGTCTCCCTGCCTCGGCTAGAGCGCCGCGTCCGCGGCGGTCTCGGCGGTGGCACGCTCCAGGATCTCGGTCACGCGCCAGCGCTTGCGCGCCGAGAGCGGCCGGGCCTCCACGATCCGCACGCGGTCGCCGGCCTTGGCGCCGAGCTCGTCGTGGGCCATGAAGGTGGACGTGCGGCGGATGGTCTTGCCGTAGAAGGCGTGGCGCACCAGGCGCTCCACCTTGACCACGACCGTCTTCTGCATCTTGGCCTTCTCCACCACGCCGACGCGCCCGTTGCGCGCCGCCGGAGCGGCCGGCTGCTTGCTGTCCGTCATCGCGCCACCTGCTTCTCTCGCATCACCGTCTTCACCCGCGCGATCTCGCGCCGCGTCTCGCGCAGCTTGATCGCGTTGTCGAGCTGGCCGATCGACTGCTGCACGCGCAGCTTGAACAGCTGCTCCTGCAACTCGCGCTGCTTGGCCTTGAGCTCGTCCTGGCCCATCTCACGCACCTTGGCGGGCTTCATCAGAATCCCTCTCCCCGCGTCACGATGCGGGTGCTGATCGAAAGCTTGTGCGCGGCGAGCCGCAGCGCCTTGCGCGCGTCCGCTTCCGGCACGCCTTCCATCTCGTACAGGATGCGCCCGGGCTTCACCACCATCACCCAGCCCTCGGGAGCGCCCTTGCCCTTGCCCATTCGCGTTTCCTGCGGCTTCTTGGTGTAGGGCTTGTCGGGGAACATGCGGATCCAGATGCGGCCGTTGCGCTTGATGAAGCGCGTGATCGCGATGCGGCCGGCCTCGATCTCGCGCGCCGTCACCCAGCCGCACTCCGAGGCCTTGAGGCCGTAGTCGCCGAAGGCGAGGGTGCCGCCGGTCCATGCCTTGCCGGCCATGCGGCCGCGCTGCTGCTTCCGGAACTTGACCTTCTTGGGCATCAACATGGCGGGTTCTTCCTAGGCGAGCGCCCGCGCGGGCCGAGCGGCGTCGCTCTCCCCGCGGTAGATCCAGGTCTTGACGCCGATCTGGCCGAAGGTGGTGTGCGCCTCGTGGAAGCCGAAGTCGACGTCGGCGCGCAGCGTGTGCAGCGGCAGCTGGCCGTGCAGGTACCACTCGGAGCGCGCGATCTCGGCGCCGTTCAGGCGGCCCGAGACGCGGATCTTGATCCCGCGCGCGCCGAAGCGCAGCGCCGCGTCGACGGCCTTGCGCATCGCGCGGCGGAATGCGATGCGCTTCTCGAGCTGCAGCGCCACCGACTCGGAGACCAGCTGCGCGTCGAGCTCGGGCTTGAGGATCTCCTGGATGTTGATGAAGACCTCCTTGCCCGTGCGCTTCTGGACCTCCTGCTTCAGCTTGTCCACCTCCTGCCCCTTGCGGCCGATGATGATGCCGGGGCGCGAGGTGTGGATCGTGATCTTGAGCTTGTTGGCCGCGCGCTCGATCTCGACCCGGCTCACGCCCGCGTGCGCGAAGCGCTTCTTCAGGTCCTTCTTGAGCGCGAGGTCCTCGTGCAGCAGGACCGCGTAATCCTTCTCGGCGTACCAGCGGCTGCGCCAGGTCTTGGTGTACCCGAGCCGGAACCCGATCGGATGGACTTTCTGACCCATCGTTCCTGCTACTCCTTTTCCGCGACCTGGACGGTGATGTGCGTGGTGCGCTTGATGACGCGGTAGGCGCGGCCCATCGGGGCCGGGCGCACGCGCTTCTGGGAGGGCCCCTGCCCGGCGAACGCGGCGCTCACCACCAGGTCCTCCTCGTCGAGCCGCCGCTTCTGGTTGCGGTCGGCCACCAGCACCGCGTTCGCGATCGCGGAGCGCAGCGTCTTCTCCACCTCGCGCGCGACGGCCTTCTTCGTGAAGCGCAGGATGCTGAGCGCGTCGGCGGCCTTCTTGCCGCGGATCAGCTCGAGCACCAGCCCCGCCTTCTGGGCGGAGGTGCGCACGTAGCGGTTCGTGGCGTGAGCCTCGAGTGTCGCCATCTCCGCCTCCCTAGCCCTTCGCCGGCGGTGCCGCCGGCGGCGCAGCGGCGGCGCCCGCCCCCGGCCTGCCGGGACCGGCGCCGGGGGTGGCCGCGGCCACCTTCTCGACCCGCGAGCTGTGACCCTTGAACTGGCGCGTGGGCGAGAACTCGCCGAGCTTGTGCCCGACCATGTTCTCGGTCACGTAGACCGGCACGAACTTCTTGCCGTTGTAGACGGCGAGCGTGTGGCCGACCATCTCGGGCACGATCGTCGAGCGGCGCGACCAGGTCTTGATGACCTTCTTGTCGCCCGCGGAGTTCATCGCCTCCACCTTCTTCATCAGGTGGTCGTCCACGAACGGGCCCTTCTTCAGCGACCTTGCCATGGCTACTTCCGCCTCTTCACGATGAAGCGCTGCGTCCTCTTGTTATTGCGCGTCTTGGCGCCCTTGGTCGGCTTGCCCCACGGGGTCACCGGGTGGCGTCCGCCCGAGGTGCGGCCCTCGCCGCCGCCGTGCGGGTGGTCGATCGGGTTCATCGATACGCCGCGGTTGTGCGGCTTCTTGCCGAGCCAGCGCTTGCGCCCCGCCTTGCCGAGCGAGACGTTCTTGTGCTCGATGTTGCCGACCTGACCCACGGTCGCCACGCACTCGGCGTGCACCTGACGCACCTCGCCCGAGGGCAGCTTGACCTGGGCGTACTCGCCTTCCTTCGCCACCAGCTGCGCCGCGGCGCCGGCGCTCCTCACGAGCTGCGCGCCCTTGCCGAGTCGCAGCTCCAGGTTGTGGATCATGGTGCCCGCGGGGATCAGCTTGAGCGGCAGCGCGTTGCCCGGCAGGATGTCGGCGCTGTCGCCCGCCAGCACGGTCTGGCCGAGCTTCAGGCCCTCGGGCGCGAGGATGTAGCGCTTGTCGCCGTCGGCGTAGTGCAGCAGCGCGAGGCGGGCCGAGCGGTTCGGGTCGTACTCGAAGGCCGCCACCTTCGCCGGCACGTTGCGCTTGTCGCGGCGGAAGTCGACGACGCGGTAGCGCCGCTTGTGGCCGCCGCCGCGGAACCAGACCGTGATGCGGCCCTTGTTGTTGCGGCCGCCGGAGCGGCGCAGCGGCTCGGTGAGCTTGCGCTCCGGCTCCTTCTTCGTGAGCTCGGAGAAGTCGAGCGTCGACACGAAGCGCCGTCCGGGCGACGTCGGGTTGTACAGCTTGATCGGCATCGTGGTTCTGCTCCTACGCCTGCTCGAAGAACTCGACCGACTTCTCGCCCTTCTTCAGGACGACGAAGGCCTTCTTCCAGTCCGGCCGCCGGCCCGCGTAGCGGCCCTGGCGCTTCACCTTGCCGTGCACGCGCGCGACCCGGACGTCGGCCACCTTGCGCTCGAACAGCGTCTCGACCGCCTTCTTGATCTCGGGCTTGGTCGCGTCGCGGTGCACCTCGAACACGAGCGTCTGCTGGCTCTCCTTGAGCAGCGTGGACTTCTCGGTCAGGAGCGGGCGGCGGATGACCTCGTAGACGTTCTTCATCGCGCTGCTCCTTGGCCGGCGCCCCGCAGCTGCGGCGTGAGCCGCTCCTCGAGCTTGTCGATCGCCTCCTGGCTCACGACCAGGTGCTTGCAGTCCATCACGTCGTAGGCGGTGAGGTGGGTGCTCGCCACCACGCGCACGCCCTCGAGGTTGCGGCCCGAGAGCACGAGGTACTCGCTCGGCTCGTGGTCGACCACGACCGCCTTGCCGGCGACGCCGATCTTTCCGAGCAGCGACTTCAGCAGCTTGGTCTTGGGCTCGCCCACCTCGAACGCCTCGATCACCATGACGGCGCCCTCGCTCACGCGCTGGCTGAGCGCGGCGCGCAGCGCGGCGGCGCGCGCCTTCTTCGGCATCGCCCAGGAGTAGTCGCGCGGCTGCGGCCCGAACACGGTGCCGCCGTGGCGCCAGAGCGGGTTGCGCGTCTCGCCGACGCGCGCGCGGCCGGTGCCCTTCTGCCGCCAGGGCTTCTTGCCCGAGCCGGAGACGAGCGCCCGGTTCTTGGTCATGTGCGTGCCGCGCCGGGCGCCGGCCCGGTGCTGCTTCACGGCCTCGTACACGAGGTGGCTTCCGGGCTTGGCGGCGAACACGACCGGCGAGAGCTGGATCTCGCGGACGGTCTGGCCCGAGGCGGACACCACGTTCAGCTTCGGCGATGCCTGCCGTGCGGCCGACGCCTTCGCCTCAGGCTTCGGCTGCGCCGCGGCTTCGGCTTTCGGCTTGGCCTCGGCCTTCGCCTTGGCCTCGGCCTTCGGCTTCCGAGCCGGCTTCTGCTTCTTCTCGGCCATGGCTAGCTCTTCCTGATCACGACGATCGAGCCGCCCGCGCCCGGCACGGAGCCGCGCACGATCAGCAGGTTGTTCGGCGCGTCGACGCGCACCACCTGGAGGTTCTTGACGGTAACCCGGTCGGAGCCCATGTGCCCGCCGGCGCGCATGCCCTTGAGCGTGCGCGACGGGAACGCGGAGGCGCCGATCGATCCGGGCGCGCGGTGGAACATCGAGCCGTGGGTCGCCGCACCGCCCGCGAAGTGGTGTCGCTTCATCACGCCCTGGAAGCCTTTGCCGCGACCGGTGCCGACGATGTCCACGCGTTCGCCGTTGGCGAAGATCGACACGAGCACCTGATCGCCCAGCTTCAGCGGATCGCCGCCCGCGGCGATTCTCACCTC
>Ga0157380_10002791_pt1 | contig 11870 bp, 8 predicted proteins | sample S35metaG_FD_119757 | JGI IMG/M metagenome (GOLD analysis project Ga0157380, IMG submission 119757) | Switchgrass rhizosphere microbial communities from Kellogg Biological Station, Michigan, USA - S3-5 metaG | ecosystem: Host-associated > Plants > Roots > Rhizosphere > Soil | place: USA: Michigan...
CCAATGAGATCCGCCGGATCGTCATCGCGCAGACCCTGCTCGCCTACGTGTTCGGGTCGGTCATCCTGGCGAGCATCATCAACCTCGTCGCGGGCATCGCGTGGGCGTTAAGGCCTCAGCAGGTGACGTGACCCCTCGCGCGCGCACCTGGCTGACGGCCGGCGTCTGGGTGGCCGCGGCGATCGCCGCCGTCGCGTTCGGCTCGCAGCGCTTCACCGCCGCGGCGGGCGACCAGCAGCCCGACCTCGGCGGCTTCTTCCTTCCCGCCGCGCAGGCGATCCTGTCCGGCGAGAGTCCCTACTCCGTCTCCGGCTACTTCTACTCGCCGCTGGTCGCGCTGCTGCTCGCCCCGTTCGCCTCGACGGATGCCGCGATCCCCGCGTGGACCGCGATGCGGATCGTCGCCGGCATCGCCGCCTGCGTGATCGGGGCCTTCGCATGCGCGCCGCGAGGCGACCTCCTGCGCGCCGGCGCGGTGGGGCTGCTCGCGATGGTCACCCTGCTGTGGAGCGTCCCGACGAGCCTGGACCTGTGGGCCGGCCAGGTCGAGCTGCTCGTGCTGCTCACCCTCGTCACCGCGGCGCTCGCCGAGACGCGCGGGTGGAGGTTCACGTCGGGGCTGATGCTCGGCTTGGGTGCGGTGATCAAGACGTGGCCGGTGCTGATCGCAGCCTGGCTGCTGCGCTCGGGCTGGGCGTCACGAGCCCGGCAGTGGATGGGCGTGGCGGTCGCCGCGCTCATCGCGGTCGCGCTCGCACTGCTCACCGGGGGACCCGGCGCGGTCGTCGACATGATCCGTGCGCCGTTCGCGGGCGCGGAACAGCCGCTGCTGGCCGCGAACTCGGTGTGGGGGCTGCCGCGGATGCTGTTCAGCGACACGCCGATGGCAGAACCGCTCACCGAGTCATCCGCCCTGCGCATCGCGACGACCGTGATCCTGGTCGCCTGGGTCGCCGCGCTCGGAGTGATCGCGCTCGTCCGGCCGGGGCCGCCCGTGATCTCGCTGTTCAACGTGACGTTCCTGGTGATCCTGCTGCTGCCCGTCTCGCACTACTTCTACGTGATCCTCGCGCTGCCCGCGCTCTGGTGGTGGACGGCGCACGTGAGCGAACGGCCACGGTCGGCGATCGCCTGGATCGCCGTGTCGGTGCTCGCGCTGTGGTGGATCGTCGTCTTCCGCATCGCTCCGGCGGGCGACGGATTCGTGACCACGACCTGGCCGTCGCTCCTGCGGATCTTCGCCGCCTCGCTGGTCGCCGCGACCGTCAGCGTGGTGTGCGCGGCGATCCTGCACCGAGGGGAACGGATGCCGCCCGCCTGACTCATCACGGAACGGCACGTGCCCGACGACCGTCGTCGCCGGGCACGCTCCGTGGGGGAGGATCAGCGGAAGGTCGCCGAGAGGGCGTTCACCGCGTCCGCCAACGCCGTGCTCGCCTTCCCCTTCTTCGCCGCGTTGTCGAGCTGCGCGATGACCGCGCGGTTCGACGCCGGCGAGTCGGCGAGCTTCTCGGCCTGCGCGAGGTGCTTGCGCACCTGCTCCGCCTCGGCGCCGCTGATCTCGCCGATGCTCTCGGCGCGGTCGACGTGCCAGGCGGCGTTGTCGAAGCTCGGCCCATCGGGCTCGAAGGCGATCGTGTAGGTCTCGCCGACGGTGGTCTCGAACGAGATCTCGTCCGAACCGTTGGCGGTGACCGTCACGAGCTTGCCCGTCGAGTCCTTCACGGTGGTCTCGGCGATGCCGGGGTAGTCACCGACGAACGTACCGCCGTGGCGAGCCGTGACCTGGAACTCCGTGGCTGCGCCGTCGGCCCAGTCCATGTCCAGCACGAAGTTGCCGCGAGCGACGAGGCCGTCGACGCTGCCGTCCTTCCACGCGCTGGGCAGCGCGGGGAGGAACTGCGTGTAGCCCAGCTGGCTCTGCACGAGCATCTCGGTCATGCCGGCCGTCAGCCCGAAGTTGCCGTCGATCTGGAACGGCGGGTGGGAGTCGAGCAGGTTGTCCATGAGCCCGTTCCGGTTGCCGGCCAGCATGGCGCGGACCATCGAGTAGGTGTCCTCGGCGAGGCCGGTCCTGGCGTACATGTTGATCTTCATCGCCTTCGACCAGCCTGTGCCGTTCAGGCTGCGCTGCTCGAGCGATGTGATCGCGGCGTCCATCCACTCGGGGGTGTCCTTGCTGATCAGCGTGCCCGGGAAGAGCCCGACGAGCTGCGAGGTGTGGCGGTGCACCGAACCCTGGTTCGCGGAGCCGCCGGCTCCGAAGTTCCAGATGCTCTCCTCGGGGAGGCTGCCCGCCTGTGCCTTGCCGAGGGTGGTCTCCTCGTACCACTCCTTCACTTGACCCTGCTGTCCGATCAGGATCGGGTTCAGCTGCGACTGCTTGTCCTGCCAGACCGTGCGGAGGTCGGCGTCGACACCGAGCTTCTCGGATGCCTCGATCGCCATCCGGTAGAGCTCCCACACGAGCGACTGGTCGTACGCGGTTCCGACGGCTGTCGGACCCTGCTCCGCCGAGACGCTCGGAGCCACCGTGAGTCGCTGCTGGTACGGGCTGTACCAGAGGTACTCGTTCCAGAACGCGGCCATCTCCTTGAGCATGGGGTAGGCCGTGTCGCGCAGGAACGCCTCGTCACCGGTGAACAGGTAGTAGTCGTAGAGGTTCTGCAGCGCCCACGACGAACCGCCGATGTTCCAGCCGTACTCCTGCGAACCGATCGGAGCGGTGTGCCCGAACGGGTTCACCTGGGTGTTGATGAGGAATCCCTTGCCCTCGCCGAGCGGGGCGTTCGCGAAGTCGTCGGTCTTCACCGCCGCGGACCGCTCCGCCGTCAGGCGACCGGGAACCACGAGCGACTCGACGAACTCGTTGAACGGGACCTGGGTCTCGGCGAGGTTCGTGATCATCGCCGGCCAGTAGTTCATCTGGACGTTGACGTTGAAGTGGTAGTCCGCTCCCCAGAAGACGCTCGCGCTGCCGATCATCCACAGGCCGCAGAGGTTGGTGGGGAGGTCGCCGATGCGCGAGCCCGCGATGCTGAGGTAGCGACCGAACTGGTACGCCATCTGGTCGACCGCGAGGTCGTGCGACCCCGTGCGGTAGTTCCGCATGAGCTCGTCGGTGGGGATGTCGGGCACGGCGGCGCCGACGTCGAACTGCACGCGCGAGAACAGCTCCTGGTAGTCGGTCAGGTGCCGGTCGAGCAGCGCGCCGTAGCCGCTCGCGATGGCCGAGTCCACGCGCTGCGTCAGCTTGGCGTGCGGGTCCTCGCCGCGGTAGGTCGGGTACTCGTTCTTGTAGTTCGTGCCCGTCGTATAGACGAGCGTCACCGAGTCGGCCCCGCTGACCGTGAGCGTGCGGCCGTCGCTGCTCGAGACGGTTCCGCCCTGATTCTCCAGCTTGAGCTGCATCTCGGCGCGCATCTGGTTGTCGGCCACCTGGCCGGCGAGCGTGATCCGCTTCTCGTTCGCGTCGGCGACGGCCGTGGTGGTCAGTCCGCTCGCGGCGGCCGTCGACGTCGTGAAGCTGAGCTTGCCCGGCTGGGACGCGCTCAGCCGCACCACCGCGACCTCATCGGGGTAGCTCACGAAGTACTCGCGCTGGTAGTGCACGCCATCGTGGTCGAAGTTCACCGTCGACACGGCGGTGTTCATGTCGAGGTCGCGCACGTAGTTCGTCGCCGAGGCATCCGTGATGCCGGCTGCGGCGAAGTCGAGGTAGAGGTCGCCGAAGTCCTGGTACATGCCCATGCCGCCCGTGGTGCCGAACATGAGGTTCGTGAGCTGGCGGTTGGCCCCGGTGGTGCCCGTGGCCGGCAGACCGAAGACGTTGGTGGCCTTGTTGTCGAGCGCCTGCCGGTAGGTCTCGAGCTGCTGCGGCGTGATCGCGGTCGCCTTGTTGCCGCCGAGGTAGGTCCGTCCGTTGGCCGGCCCGCCACGCCACAGGGTCTTCTCGTTGAAGTGGAGGCGGTCGCGGCCGGGGTTGCCGAACGCCATCAGGCCGGTCGTGCCGTTGCCCTGCACCAGCGCCTGGCTCTCCCAGTCGGAGACCGGGGTCGTGTACCACATGCGCAGCGGGTTGCCCTCGGCGTCCGCGGTCTGTGCGGCGACCGAGGTCTCGGGTAGCGGTGCGCCGAATGCGCTGGGCGCTGTGATGGCGGAGCCCAGCAACGGCAACGCCAGCACCGCCGCGAGGGCGGGTAGGAGTCTTCTTCTGATGATCATGTCGACCTCTTTCAGGGGTGGCGATCAGTGGTGGACCGACGCGGTCGGCACTCCGTGGCGCGAACGCAGACGCCCCGTCGTTGGGGCACGCCCGACCAGTCGATGCCGGCGCCGGTGATGCGTGGCAACTGCTCCTCCTCGAGTGATCTCGCCGTTGAGTGACCGTGGGAGTGGGTGTGAGAGATCTGATGAATCATCCGGTGGATGAGCTTCGGCGATCTCGAAACTTGCGACTCGCACTGGGAAGTATGCCCGAGTGGCGGTAGTGCGTCAATGAATTCTCATAGGGTCGCCGATTAAAGATCAGATGTGTGAAACGTTTTCCTTCCGACCGAGCGGATGCCGCATCGCGGGCGTCCGGGCGCCACGGATGCCGCAGTGAGGGCGCCGTCGTGGAACGGCCGCCGCCCGGGAATCAGCGCGGGGTGGTCAGGATCGGGGCGGGCCGACGGACTCGCGCCAGACGATTCGTGTCATCGGCTCCGTCGAGGGCGTCTCCGGCTCGCCGGTGATCGAGGCGATCAATCGCGCCATCGCCTTGCTCCCGACACGCTCGAGGTCGACGTCGACCGTCGTCAGCGACGGCGAGAGGAAGCCCGTGATCCGGTCGTTGTCCCAGCCGGTGACGCTGACGTCGCCTGGCACATCCCAGCCGCGATCCCGCGTTCCGCGCAGCACGCCGGCGGCGACGAGGTCGTTCGCCGCGATGATCGCGGTCGGCAGGTTCCGTTCGTCGAGAGTGCGGACAGCGGCCAGCCCGGACTCCCCGGACCAGTCGCCGTCGAACACGCCGACGGACTCGAGCCCCATCCGGTCGATGGTCTCGAGGTACGTCTGCCTCCGCGCGCGTGCCGACGCGAACTGCTGGTCGCCAGCGACATGGAAGAACCGGCGGTGCCCGAGCTCGGCGAGGTGCTCGATCATCTCCGTCACCGGTCCGCCGTCGGCGAGCTCGCCGATGCTGCGCATCTCGTCGTCGAAGTCGGCCGAGACGACGATCGCCGGGGAGTCGGCGAAGCGTCCCTCGCTGGACGGCGCCACGGGGGCGAACGACAGTATGCCCTCGAACTGCCCCGAATCGGCGAGTTCGGCGATGCGCTCGGCTCGCGCCTCGGCGCCGCCCGCGAGGCTCAGCACATCGACGCTGTATCCGGCGTCGAAGGCGGTCGAGCTCGCGCCGTCGAGCATCCGCGCCGGGTTGAACGCGATGGCCGGGACGAGGACGGCCAGGCGCCCCGTCCGCCTCGTGCGCATCGAGCGAGCGACGAGGTTGGGCCGGTAGTTGAGCTCCTTGATCGCGGCGTCGAGCTTCGCCCGAGTGGCGGGCTTGACCCCGGAGTTGAAGCGGATGTAGCGCGAGACCGTCTGATGGGAGACGCCGGCGAGTCGTGCGACCTCCATGATCGTCGGCCTGCGGCCCGAAGTCCCAGCTCCCGAAGTGTCAGGTTCCGTCACGCTCCGAGCCTCCCATCGCGTGCACCCCGACGCAAAGGCCCCGTGGCTAGTCGGTCGGTGCGGGGCCGACCGATTCCCGCCAGATGATCCGGCTGATCGGTGCGTCCGGCTCCGGGTCGGACTCCTTGCGCACCGACGCGATGAGACGCTTCATCGCGTTGCTGCCGAGCCGCTCCAGGTCGATGTCGACGGTCGTCAGCGAGGGGGAGAGGAACTGGCCGACCGGGACGTTGTCCCATCCGGTCACACTGAGGTCATCGGGAACGCGCCAGCCCCGGTCGCGTGCGCCCCGGATCACGCCGGACGCGACGAGGTCGTTGGCGGCGATGATCGCCGTCGGGCGATCGTGCTCGTCAAGTTGCTCGACGGCCCGGATGCCGCTCTCGGCCGTCCAGTCGCCGTCGACCACTCCCGCGGATTCGAGGCCGAGCTCGTCGATGCTGTCGAGATAGGTCTGTCGCCGCCCGCGCGCGGAGGCGAATTCCTGAGACCCGGCGACGTGCAGGAAGCGGCGATGACCGAGGTCGGCGAGACGGGCGATGAGCTCGCGCACGGGCGACCCGTCGGCCAGTTCGCCGATGCCGCGCATCTCGTCGTCGAAGTCGGACGACCCCACGATGGCGGCGTCGCGGGCGAGGAGCTCTTCGCTCGACGGCGTGATGGGAGCCAGTGACAGGATCCCCTCCACCTGTCCCGAATCGGCGAGCTCGAGGATGCGCTCCGTGCGCGCCTCCGCCCCGCCCTCGAGGCTCAGGACGTCGACGGCGTAGCCGGCGGCATGGGCGGCCGCGGTGGCGCCGGCGAGCATGCGGGCGGGATTGAAGGCGACGGTCGGTATGAGGATGGCCACGCGACCGGACCGTCGCGTGCGCATCGAGCGCGCCACGAGGTTCGGTCGGTAGTTGAGCTCGCGGATCGCCGCATCGACGCGTTCGACCGTCGCCGGCTTCAGCCCGCCCTGGAACCGCAGGTAGCGGGAGACCGTCTGGTGGGAGACGCCGGCGAGGCGGGCGACGTCCATGATCGTCGGCCGTTTCGGGCTTGCTCGTACCTCGGTCAAATCCCGCTCCCTCCCAGGTCGTGACCTCATCTTGACAGAAATAGTGAACCTTCACTAGCGTAGCGCGCAGCAAAAAGTGTACGATCACTTTCACGAAAGTGCACGATCACTATGCAGCTCGATCCAAAGGAGTATCCGTGCCGTTCCCCACCTCGATGCGCCGCGACGCCTGGCGTTCGCGCGGGTCGATCCGCCGCTCCCCGCGGAGCGCACGATGAGTGCGATCAACGAGCTCAGACACCTGAAGGGCGGGTCGGGCCAGACGACGAAGCGCGACGGCAAGGCGGCCCTCGTCTTCCTCGCTCCATGGTTCATCGGGCTCTTCGCCATCACCGCGGGACCGATGCTCGCCTCGCTCTACCTGAGCTTCACGAAGTACAACCTGCTGCAGCCGCCGGTGTTCACCGGGCTCGACAACTTCACCCGCATGTTCACCGACGAGCGGCTGCACAAGTCGCTCGGTGTCACCTTCACGTACGTGCTGGTGTCGGTCCCGCTGCAACTCGCGCTCGCACTCGCCCTGGCGGTCCTGCTCGATCGGGGTGTCCGAGGCCTGTCCTTCTACCGGTCGATCTACTACCTGCCCTCGCTCATCGGCGGCAGCGTCGCGATCGCGGTCCTCTGGCGGACCGTCTTCGGCACCGACGGACTGTTCAACGTCGTCCTCGGATGGTTCGGCATCGAGGGCAAGGGCTGGATCTCCGACCCCGACACCGCGCTGTGGACGCTGATCCTCCTCAACGTCTGGACGTTCGGTGCGCCGATGGTGATCTTCCTCGCCGGCCTCCGCCAGGTCCCCGGCTCCTACTACGAGGCGGCGAGCGTCGACGGAGCGTCCAAGTGGCGGCAGTTCTGGAGCATCACCGTGCCACTGCTCAGCCCGATCATCTTCTTCAACCTGGTGCTGCAGATCATCCACTCGTTCCAGTCGTTCACGCAGGCGTTCGTCGTCTCGGGCGGAACGGGCGGTCCGGCGGACTCGACGCTCGTCTTCTCGCTCTACCTCTACCAGCGAGGGTTCGGCGCGTTCGACATGGGCTACGCGGCATCCCTCGCCTGGCTGCTGGTGATCATCATCGGCGCCTTCACCGCCATCAACTTCTGGGCCTCGAAGTACTGGGTGTTCTACGATGACTGACCTGCTCCGCCGTGACGACACGGCCACCTCCGCGATCCTCGCCGCTCCGACGGGCGCCACGCGCGCACCCGCCGGCCGACGGAGACGAGGGTTCAGCCCGCTCCGATCCGTGATCAAGCACACGGTCCTCATCGCCGGCGCGCTGCTGATGCTCTACCCGGTCCTGTGGATGGTCGCGAGCTCGCTCCGGCCGAACGACAAGATCTTCGCCGACCCGAGCATCATCCTGCGGGACTTCGAGATCGCGAACTACGTCAACGGATGGAACGCCTTCGCGGAGCCGTTCGGCCACTACCTGATCAACTCGGCCCTGGTCGTGCTCGGCTGCATCCTCGGGAACCTCGTGGCGTGCTCGATGGCGGCCTACGCGTTCGCGCGGCTGGAGTTCCGGGGGAAGAAGTGGTGGTTCGCGATCATGCTCGTGACGATCATGCTCCCGATCCACGTGATCATCGTGCCGCAGTACATCATGTTCGCCCAGCTCGGTTGGGTGAACACGTACCTCCCGCTCATCCTGCCGAAGGTGCTGGCGACCGATGCCTTCTTCATCTTCCTGATGGTGCAGTTCATCCGCGGCATCCCGCGTGAACTCGACGAGGCCGCGCGCATCGACGGCGCCGGACACGGGAGGACGTTCCTCCAGATCATCCTGCCGCTGATGGTCCCCGCCCTCGGCACCACGACGATCTTCACCTTCATCTGGGTCTGGAACGACTTCTTCAGCCAGCTCATCTACCTCACCAAGCCGGAGAAGTACACGACGCCGCTCGCCCTGCGCGCGTTCGTGGACCAGCAGGCTGCAACGGACTGGGGCGCGGTCTTCGCGATGAGCGTCGTGTCGTTGCTGCCCGTGTTCATCGTCTTCCTCCTCGGCCAGCGGTTCCTCATCCAGGGGATCGCGACCACTGGAGGCAAGTAGTCCGGCGCGTCGGCGCGCTCCGGACCGTGCGCGGCGGACGCCGCCCGCGGACGACCCACGCCGAATCGGCGCACCTTCACCACCCCCTGAAACACCATCACCCCTGAATCCACAAGGAGAATCACCATGAGAGGCACCTTCACGCGGAAGGCCGGCATCGCCGCCGCCCTCGCCGCGACCGCGGCGCTCGCCCTGTCGGCCTGCTCCGGCGGCGGCGCTGCCCAGGACGGCCCGGAGTCGAGCGACGAGCCCGTCACCATCAGCATGACCTGGTGGGGCGGCGACGCTCGCGCCGAGCAGACGCAGGAGGCGATCGCCGCGTTCGAGAAGGAGTACCCCAACATCACCGTCGAGCCACAGTACGCGGACTGGAACGGATACTGGGACCAGCTCGCCACCTCGACGGCCGCCGGCGAATCGCCCGACGTCATCCAGATGGACGAGCTCTACCTCGCCTCCTACGGGGCACGCGGTGCGCTGTACGACCTGAGCACCCTCGACATCGACACCTCCGAGGTCCCCGACGAGGCGCTCGCCACGGGGAAGGTCGCGGACACGCAGTACGCCCTCCCCATCGGCGTCGCGGTGTACGCGATCGTCGCCAACGCCGACCTGTTCGAGCAGTACGGCGTCGAGCTCCCCGACGACGACACCTGGACGTGGGACGACTACGCCGCACTCGCCAACGAGCTCTCTGAGAAGAGCGGGGGAGCCATCACCGGTTCGGCCCAGATCGCCGGGTTCGACGCGGGCAGCCTCAAGTACTGGGCCCGTGCGGCCGGTGAGGAGGTCTTCGACGAGGACAACCAGGTCTCGGTCTCGCCCGAGACGATCGCCGACATGTGGCAGTACGAGCTCGACCTGATCGCCTCGGGCGGCATGCAGCAGCCCTCGGCGATCGTCGAGAGCCAGGCCGCCGGCATCTCGGGCGGCGCCCTCGCCACGAGCAAGGTCGCGCTCGGAACGGCCTACAACACGCAGGTCACGGCGCTCACCGACGCGAGCGGGGCGGACCTGCGCCTGCTGAAGCTCCCTGAGCCGAAGAGCATCCACCCGAACTCGTACAAGCCCTCGATGTACTGGTCGGTGTCGGGCAAGTCGGAGCACCCGGCCGAGGCCGCCCTGCTCGTCGACTTCCTCCTCGACAGCGAGGCGGCGGCCGACATCATCGGCACCGAGCGCGGCATCCCGGCGAACCAGGCGATCCTCGATCACCTCGGCGACTCGCTGTCACCGACCGACACGATCGCCGTCGAGTACCAGGATCGCGTCACCCCCGGCGACGCACCGCTGGTGACGCCCAACGGCGCGAGCGGCATCGAGGCCATCCTGCAGCGCTACACGCAGGAGGTCCTCTCCGGCCAGACCCAGCCCCTCGATGCCGCGAAGGCGTTCATCGACGAGCTGCAGGCGGAGATCGACGCCGCCTGAGCCCGGACCATCCGGGCGACGTCCTCCCGGCGTCGCGCGGATGATCCGTTCCGGAGCGCAGGATGACGTCAGCGCGCCGGAGCCCATCCAGGAGCACACCTGTCTGCCGTGCGCTTGGATGTCACCGCATCCGAGGGGGCCGCCTCCCGGCGGCTCCCTCGGATTCCGCACAGAACCGAAAGAGGACCATCGACCATGCCCGCGAAGACCCCGCCGTTCCGTGTCGCCATCATCGGCACCGGTGGCATCGCGCACGCCCACGCTCGTGCGCTTGCGGAACTCGGCGATCGAGCCGTGCTCGTCGGCGTCGCCGACGTCGACCGCTCCCGAGCGGAGGGGTTCGCGACGGAGTTCGGTGCATCCGGCGTGTACACGGATGCCGCAGACCTGCTCGCCGCCGAGACCGGCCTCGACCTCGTGCACATCTGCACCCCGCCTCAGACGCATGCGGCCCTCGCGATCCAGGCGATGCGTGCCGGCGTGCCGGCGCTCGTCGAGAAGCCGACGGTGCTCAGCCTCGCCGAGATGGACGAGCTCGTGCGCGTGAACGCCGAGACCGGCGTGCCGGTGCTCACGGTGTTCCAGCACCGCTTCGGGCCCGCCGCCCTGCGACTCCGTCGGCTCGCGGCATCCGGCGCACTCGGCCGGCCCCTCGTCGCGACCTGCGAGACGCTCTGGTACCGGCCCGACGAGTACTTCGACGTGCCGTGGCGCGGCCGCTGGGAGGTGGAGGGCGGAGGACCGACCATGGGCCACGGGATCCACCAGTTCGACCTGCTGTTGGCGGTGCTCGGTCCGTGGAACAGGGTGAGCGCGTTCGCCGCCCGCCAGTCGCGCCCGACCGACACCGAGGACGTCTCGATCGCCCTGGCGCAGTTCGACAACGGCGCAGTGGCCACGGTCGTCAACTCCGTCGTCTCGCCACGTGAGACGTCGCGCCTGCGATTCGACTACGAGTACGCCACCGTCGAGGTCGAGCACCTCTACGGCTACGCGGAGAGCGACTGGACCTTCACCCCGGCTCCTGGCCACGAGGACCTCGCGCCACTCTGGGCCGCCGACGCGGAGCCCGATGTCACCAGCGGGCACCGTCTGCAGATCGAGGCGATCCTCGACGCGCTCGAGTCCGGACGCGAGCCCGAGGTCTCGATCGCCGAGGCGCGCCGCACGATCGAGTTCGTCGCGGCGACGTACGCCTCGGCCTTCCGCGGGTTCCCCGTCGCTGCCGGCGAGATCTCCGGCGACGACCCGTTCACCCGCAGCATGGACGGCGGCGTCGTGCCGTGGGCCCCCGTGAAGGAGGTCGTCGCGTGAGCACGCTCCGAACGATCCACGAAGTCGGCACGAGCATCACGGTGCTCGACGGCGACGTCGAACTCCTCCGCTACACCTACGTGCCGGACAGCCCGCAGCTCGAGTCGCCCAAGCCGTTCGTGCACCCCATCCGCACTCGCGGCGGCCACCTCGTGAGCCTGTTCCGGCCGCACGACCACGTCTGGCACAAGGGCATCGCCTGGTCGCTGCCGGTCGTCGGCGACGAGAACTTCTGGGGCGGACCGACGTACGTCCACGGACAGTTCTACGTCCAGCTCGAGAACGACGGCACCCAGGCCCACCGACGCGTCGAGACCCTCGCCGTCGAC
>Ga0157380_10002792_pt1 | contig 11868 bp, 8 predicted proteins | sample S35metaG_FD_119757 | JGI IMG/M metagenome (GOLD analysis project Ga0157380, IMG submission 119757) | Switchgrass rhizosphere microbial communities from Kellogg Biological Station, Michigan, USA - S3-5 metaG | ecosystem: Host-associated > Plants > Roots > Rhizosphere > Soil | place: USA: Michigan...
CGGAGCGCGTGCTTCGTCTGCGGTGGAACTACTCCGGCGACATCCACGTCTGTCGCAACGCGCTGCGCCCGAGCCTGAAGCCCTCGGCGCCGGTTTCGAAGCGCTACCCGACGGGACCGGTGAAGCTCGGCGTCGCCGCCCGGCTCCGCCCGGTGAAAGGGATCGCCCTCGTGCTGCACGCATTGAAAGTGCTTGCGACCGAAGGCCGCGACGTCGAGCTCGAGATTGCGGGAACGGGGCCCGAGCTCGAACGGCTCCAGGCTCTCGCTCGCTCGCTCGGCATGGAGGGGCGCGTGCGTTTCCACGGCGCCGTTCGCAACATGGAAGCCTTTTACAGGAGCATCGATTGTCTCGTGCATCCGCCACTGACCGAGGCGTTCGGGCTCGTCGCGATCGAGGCTGCGGCGCAGGGTTGTCCTGTGGTGGCTTCCGCTATCGATGGCCTTCCGGAGGCCGTCGCGGACGGGATCAGCGGTTACACCGTGCCGCCGAGTCAGCCGCTCTCGGACTACCAGGCACTCGGCGGCGGTTCGACGCACGACATGCCAGCGCTCGTCTACGACCCTGCGCGCGACAGGTTAGTCCCGCCGTCGCTCGTCGATCCTGCTGCTCTCGCGGCGGCCGTCGCGCGCGTGCTCTCGGACGCCGCGGAGTTCGAGCGCCTGAGCCACGCGGCAAGCCAGCACGTGCTGCGCAGCTTCGATTTCGACCGGCACGTCGGCGACGTCATGGGCGTCGCCGAGGCGTCGTTGCGCTCGCATTGAGTGCGAACTAGCGGGGCGGGTAGCGTGACTGTCTTGCTCTATCGCCCGAGCCTCGATCTCCTGAGCGGGGCCGGTCAGCTGGTGCTGATGCAGTGGAGAGCGTTGCGTGCCGCGAACGTTCCGGCGGAGATCGGCTGCGAGCGCGGTGCTCTGAAGTTCTTGCTACGCAGCGCCACGGTGCCGCGACGCTTGACGGCTGCCGCCGCGAGCCGCCTGCAACGCGAGGGCACCCGGTTCGTCGTCGATCATGGGCTATGCGTGCCCGACGCGGGCCTGGTGTTCGTGCACAACCTCGCCACCGAGGCGAGCCTGCACGTCGAGCGCGCTGACTGGGCGCCGCAAGTCGCAGCCGAGCGAGCGTTTTTTCGGGCGCTCTCGCCGACTGCACGAGTCGTCGCGAATTCGGACTTGGTGAAGGCCGCGCTTTGCAAGCACTTCGGTCTGGAGCCGGAACGCGTCGTAGTGCATTGCCCCGGGTTCCGGTCGGACCGTTTCACGACTGAGCGGACAGGCGAACTGCGCGCGGCGGCACGGCGCGACCTCGGGCTTGATGACCGGACCTTGCTCGTGGGGTTCGTGACGTCCGGCGATTTCGCGAAGCGCGGGCTCGACCTGTTTCTCGCGACCGCCGCGGAGATCGCGCGGGCTCGGCCCGACGTCCGGTTCCTCGTAGTGGGCTCGAAGCGATTGCCGGCCGATGTGTGCGATCACGCACTCGTCGGTCGCGGCATCGTGCAGCACCGGCCGAAACGGTCGCGGCCCGAGCGCTGGTTCGCTGCCCTCGATCTGTTTCTCTACGCCGCCCGCTTCGAGGAATTCGGCATGGTGGTCTTGGAGGCGCAGGCGGTCGGGGTGCCGATCGTGACGTCGCGCCTCGTCGGCGCGGCGCAGTGCCTAGCCCGTACATCTCAGGACTGGTTGGTAGAGCGGCCCGATCCCACCGAGCTCGCGTTGCGCTCGCTCGCGCTGCTCGCCAACGCCGGTCTAAGGGATGACCTCGCGCGTGCGGGCATTGCGCACGCCGCCTCAGTCGACGATCGCGAATACGCGCGAGCGACGCTCGAGACGATCCTCGCTCAGAAGCGGCGACTCAAGTAGACGCTGACGCCCCGCAAGTCATAGAAAAAGTCGTTACGACCCTCGCTTGTCGGCGGCGGGTCGGACGGGAGCAGGCTGTCGCGCGCGATCTTGTCACCCAAGCGAACGTCGACCGCAAGTGTCCAGCTCGGCCACAGCTCCCTGAACTGCACGCCGCCGCCCAAGTAGTAACCGAAGGCGGGCGTCGCGAGGTCGAGCCGTGCCGCGCCGGCGAATGCCGTCAACGCGAATCGCTCCGACACGTGCCGCTGGTAATCGAACGCGCGCACGGAGAGCAACAGATCTCCGTCGATGTCGTCGAGCTCGACGCGCGCGCCGATGCTCCCTCTGCTGAGCTCGCGCCGGAGCCCCGCGCCCAAGTGCACACCGCTTTGCGTGCTCGTCAGTTTTTCGGCAAGCCCGATGATGTCGGCCTCGATACGCGTAGAGTGGATGCCGAAGTCGACGAACGCTTCGGCAAAAACGTTGCACGCCGGCAGCGTGGCAAGAAGTCCCGCGAACAGAATCGCGGGCTGCGTAAATGAAGAGGTTGATCTATTCATTGAGTTGCTCGGCTAGAAGCGGATGAAAGCGCCGAGGCGCGAGTAGGAGTCGCCAAACACGTCGTGACCGAGAGTGAGCTCGGCGCCGACGAACAACTGTCCCAACGGCCGGCTGTAGCGCGCGTCGATCTGGCGCGCCGTCTGGTAGTTGCCGCCGCTGTAGCCTTCGTTGTCGAGCTGTCGATAGGATGCTTCGATTGCGCCCGTAAAACGAGGCTGCCAGCCGACGCGTGCGAAAAGGCTGCGCGCCCCGACGCCGTCATCGAGCCGCCGCCAGTCGCCACCCCAATGGCCGAGCACTCGCCCTTCGTGACGTAGGCCGTCGCGATAGATTTGATGCACGTACCACGCGTTTTGCCATTCACTGATCTCGAACGTAGCGGAGAAGCGCTCGCCGAGCTTTGGGAAGGAGATGCCGGCCGAGAGAGATGTGTTTCCTAACCTGAGGTTGCTGAGCGTGGAAGTGTCCTCGCCGGCATACTCGAAGTACACCGCGACCGGCAATGGGTCGCCGATTACGAACTGCGACGTCAACGATGCGACTTGATTTCCGAAATCTTCCGTCGTGCCGGTGTTGTCGTTATCCGATGGGTTGAAGAACGCGTCGATGAGATCGCTGAACGAGTCGTTACGCTCACCGCCTCCGTATTGCATGATGCGACCGACGCCGAGCGACCAGCCGGGCAGAGGCTCGATCGACAGATGCAAGCCGGCGAGTTGCGGCTTGCCGACGGTCGTACCGCCTTCGAACGCGATATTCGCGGATTCGCTCATTTCCCCAAGGAACGCTTCATAGCGCAGCTTTGCGCGCGTCAATGGCACGTAGTTGGAAAGCGTGATCGACGGCATCGTCGCGGCTTGCGTGCTGACCAGCATCGCGCTGTCTTGAAAAGGTGACCACCGACGGTCGCGATAACCGATATCGATTTGCGCGAACTCGCGGCCGATGCTTGCGACCGTACCCGTGGGAGCCGTGTCGCCGCTGTAGGTTAAGGCGCCCATACCGATGGATACGTAGTCGCTCGGTTGCCAATATACGGCGGCCGCCGCTTCGTATCCGCTGCGGGAGCCCATCCCATGCCGGTTCGGTAGCGGAGTGTCGGCTCCGGAGTCGAGGGCCACCCCCACGCTCGCATAGCTGATTCCGGCTGTACGCGTCAGGCCGGAAAGGTAGCGGCGCACGTCGTCGCACAGGCCAGCATCGAGCTCGCACGCGCGAGGCAAAGCGTCGAGCACGGCTGCCGCCGCAATCGGCCGCTTGAGCGAGGGCTCCCCAGCTAGGATCAATAGCCGTTCGATTTTTCGTTCGATCTCGGGAGAGATATCGACCGGTAGGTACGGGCTGACGCCGCGTGCATGCGCCGTCGCTGCGAGCATCGCCACCATCAAAACGCACAGTCGCACCGCCACCTCTCCGTCGTTACCATAAGCTGCGAGGGCTGCATGATATCCGCAAGGCTTACCGGGCGCGATTCGTTGTTGTTCGTGTACGGCACACTGCGTGCGTTCGTCGATATCCCGATGGCGCGGTGGTTGCGCCGCACGGCGCGTTATGTGGGGCCCGCGACGACGCGCGGCCGGCTGTACGATCTCGGGCCGTATCCCGGACTGCGCCCCGGACGTCATCGCAGCGAAACGGTCGTCGGCGACGTCTATCGCGTTACCGATCCGCACGTCTTCCGCGTTCTCGATCGGTACGAAGCAGGGAGTGTGCGAACGAAAGCTCGGTTCGTGCGCGGCGTCTGTGTCGTGAAACTCGCGCGTGGTACTCGCAAAGCGGCATGGACCTATCGTTACTGTCGCAGTGTCGTCGGTGCTGCGCGGATTTCGAGCGGCGACTATCGCGTTCACCGTCGCACGCGCGCTCATTGAAGTGACGCGAGCGAGCACAGGTTATGTTGATGGTCTCTCATTCGCGACCGCTGATTATTTCCTCGACCGCATCGATGAGCCCATGCGTGCCGCGGCGTGCGTGCGGAGAATCGCGCGGCGCTCGGCGCGCGTAGCGTTCGCGTTGTCGCGTTTCACCGACCCACGCGAGCCAGGTTTGCCGCCGATTCGTGTGAGCTGAAAAGCATCCGTCGGCGGACGGAGACGGTTTGCCCCGTCGTCGTTTTGAGACGGTGACGCGCTAGGTCACGCCGCGCCTAGTGTTCGCGCGCCTGGCATGGAAGTTGGATTCCGCCTTTCCGTCGCAACGTCGGACGGATTCGGGATTCAGGGATGAAACGGATGCGGCTACGCTTTCGCGGGGCGCTCGTCGTTGCGCTCGGCACTCTGCTCGCCGCTTGCGGCGGCGAGGAAGAGACGGCAGGCACGGCAGACGCAACCGGCAATCACGCCCCGACCATCGCGGGCTCACCACCGACGGACATCGAAGAGGACGCGGCATACGCGTTCAGCCCCTCGGCCACCGATGCGGACGGGGACCCGCTGCTATTCGGCATCGACGCGAAGCCTGGCTGGGCGACCTTCGACACGACGACTGGCCAGCTCTCCGGCAAGCCGTCCGGGTCGAACGTGGGGACGTATAAAGGCATCGTGGTTTACGTCTCGGACGGGAAAACGCAGACTGTGCTGCCGCCGTTCGATGTCACGGTCAGGGGACGGGCCGCGAACAATCGAGCGCCGACGATCACCGGCACGCCGGCCACGACCGCCATCGTCGGCTCGGCGTACGCGTTCACCCCGAGCGCGACCGACCAGGACCGCCAGACACTCACTTTCGCGATTCGCAATCGGCCGATGTGGGCGACCTTCGACACGGCAACGGGACGCCTGCAGGGAACTCCGCTCGCCACCAACGTCGGCACGTTCGCGGACGTCGTGATCTCGGTCAGCGACGGATCGGTGGCCACGGCGCTGCCGTCGTTCAGCATCGTCGTCACGCCTCCGCCGGTGAATCGTGCGCCGTCGATTGCGGGTGCGCCGATGACGAGCGTCGAAGCAGGCACGGCGTACACGTTCGTGCCCACGGCAAGCGATGCCGATGGCAACCCGCTCACGTTCGCGATCTCGGGGCGGCCGAGTTGGGCGGCGTTCAACACGACGACGGGTCGGCTGAGTGGCACGCCGCCGGTCGGCACGACTGGCACATCCGGCAACATCGTGATCGCAGTGAGTGATGGCGCCGCCACGGCGTCGCTGCCGGCCTTCGCGATCACCGTTCGAGAGCCGACGGGTAATCGACCGCCGACGATCTCGGGTGCGCCTCCGACGACTGCGACGCAAGGCGTGGCGTACACGTTCAGGCCGGCGGCGAGCGACCCCGACGGCAACACGCTGACGTTCGCGATCGCAAATCGCCCGACGTGGGCCACGTTCAACGTGACGACCGGCGCGTTGCAAGGCACGCCGGGTGCGACGCACGTCGGCACCTACGGCAACATCGTCATCAGCGTCAGCGACGGTAACGCGTCGACGCCGTTGCAGGCATTCTCGATCACCGTCGCGTCATCGAATACGCCGCCGACGATCTCCGGCACTCCGCCGACGACGGCGACGGCCGGCACGCTGTATTCGTTCACTCCCACGGCGAACGACGCCAACGGCGGAACGCTGACGTTCAGCATCAGCAATCGCCCGAGCTGGGCAACGTTCAGCTCCAGCAACGGCAGTCTGCAAGGCACGCCGGCGGCCGCGAATGTCGGCACGTTCGCCGACATCAGAATCAGCGTCAGCGACGGTCAAGACAGTGCGCAGCTCGCGCCGTTCTCGATTGTCGTCAGTGATGCGGCGAATCGAGCGCCGACGATCAGCGGCGCGCCGAACACTGCGATTACCCAGGATACGCAGTATGTCTTCGCGCCGACGGCCAGCGATCCCGATGCCGATCCGTTGACATTCAGCATCGCGAATACTCCGGTCTGGGCATCCTTCGATACGGCGACGGGTCGGCTGTCGGGCGCGCCCGCGGCGCAGCACGTCGGCACGACGAGCGGCATCGTCATCAGCGTCAGCGACGGGGAAACAAGCACGTCGCTGCCCGCCTTCAACATCACCGTGCAGGCGGTCGCGACGGGCTCGGCGACGTTGTCGTGGACCCCGCCGACCACGAACACCGACGGCTCGCCCCTGGCGAACCTCGCGGGCTACAAAGTCTATTGGGGTACGTCGCAGGGCAGCTATCCAAACTCCGTGACGCTCATGAACCCCGGGCTCACGAGCTACGTCGTCGACAATCTCGCGCCCGGCTCCTATTTTTTTGCAGCGACGGCATTGAACAGCGTGGGCCTCGAGAGCGCGTTCTCGGCGGCCGGGAGCAAGACGATCCAATAACGCATGGTCGGCGGCTGCGGAGGGGGACGGTAGCGACGCGCGTACTATGATGAGCCGATGCGCTTGCCGAGCATCCGCCGCTGAAGTCCCCGACAGTGCGTCAACCGCCCGTCACCGTGCGCCAGCCGTTCGGCTATGCCCTGCACGGCGAGCGTATCGAAGACCCCTATCACTGGCTCGAAGGCAGCGCTGCGCCCGACGCTGAGCCCGACCCGACGCTCGACGCGAACGTGGCCCGCTGGACGGACGAGCAGAACGCGTATGCGCGCGGGGTTCTCGACGCGCTGCCGGGACGTGCGGCCGTCAACGAGGAGCTCGAGGAGCTGTTGTCGCTTGCCGCGTGGGGTACGCCGCAGGAGGCCGGGGCGTGGTTGTTCTTCACGCGGCGCAGCGGCAATGAAGCACAGCCCGTGCTGTATGTCGCGCACGGTCAGAACGGGCCGCCGCGCGAGCTCGTCAACGTCAATACACTCGACTCGAGCGGCCAGCTCGCGCTCGCCTGGTACGAGCCGAGCCGCGACGGCCGTTACGTCGCGTTCGGCACCTATCGCGCCGGCGACGAGAATACGACCTGCCGCTTGCTGGAGACGCAGACGGGCGAGTGGCTCGCCGATGAGATCGGCGGGCGCGTCGATCCCGTCGATTGGCTGGATGACGGCCGGCAATTCGTCGTCCGGAGGCTCGCGGATGCGGCCAACCCTTATTCGGGCCAGATCGCGTTGCATCGGCTCGGCCGGCCGTCCGCCGACGACCCGGTGCTCTTCGAGCAGTACACCGAGGGACCGTTGGCGACGACCTGGGGACCGGCGCCGATCGTCGATGCGCGCGGCCGCTGGCTCATCGTCGCGTACTACACGGGTACCGATTCGAACGACCTGTGGTGCTACGACCTCGACGACTGGCGCCGGTCCGGCACGCTCGCACGCCGCGACCTCATCGTCGGCAAGGCCGCGTTGACGACGGGCTTCATCGACGGCGATCACTTTTACGCCGTGACGACCGAAGGGGCTTCGAACAAGCGCGTCGTGGTTTTCGATCTCGCGTCGACGCATCCGGAAAGGTATCGCGAGCTGATTGCGATGCGAGCAGACGCCGTGATCGTCGGCATCGCACCGGCTCTCGAACGTTTGGTCGTCGACTATCTCATTGACGCGCAGAGCCGAATCGAGATCTTCGATCGCGCCGGCCGGAGGCTCTGCAACGTCGAGCTGCCTGCGATCGGCAGCGCGAGTATCGCCACGCATGACGAGCGCACGGTCGCGTGGCTCCGGTTCGAGAATTTTGCGGAGCCCGCGTCCTTGCACCGCGTCGACCTGACGACCGGGCGAACCGAGCTGTGGCGGCGAACGGAGTTAGCGCCCGCCGGCGACGAGCCGCCACTGGTCGTGGCGCAGGTGAACTATCGTTCGCTCGATGGCACGAGCGTGCCGATGTTCATCGTCCATCGCGAAGGTGTCCGCCTCGACGGCAGCAATCCCACCGTTCTGTACGGCTACGGCGGGTTCGATATCTCGCTGACGCCCGCGTTTCTCGCTGCTTGGCGGCCGTGGCTCGTGCGCGGGGGCGTGTACGCGGTCGCGAATCTGCGGGGTGGCGGTGAGCGAGGCGCCGATTGGCATCGTGCCGGCATGCTCGAGCGCAAGCAGAACGTCTTCGACGATTTTCATGCAGCCGCCGAATGGCTCATCGCGCGCGGCTTTACGTGCAGCGAGCGGCTCGGCATTCGCGGCGGCTCGAACGGCGGGCTCCTCACGGGCGCGCTGCTGACGCAGCGGCCGGCGCTCGCGAGCGCAGCCATCGTCGCAGTGCCGCTGCTCGACATGCTGCGTTACGAGCATTTCTTGATGGCGCGCTACTGGGTGCCCGAATACGGCAGCGCGCAGAACCCCGACCAGCTTCCTTATCTTATGGCGTATTCGCCGTATCACCATGTCGTGCCCGGCACCGCGTACCCGGCCGTGCTGGTGACGGCCGGCGAGAACGACAGCCGCGTGCACCCCATGCATGCGCGCAAGTTCGCGGCGGCGTTGCAGGCCGCGACGGCCAGCCCGCCCGGCGAGAAACCCGTCTTGCTGCGCGTCGACCGCGACGTCGGGCACGGTCCCGGAAAGCCGCTCGCGCTGCGCATCCGCGACGCGGCCGACGAGCTCTTGTTCATGGCCGAACAGCTCCGTTTGGAGATTCGCTGAGCCGGCGTGTCTATAATGCCGCCGTGAGGATCGCCATCGGGGCGAGAGTGGCGGAATTGGTAGACGCGCTGGACTTAGAATCCAGTGGGGCAACCCGTGGGAGTTCGAGTCTCCCCTTTCGCACCAGTCCTCGACTTGACCGCCGGTACAGGGAATGAACGCAGTAAATTCAAAGAGCTATGAGGTGTCGATCGAGAGCTCGGCGGGACTCGAGCGCCGGATGACGGTGCGCGTGCCAACCGCCGAGATCGAACGCGCCATCGCCGCGCGGCTCGCGCAGGTGGGCAAAACGGCCAAGCTGAAAGGGTTCCGGCCGGGCAAGGTGCCGCAAAAGGTCGTTCGGCAGTACTACGGCGGCCAGGTGCGGGACGAGGTCATGACGGACGTGATCCGTACGACCTATTCCCGTGCGATCGCGGAACAAAAGCTCAACCCGGCGGGCGGTCCGCGCATCGAGCCTTTGGCCGGCGCCGACGCCGGCGGGCATTTCACCTATCGGGCGACCTTCGAGGTTTACCCCGAGATCGCGCTGCAACCTCTTGGTGATCTCGCGGTCGAGGTACCGAGCGTCGCGATCGAGGACGGCGACCTCGATGCCATGATCGAGAAGCTCCGCAGCCAACGCGCGACCTGGAAGGCCGTCGAGCGCAAGGCGGCGGAGGGCGATCGCGTAGGCGTCGATTTTTCGGGCACCGTCGACGGCGAGCCGTTCGAGGGCGGGCAGGGCAAGAACATTTCGATCGTGCTCGGCTCGGGGCAGGTTCTGCAGGATTTCGACCGTGCGTTGCGCGGCACGCAAACCGGCGACAGCACGACCGCAACGGTCTTGTTCCCGCAGGATTATCCGACGACCAACCTTGCCGGCAAGACGGCGGCTTTCGCGATCAACGTGCTGCGTGTCGAGGAGCGGCAACTGCCGGAGCTCGACGACGAGTTCGCCGCGACTTTCGGCATTACCGGCGGTGCGGGGTCCTTGCGCGGCGAAGTGCGCAACAACATGGAGCGCGAGCTGAAAGAACGGCTGCGCGCCGAGACCAAGACTCGCGTGTTCGACGCTCTGATCGGCGCCAACCGAGTCGTCGTGCCGCGGGCACTCGTCGACCAGGAGATCGGCACGTTGCAGGCCGATGCGTTACGGCAGATGGGCGGCAGCGACCCGGCCCAGGCTCCGCCGCGCGAGCGTTTCGAGGGCCTCGCGCAACGGCGCGTGACTGTGGGCTTGCTCGTTCAAGAACTTCTGAAGGAGCACAAGATCAAACTCGATCAATCCCGCGTCGAGCAGCGCATCAAGGAACTGTCAGCACCCTACGAAAAACCCGAAGAGGCCGCGCAGTTCTACCGCAGCGATCGTGGCATGATGGCTCAGGTCGAGGCCTCGGTTCTCGAAGATCAGGTGGTGGATTTCCTGCTATCACGCTCCGCCTGCACGACGAAGAGCCTGGGCTTCAAAGATTTCATGGGCGCGTAGTCACAACGCAGCCGGTTGAGGAGCAAGTACTTGGATACGAGAGCGTTGAACCTGGTCCCGATCGTGGTCGAGCAGACGGCCCGCGGGGAGCGGTCGTACGACATCTACTCGCGCTTGCTCAAGGATCGCGTGGTATTCATCGTCGGGCCGATCGACGACTACATGGCGAACGTGGTGGTTGCGCAGCTGCTGTTTCTCGAGTCCGAGAATCCCGACAAGGACGTACATTTATATATCAACTCCCCCGGCGGCATCGTGACGGCCGGCATGTCGATCTACGACACGATGCAGTTCATCAAGCCCGACGTCAGCACCATCTGTCTCGGCCAAGCGGCGAGCATGGGCTCGGTGCTGCTCGCGGGCGGCACCAAGGGCAAGCGTTACGTGCTGCCGCACTCGCGCGTCATGATTCACCAGCCGTTGGGCGGCTTCCAGGGACAGGCATCGGACATCGAGATTCACGCGCGCGAGATTCTCAAGATTCGTGCACGGCTCAACGAGATCATGGCCAAGCACACGGGTCAAAGTGTCGAACGCGTTGAGCGAGATAGCGATCGCGACAATTTCATGGAGGCTCAGGCGGCCGTGGACTATGGGATCGTCGACACAGTGTTGTCGAAGCGGCCGGATATAGCGCCGAGGGCGTGAGTTGGCTCTGATTCACGACGTGATCGGGTTCACGGAGAACTGCGAAGCGCCTGCTTTGCACAGCCCAGGGACTAGTGCTATAAGGCCGAGAAACCGGACTTCCGGGACGAGGGACAGTCACTATGAGCGATGATTCTCGCGGCAAGGGCGACGACGGCAAGCTGTTGTACTGCTCGTTCTGCGGCAAGAGTCAGCACGAGGTGCGCAAGCTCATTGCGGGTCCCTCCGTGTTCATTTGCGACGAGTGCGTCGAGCTCTGCAACGACATCATTCGCGAGGAGCTCGACGAACGCGCCGAGCGGGGCCGCGACAAGCTGCCGAAGCCGGCCGAGATCAAAGCCGTGCTCGACGAGTACGTCATCGGCCAGCAGACCGCGAAGAAGGTTCTTGCGGTGGCCGTGTACAACCACTACAAGCGACTCGAGACGCGCTCGCGCGACAAGAGCAAGAACGACATCGAGCTCGCGAAGAGCAACATCTTGCTGATCGGCCCGACCGGTTGCGGCAAGACCTTGCTCGCCGAGACATTGGCGCGCTTGTTGAATGTGCCGTTCACGATTGCCGACGCGACGACGCTCACGGAAGCGGGCTACGTCGGTGAGGACGTCGAGAACATCATCCAGAAGCTTCTGCAGAAGTGCGAGTACGACGTCGAGAAGGCGCAGACGGGTATCGTCTACATCGACGAGATCGACAAGATCTCGCGTAAGTCGGACAACCCTTCGATTACGCGTGACGTGTCGGGCGAGGGCGTGCAGCAAGCGTTGCTGAAGCTCATCGAGGGCACGATCGCTTCGGTGCCGCCGCAAGGGGGCCGCAAGCATCCGCAGCAGGAGTTCTTGCAGGTCGACACCTCGAACATCCTGTTCATCTGCGGCGGC
>Ga0157380_10002793_pt1 | contig 11868 bp, 5 predicted proteins | sample S35metaG_FD_119757 | JGI IMG/M metagenome (GOLD analysis project Ga0157380, IMG submission 119757) | Switchgrass rhizosphere microbial communities from Kellogg Biological Station, Michigan, USA - S3-5 metaG | ecosystem: Host-associated > Plants > Roots > Rhizosphere > Soil | place: USA: Michigan...
ATAGAAAACACGCCTGTCCGGTCTTGCCCGCCCGCTCAGAATCGCGCGCGGCCCAATAGCCCGCCTTACCCCGATTCGTCGTGTCTTTGTTTGCGTACCGAGCAAGGTGGTCGATGAACATCTCAGAAGACTTTGCGAAGTTTTTGTCCTCGTGCGCCATCCAGGCTAATTCAAACTGAGCACCGGCGACCTCGATCGCGTTAGCCCAAGCTGTCAGCGCAGTTTGCAGAAAGTAATTCTCCTCACCCTTGTTCTTTGCATCGCGGGCCGCGTAACCCGCATCGACCCAGGTCTTCGGTGTCAGCTTGCCGTTCGGAAACCTTTGCTTCATCTCCTCTGCTGTTTGGCGCGCCTGCGGCCAGAGCTTGTTTTTCGCATACCCGAGAGCCAGTTCGTAGTATGCCTTTTCTTTTTCGGCGGCGGATGCGGGAATCGCATTGAATGCACTTTGCGCATCGGGCATTTTCTTGGCGTTGGCAGCTGCGATCAGGCGACTTAGATTCACAGCCGGTGTAAGCGCGGCCGGATAATTCGACGCGAGCTCAGCATATGCCTTATCCGCCTCGACGTAGTTCCTTTTCTTAAAAAAATTGTCAGCTCGCGCCCTGGCTTCTTCAGCGTTCGCGGAGGTAAGGCTTTGGCCCAGCACAGTCAACTTCGCTTCTGCCTCTTTCGCCGCATCGGTACCCGCGCCCAAAAAATACGTGCGGCGGTAAAACGTGGTCGCGTTCGCCTGGTCGCCCGCTGCTTCAAACGCCTTTGCCGTTAGGAGCAGCGCATTCGCATTTCGATCCGCCACCATTTCCGCAAGCATCGGCGGGACTGAAGCTTGGCGGCCGGCCTGGATCGCAGATTCCGCCCGTTTCAATTTCGCGTCTTCAACCCGGACCGAATCAGGATATTCATTGAGCAATCGTTCGAAAACCGTCATCGCGGCGGCATGATTTCCCGCCCCTTGCAATGCCTGTCCTCGCAGCCAAAGTGCGTAATCGCCAAGCTTCGTTTTCTTTGCAAAATCCTCTGTATCGAGGAGCGATGCTGCGCCCGCAAAATCCTTATTCTCAAATTTAATTCGCGCCCTTAGCAGTCGTGCCAGCGTTCCCGACAGCCTCCCCGAAAATCGCCGTTCGAAATTCTCAACGACCGATTCAGCCGGAAGTTTTCCGTCCTTGGTCATCTGACGCAAGGACTGCAGGGCCTGCTCCTCAGTCTGCGCAGAACAAGACGAGGTGGCTAGAACAGTAAATAGAAGAGCGGTCGAGATTACGGCGAAGGCTTTATGTATCATTTCTGAAGATTCTCCGATCGTTTGGATGCTGGATCGGCGTGCAAGGTATTGGGGATATTACTTTCAAACACTGCTGAAAGCGTCTATTATAACAAACCGACCCTTTTGTTAGACGAATAGACGACCGGTCGTGTAGTAATGAGATGAAAGCCCTGTTTTTTAGTGCGTGGGTTCTAACTATTTCTGCTGTCAGTGTATTTGGACAGGCTGTCAAACCGACGCCCCCAGAAACCGAAGTTGTCAAGATCTCTACCAACCTGATCCGAATCGATGTTTCCGTAACCGACGCAAAGGGCAGAGCGGTTACGGACCTGAAACAAAACGAGATCGAGATATATGAAAACGGCGTAAAGCAGGTGATCACCGGATTTTCGTACGTATCCAACCCGCAGCCGAACCCTGAAAAAGCAAAGAAGGACATCTCCAAGGATGCTACGGCAATTCCTGAGGCTACCGCTGCATTGCGTACTGATCAGGTCAAACGTACGATCGCGCTGGTCGTTGACGATCTGACACTTTCATTCGAAAGTGCAGCCCAGACCCGCCGGGCGCTGAAGAAGTTCGTCGATGAACAGATGTTGGACGGCGACCTCGTTGGAATTATCCGTACCGGTGCCGGCGTCGGCGCCCTGCAACAATTTACAAACAACAAGAGGCAGCTCTACGCTGCGATCGAGCGGGTTAAATGGAACCCGAGAGGTGTGGGGAATTTCAGCTCGTTCGATCCGATCGAACCAACTCCTACCGAAACGTTAAGGCGGAAAGGCGCCCTTGCCGACCTATCCGAAGAGGAAGTCCGTAGGAACCTAAAAGAGGAGAAGGAATTACTTCGGGGCACGTCAGATTTTCGCGAAAGTGTTTTTACTGCCGGCACGCTCGGTGCACTCAAATACATTGTCAACGGAATGGGCGAACTTCCCGGGCGTAAGTCGGTAATAATGTTTTCGGACGGATTAAAGATACTCAATCGCAGCGAAGACAGTTTCGGGGCGTCGCGCGTGCTGGAGTTTCTACAGAACCTCGTGACCGAGGCAAACAAGAAGGCCGTGATCTTTTATCCGATGGACGCACGGGGGTTGGTGTACACGGGTTTCACCGCCGCCGATTCCCTCTATGATCCTAATACCCAGAAGGATCCTTTACTTTCAACCCTCGGTGACAGATTAAGGGAGAGGAGCACCGAACTCTTCGACAGCCAACAAGGGCTCTATCTTCTCGCCGAACAGACCGGTGGTTTTGCATATACGAACCGCAACGATCTAAGCGCCGGAGTACAGAAGGTTCTCGAAGACCAAAGCTATTATCTAGTTTCGTACCAACCTGACGGCGAGACGTTCGATGCTGAAAAGCGCAAGTTCAACAAGCTCGAGGTCAAGGTGTTGCGAAACGGCCTGTCCGCCCGGCATCGAAGCGGGTTTTTTGTCGGGGACGAAGAGAAACGGGTGATCGTTGACCTGAACTATCCGACGAAGATAATGCGGGCGCTAACGTCGCCGTTCGCCATGAACGGAGTGACCGTTAAGCTCAACGCGCTTTTTGGCCATTCCCCGAAGACGGGATATTTCGTGCATTCATTTCTGCACATCGACGCGTCGGACCTGACATTCAAAAAGCTACCGAACGGCGACTACCAGGCGAGCTTCGATATTCTCGCGATCAGCTACGGCGACAACGGCGTGCCGGTCGACAAGAACAACGCGGTTGGTTCGACCACGGTGAAAGCCGACCAGCTTGAGAGAGTTCGCAGGGATGGTATCGCGTACAGCTTTATATTCCCAGTGAAACAACCCGGTGCATATCAATTGCGCGTTGCGATCATGGACCGTGAAAGTACGGAGGTAGGTTCGGCAAACCAATTTGTCGAAGTTCCGAACCTCAAGAAAGAGGGGATCACTTTATCAGGGATCGTACTTGAGAACGTGCCAAGAGAACAGTTTGAGAAAGTCGCAGGTGGTTCGGTCAATCTCAATACGAAAGCTGTGGCCGATCTGCCGCCCCTGCAAGATTCGCGGTACGCTACCGCGTCGCGGGCATTCAGGCGCGGTACCGCACTGCGGTTCGGGGTAGAATTGCTCAACGTTAAGACAGCCGCAGGTAAACCGTCTGACTTGCGTGTTCAAACCCGAGTATTCCACGACCGACAACTAGTCTTCGAGTCAAAGGAAACATTGTTCAATACCGCTTCACTGACAGGAACGGGAATACCTGTACATAATGACGCCATTCAGTTGGGCGAAAACTTGCCTCCGGGCGATTACGTACTTCAGATAGTCGTAACAGACGGCGGATCTAAAAAGAAAGGTGTTGCGACACAGTACGTTCAGTTCGAAGTGCTGCAGTAAACGAACGAGCACCGCTAATTTTTAAAGAAGAATTGACCCGTATGGTTTTGAATGAACTTAAGTGGCGGTCCGTTTGGACATCTGCCTTCTGTATCTCCCTGGTCATCGTTTTGTCTTCGTTTGATGCGTCTGCACAGCAAACGAAACCTTCGCCGCCACCAGATCCGGACGTTGTCAAGGTCTCGACAAATCTGATCCAGATCGATGTGACGGTTGTTGACGCAAAAGGCAAAATCGTCAAAGACCTTCGCCCTGACGAGATCGAGATCTATGAGAATGGCGAGAAGCAGAAAATAACAAATTTCTCGTTCATTGCTGCTGAACGAACGATCGAACAAAAAAAGGCTGCGGAAAAGAGTGCTGAAGCCAGGATAGCAGTTCCGGTTCCGGCCGCGACGCTCCGGCCCGAACAAGTCCGGAGAACTATCGCACTCGTAGTAGACGATCTTTTCTTGTCTTTCGAAAGCGCGTACCACACACGGCGTGCATTGAAGAAATTCATCGACGAACAAATGCAGGATGGCGACCTTGTTGCCATCATCCGCACCGGCGCAGGCATCGGGGCCTTGCAGCAATTTACATCTGACAAAACGATGTTGGCAGCTGCATTCGAACGCGTTAAGTGGAATCCGACCGGGAGCGGCGGGATCAGCTCTTTTGCGCCCATAAGACCGTCTTTTGCGGATCAGGTGCAGGCGGAAGGCGGCGAACTAAACCCGGGTGAACCCGGAAATCTGGCAAACGGCCAGGCGTCATTTGAAGATTTTCAGACGAGTGCCTTTGCGACCGGTACGCTAGGCGCCCTGCGATTTGTTGTCGAGGGAATGGCCGAGCTGCCCGGACGAAAATCCGTGATCTTATTCTCCGAAGGTTGGAATATGTTCGAACGCGACGAACACGGCTTTTCCCAATCGGGCCGTGTAGCCAGTTACTTGGGGAGACTCATTGAGCAAGCCAATCGGGCGTCCGTCGTCTTTTATACAGTCGACGCACGCGGGTTGGAGTATACCGGGCCTACGGCTGCTGACCAGCTCACCGTCCCTAGTGCAAGCGGGGGTACACCCGTCCCGGGTCCGAGGGCATATAGCGCTGTTATATCCCAACGCAGCGGCCAGCTTTTCGACACGCAAGCCGGCCTGTCGACACTTGCTGAAGAAACCGGCGGATTTTCCATCAAGAACAACAACGATCTTGCCTCTGGCGTAAGGAAGGTACTTGAGGATCAAAGCTACTACTTGGTGGGCTACGAACCGGACGCCGATACGTTTGACGCGGATAAGCGAAAGTTCAACAAGATCGAGATCAAAGTTACCAGACCGGGCCTAACAGCGAGATATCGAAGCGGATTTTTTAACGTTGCTGACACAGCGAAAACCAAACCATCGACAACCGCTCAGGTGCCAGGGATGCAACTTGCAAGGGCACTGATGTCACCGTTCGCTGTAAACGATATCTCGCTAAGGCTAAATGCATTGTTCGGGAGCAACCCGGCCGGAGCCTATGTTCGATCGCTGCTGCACATTCGGGCACAAGACCTTAAGTTTACCGACGAAAAAGACGGGTCGAAAACAGCGATCTTCGAGGTTTGGGCCGCCAGCTTTGGCGACAACGGCGCGCCTCTCGATCAGATACGCAAAACATACACGCTGACCGTCAAACCCACGGGTTATCAAAAGATCCTCGACGAAGGCTTTGTTTACTTTTTCCTGTTTCCGGTTAAGAAGCCGGGCGGCTACCAATATAGGGTTGCGATCCGAGACACGCAAGCTGGAAAGGCCGGCTCGGCGAGCCTGTTCATTCAGGTACCAAACTTAAAAAAGGGCCGTCTCACTACGTCGAGTATGGTCATCGATAGCCTAACGAAACAGGAATGGGAGAAGCTGGCTGATCCGAATGGTGGCACAGTACGTTCAGACACATCGCTCGATACAGCGCTCCGGCAAGTGAAGCTGGGCACGGTTCTTAGATACGGTTTTGAGGTCTATAATGCAAAACTTGATGCGACCCGAAAACCTGCCTTGCACTACAGGATCCGCATGTTCCTGGACGGAAAGCTGATCCTGGACGGCCAGCCTGTACCGGTTGACGTGACGGGCCAGACAGATATGCAGCGAGTGATCGTTTCGGGTGCCTTGGGGTTGGGCGACAAGATGCTGCCTGGCGATTATGTCCTTCAGGTCATCATTAATGACACGCTGGCCAAAACAAAACAGCAGATCGCAACTCAACATGTGCAGTTTGAAGTGGTGCAGTAGCGACCTTCACGTTGGTGAACGATTGAGATCGTGCGCTAGACGTGTTCTGCCAGTTTGCGTGCTAGCTGGGTTGCTGTCGTTTGCCTCCTTCGCTCAGCAACCCGCAAAAACTCCGCCGAATCTTGATGGCGAAGTTGTCAAGATCGCTACCAACCTCATCCGCATCGACGTATCCGTAACCGACTTAAAAGGGAAGCCCGTCACGGACCTGAAGCAAAACGAGATCGAAGTTTTTGAGAACGGGGAAAAGCAGAAGATCACAGGCTTTTCGTTCGTTCCGCCGGTCCGAAATGTTCCAGTCCTGAAACCGGTTGAAAAACAGGACGCCGTACTTCCGCCGCCGACCGTGAGTCCCCGGCCTGCTGATGTTCGTCGGACGATCGCTCTGCTCGTCGACGATCTTTCGCTCTCTTTCGAAAGCATTGCCTATACAAAGCGTGCGCTAAAAAAATTTGTGGATGTGCAAATGCAGGAGGGCGACCTCGTGGCGATAGTGCGCACCGGCGCCGGTATTGGCGCGCTTCAGCAGTTCACTACCGATAAGCGGATGCTGTATGCCGCGATCGAGCGAGTGAAATGGAATCCGATGGGTTCCGGGGACGTCTCTGCATTCGCCACCTTCGCACCGACACCGAACGCGGCACTCAAGGGCGCTGGCGATGCGCTGGTAGCGGACGCAGACATACAAGACGAAAAGAACAAGATCAAGAGCGAAAATGACGCGAGAAGCGGTAAGTTTGCCGCGGGCACGCTTGGAGCGATCAGCTACGTCGTGAACGGAATGACCGAGATGCCCGGACGGAAGTTTGCGATCCTTTTTTCTGACGGATTCCAGCTCACTGCAAAGGACGGATTGGGCGGCATAGTCACGTCCGATCTTCTGGAGCCGCTTCGACGTGGGATCGATCTCGCCAATCGTTCGTCGGTGGTCGTTTACACGATGGACCCGCGCGGACTTCAACCCATGAGCCTTACTGCTGCGGACTACACCCGCAACCTTAATCCGGCGGCGATCAATTCCAGGATCGCCGAGCGTCGCGGGACTTTGAATGACGCACAGGCCTGCCTTTCGTTCCTGGCGGAGGCCACTGGCGGATTTACGATCAAGAACCAAAACGACCTTAACCTCGGGTTGGATAGGATCCTCGACGACCAGAGCTATTATCTTGTCGGGTATGAACCCCACACCGAATCGTTTGACCCCGCGACCCGCAAGTTCAATTCGATCAGCGTCAAGATTAGCCGAAAAGACACGGATGTCCGTTACCGAAGCGGATTCTTCAACGTCGCCGACACAAAACGCGCGCCCGTTGCCGATAATCTCACGCCCGTCCAACTTCTGGAAAAGACCCTGTACTCGCCATTCGCGGCTAACGAGATAAGCATGCGGCTCACAACGCTGTTTGGCCTCGACGCCACGAACATGGCGTTTGTGCGATCGCTGCTGCACATCGATGGTGCAAAACTCAAATTTACCGACGAACCGAACGGGCAAAAAAAGGCGATCTTCAGCGTGCTTGCCGCGTCCTTCGGCGATAACGGAGCTCTAGTCGATCAGCTTGGCAAGACGTACACTTTGGCGATCCCGGCCGCACTCTACGACAAGGTCCTTACCGATGGCATTGTTTATCACTTCAAGTTTCCCGTTAAGAACCCCGGTGCATATCAATTCCGTGTGGCGATCCGGGACACGGGCGGGGGAAGCCTCGGTTCGGCGAGCCAGTTCATTGAAGTTCCAGACCTCAAGAACGGGCGACTAACATTGTCGACTCCCGTGATCGAGAATTTGACCGTAGAGGAATACAAACAGACCTTTGATTTGATGGCGCCCCTCGTCCAGACAAATCCGATGTCCGCTACTGCGCTTCGTCGCGCTAAGACCGGTTCGGTCATTCGATGGGGTGTTGAGATATACAACGCGAAGGTCAATGACGCAAAGCTTCCGGATCTGAAAACGCGTGTTCGCGTCTTCCGTGAGGGCAAACTGATCATGGAAGGCCAGCCCAAATCCTTTGACCTCGCAGGGCAAACCGATTTGGAGCACCTGAAAGCGTTTGGTGCCATCTCGATCGGCACGGAAATGGAGCCGGGCGATTACGTTCTGCAGGTAATCGTCACGGATGGGCTTTCCAAGGCCAAGAACCAGACCGCGACGCAGTATGTCCCGTTCGAGGTTGTAGGCCGCTGAAATAGTCCTCTTTTGATTTTCCGCGCTGTAGTTACTAACCTTATTCGTTATGTTTACGATCAAAACGGTCGAGCTGATCGAGATACAACTACCACTCGTGCATTTTTTTGAAACGAGCTTCGGGCGCACGCATGGGCGCCGCATCATTCTCGTGCGAGTCGAAGACACGGACGGTGCCGAGGGCTGGGGCGAAATAACCTGTAATGAGGTGCCGGGTTATTCGGAGGAATGGACCGACTCAGCTTGGGTCACGGTCGAGAAGATACTCGCGGCGATGGTCATCGGGAAACCGGTCGCCGATGCGTCGAGTGTATTCAATCTCATGAAGAAAGCACGTGGGCACCGGATGTCAAAGGCCGCGATCGAAACTGCGTGCTGGGACCTAGAGGCGAAGAAACTCGGCGTCCCGCTGTGGAAGCACCTCGGCGGCGTGCGAAACGAGATCCCCTGCGGCGTTTCCATCGGCATACAGGATTCACCGGAGCAGCTTTTTGAAAAGATCCAAACCGAGCTCGATGCGGGCTATCAGCGGATCAAGCTCAAGATCAAACCGGGCTGGGATTTTAAGATCATCAAGAAAGTGCGCGAAAAATTTGGCCCGATCCTGCTGATGGGAGACGCAAATTCTGCCTACACACTTGACGACATCAATCTTTTCAAATGGATGGATGAGTTTGACCTGATGATGTTCGAGCAGCCGCTTGCGTACGACGACATGATCGACCACGCGAAGCTGCAGAAAGAAATTCGCACGCCCATCTGCCTCGACGAATCGATTAGATCATCCGACGACGCGCGCAAGGCGATCGAGATCGGAGCATGCCGCATTATCAACGTAAAGCTCGGCCGCGTCGGCGGCCACGCACAAGCAAAAAAGGTCGAGGAAGTTTGCCGCACAGCAGGCATTCCCATCTGGTGCGGCGGCATGCTCGAAACCGGAATCGGCCGCGCCCACAACATCGCAATGGCAACGCTCGAAGGCTTTACTTTGCCCGGCGACATCTCCGCCTCAAAACGCTACTGGAACGACGACATCATCGAACCTGATGTTACTGTTTCGGAGAACGGAACCATTGTCGCGCCGGAAAAATCTGGAATTGGGTTTGACGTGAAATGGGATCGGATCGAGAGAGCGGCGGTAAGGCAGACGGTGATTGATGCGTGATAATCCTTGAAGGCGTGATCGACTTCATCGATGCCTTTGAAAAAGACGAACATTATTCTGCGATGGCCGAAAAGCAATCCAAAAGCTTCCAGTTTGGAATATCGATTTTCGGTTATCGCGCGTTACGATCTGCTGTGGCTAGCTAAGCTCGAAAACCTGGCGAGGCGGAGTATCTGGAAATCAACAACGAAAAGAACAAGTAACGAACCCATAATGGCACCAATAATGCACAGAACAATCAGAACGGTACTCGCACCTTGCTTCATACAGCTTCTCGCGCTCGCCTCATTTGCGCAGGTCGAGAAATTTGACATCGTCACCTACACGACGCCGAAGGGTTGGGGCATGGAGAAAGGCACTGATACCCTGCAATTTACCAAGGAAGACAAGGCGAACAAAACATTTGCTATCGTAACCGTATACAGATCGATGGATGCGGGCCCGGATTCGAGGGCAAACTTCCTCGCGGCGTGGAAGGCGCTCGTGAACGAGACGTTCAAATCTCCGGCCCAGCCGCAGATCGGCACGCCCGGACCAAAGGACGGCTGGATGGCTGAAGTCGGCCTGGCCCCGGTAAGTACGGAAGAACTAAAAGGCGCGGCCATACTTACGACGATGACGGGCGGAGGCAAAATGATAAACGTTCTTGTCCTGGCGAATTCTGACTCTTTTACAAAAGAGATCGAGGCGATAATTGACTCAATAACGCTTCCGCCGGTGAAGGCAGCAAGTGCGCAAAGCACAGGACCGGCGCCGACAGCGGTTCCCGCGCGGCTTATCGGCAAATGGAACCGGTCTGGCTCGGGTTACCAGACCTATGCCGACCCGGTCAGTTGGGGCACGGCCGGATATACGACGAGCAGATATGAGTTCAAGCCCGACGGTACCTACGTGCACACCGAGCGGAGCTTTAGGATGATGATGGAGAATATTATCGTCGTGAAAGAAACCGGGAAATACTCCGTCAGCGGCGACACCTTGACCCTCACCCCGTCGAAAAGCGTCATTTCTTCATACAAAAAAGCTGGTGGTGTGGATGCGCTCGGCGCGCTGGTCAAATCGCAAAACCGCGACCTTGAAACCGTCGCATACAAGTTCACCTTTCATTACTTCGAGGGAATTCAGGAGTGGAACCTCGTCCTGCAGGCGGACAAGATAACACAGCGTGACGGCCAATTCAGCAATAACACTACCTTCCCGAACGCATGGTATTTCGATCAAAAATTCACAGATAACGACCTGACCGCACCGAAGATACATTAGGGTTTTCGGTTACAATTCTTCCGTGCGGTTCAGTCTCCTTTTGTTTTTCCTATTGAGCGGCGGAAGTGTGTCCGCCCAGACGTTGACGGGTGTCGTCGTCGATGCGAAAGGGGCGGCAATTTCTGGCGCGGCGGTTTCACTAGTCAATCCAAAGTCGGCCGATGTCGGAACAGTGACGAACGCCGAAGGGAACTTCTCGCTGTCTGGCCGGATCACTCCACTAAGCCGCCTGACCGTAGCGGCGCGAGGCTTCGCGCCGTTCGCGCGCAAGGTCGCAAACGACGGCGTTCGCGATTTTACGATCGTGCTGCAACCTTCCCAAGTGACCGCCGACGTAACGGTCTCGGTAACCCGTACCGAGACACGTCTAAACGAAACACCCGCGAGCATTGTTGTTCTGTCCCGAAGCGAACTTAATTCCACCGCGGCGCAGACCGTGGACGATTCGCTTAGGCAGATCGCGGGGTTCACATTGTTTCGCAGAAGCTCGAGCAAAACGGCAAATCCCACGACGCACGGAGCGAATCTTCGCGGCGTTTCGGGAAGCGGGGCTTCGCGCGCCGCGGTAGTGTTTGATGGACTGTCACTCAACGACGCGTTCGGCGGCTGGACTTACTGGTCGCGTGTGCCGCAAGTCGCGGTTGAGCAGGTTGAGGTGCTTCGGGGTGGAGCAAGCTCGTTCTATGGAACCGCCGGATTGAGCGGCGCTGTAAATCTCTCGCCGATCCGTGCGGAGGATGAAGCGAGCATCATTCGTTTTCAGGCTTCGGGAGGAACACAAACAACATTTGACGGCGGCATATTCGCCGCTTATTCGGCCAAAGGATGGGGATTCGATTTAGCAGCAGAAACGTTCCGAACGGATGGGTACACCCCGAGCGCCGAAGAGGAACGGGGCCTCGTCGACACCAAGGCAAACAGCAAACACAACAATGCGATCGCCGGCATTGAGTGGCGATTTGGATCATCAAGCCGGATCTTTGCGCGCGGCAACATTTTCTCCGAGGACCGTGAGAACGGCACCTCGCTCACGAATAACGCGACCTATTTTCGGCAAGCTGCAGCGGGCGGCGATGTTGTTGGGCAAACATTTGGCCGGTTCGAAGCTCGGGCGTTTTTGCAGGCACAGGTGTATGACCAAACGTTCTCCGCGGTGTCAGCCGATCGTGATACGGAAACTCTGACTCGAGTACAACGCGTTCCTTCGCAGGCAACCGGCGGCAATCTCTTTTGGACGCACGCGTTGGGCGAGCATACGCCCGTCGCCTCGTTAGAATACCGCGAGGTGCGGGGGTTCTCAGACGAGACTGGGTTCTCTGGCGTCACCGCGACATCTGCGAGCGGTTCGGGCGGCCGTGAGCGGACCG
>Ga0157380_10002795_pt1 | contig 11865 bp, 10 predicted proteins | sample S35metaG_FD_119757 | JGI IMG/M metagenome (GOLD analysis project Ga0157380, IMG submission 119757) | Switchgrass rhizosphere microbial communities from Kellogg Biological Station, Michigan, USA - S3-5 metaG | ecosystem: Host-associated > Plants > Roots > Rhizosphere > Soil | place: USA...
CCCAGGCACCAACCGCCGAGCCTCTGGTGAAACAGGACCTGCTCGCGCTGCCGCTGCGCGAAGCGCGCGAACAGTTCGAGCGCGCGTACCTGCAGCAGCAGCTGCTGCTTTGCAATGGCAAGGTGGGTCAGCTCGCCAAGCGCGTCGGCATGGAACGCACGCATCTGTACCGCAAGCTGCGATCGCTCGGCGTCGACTTCCGGAACATCACGGACGAACCGGAGTAGCGTCAGCCGCGGCGCGCGCCGCCAGATCGCTCAGGAAGGTATAGACGTCCTTCACTTCCTCGTCGGTGAAATGCGCGAAACGTCCGCGCGCCACGCCGCTCATCATCGGCAGTTCGCGTTCACCCAAGGCCTTGCCAGTGCGCATGAGGTGCGTGAACGTCGCCTCGTCGTATCCGGCGACAACCACCAGGTCGGGCGCGGTTTCGTCGCCGAACGGAGAGTCGGCGCGCAAACCGAACCCGTGGCATTCATTGCAGGTGGTCATGGCGAGGTATTCGCCGCGCTGCATGCGCGGATCCTTGTCTGCGGTGTGCCGCAATGGCGGCACGAGATCGAGGAATCCCGCGATGGCCTTGTCGTCGCCACGCGCCAGGTTCCAGCGCACCGACCAGGGAAGACGCGACGACGGCAGCGCTCTCTGCCTCGCGGCAACCGAACGTAGATAGGCGTAGATATCCGCCACATCCGCGTCGCGCAGCAGCTTGAAGTTGTAGGAAGGCATCGAGTACATCGCGACGCCATCGGCCCCGATGCCGTGACGCAGGGCGGCCTCGAACACCGCCGCGTCGTGTTTGCGCGCATAAGCTGCCAGGTTGGGAGCTACCGCGTAGCCCCACATGGCCTGGCCCTGCAGGTCGTCTCCGTGGCAGCCGCGGCAACCACGCGTGCGCACCAGGTGATCTCCGCGAGCTATCGCGTCGGCGTCGGTGGAAATGGCCCCGGAAAACGGTGGCGGACGCTCGAAGGAATGAAGGTGCGCCTCGCTCGCCAGGTACACCCACGTGAACACGGCGAAGGTCAAAAGCGCCAACGCCGCGACCGTCGCGCCGATTGCGCGAACGACGCGCGCGATCAAGGGGTGGCGGTTCCGGGCGACGCCGCGCGAGTCAATGCGCCGTCTTCGCCAATCGACAACGCGCCACCGGGAAACGCCGTGTTCGTCAGGGTGCGCAACAGGGTGATCACACCCTTCGCTGGATCCGGCGCAGGACCCGCGGGCCGGATCTGGATCGTCGGCTCGATGCGGCCTTCGACGAATTTTCCCTCGTCATCGAGCGTCATCAGCAGGATCGGCGCGATGCCACGGATGCCTTCCACGCTGATGCCGTAGTAGGTCGCGAAATTTCCGAGGCTGTAGGCGATGAGCCGGTCGTTGTAGATCTCCAGGGGCCGCACCACATGCGGTCCGTGGCCGAGCACGAGGTCGGCGCCGGCATCGATCATGGAGTGCGCGAACTCGACCACGTTGCCGCGATCTTCACCGGCGAATATTTCGCGCGCGAACGGCAGCACTTCGGCGCCGTTGCCCTCGGCCCCGCCGTGGAACGACACGATGACGATGTCGTGTTTCGCCGCGAGCTCCGTCACCAGGGGCAACGCGATCTGCGGATCGTTGAGCGAGTTCGAGCCGACGTTGGGCGCGAACGCCACCATGGCGATGCGACGGCCGTTGGCGATGAAACTCGCGACCGTGCCTTCGCGTCCGGAGTGGTGGATGCCGACGGCATCCAGCGCCGCCATGCTCGAGGAGCGGCCGACTTCACCGAAGTCGCGCGCGTGATTGTTGGCGAGGCTCAACACGTCGAAGCCCGCGAGTTTGAAATACGCGGCGTAACGCGTCGGTGTGCGGAACAGGAAGCAGATGCGCTTGTCCTTGCACTGCTTCACGGGCTCGCCGCCGTCCTGCAGCACGCCTTCGAGATTGCCGAACGTGACATCCGGCTTCGAGAGAATCGGTGTGACCGCATCGAAGAACGCCATGCCGTCATCGTCCGGCAGGATGTTTTCCGGGAAATCCGTACCCAGCATCATGTCGCCAACCGCCGCGAGCGTGAGGCCCGGATGCGTCGGCGGCGGGATGCGCGCTGTCTCCGGCGCGGCCGGTGCCGGCGGCGTCACGGGCGGGGGCGGCGCCGCGGGAGGTTGCGTGGCGCAGGATGCCAGCAGCGTCAGCAATGCCGCGCCGATCAGGATTCGCGCGCGCGGAAGCGGGCCCATCTAACTAATCTCCCACCCGGATCACGAGCGCGTCGTCGAAATCCGCGTCGCGCAGCCGCGTGCGCAGGCGATTGAGCTCGGCGAGGTCGGTGATCGGCCCGATGCGCACGCGGTGCCAGACGTCATCGTCCACGGCCACGCGCTGCACATTGGCGTCGATGCCCTGCATCTTGAGCTGTGCGCGGATGCGATCGGCCTCGGCCTGTTGCCGATACGATCCCGCCTGCAGCACGTACACGCCGGGCTTCTCGATGTTCGCGCGCGCGTCGCCGCGGCTGCTCGCGACTTCGCGCTCCTTCTCCGGCACCACCACTTCGAACTTGGGCAGCATGTCGTAGAAGTCGTAGTTCTTCGCGCCTTCCTCGGCTTCGCCCGCGACACCGGGCTTGTCGGTGCGTGGCTCGGGCTTGGGCACGTCGGCGGCCGCAGGCTGCGGATGCTTCTCGCGGTAGTTCTGCCAGATCAGCACGAACAGCGAGAGCGAGAGGCCCGTGGCGAGGCCGACGGCGAACTCGCGCCAGCGTCCGAAATCGAACCGCAACCCGCCGGGGCGGGCTCGCTTGAAATCTCGGCTGGTGATTTTTGCGGCCAGGGCGGGAGCTCCTACATCGTCTCGGGCGCCGACACGCCGAGGATACCGAGTCCGTTGCGGATCACCTGCGCAACGGCGAGCACCAGAGTCAGTCGCGCATTGCGCAAGGCGGCATCCTCGACGATGAACTGTTCGGCGTTGTAGTAGGTGTGGAGCGTGTTCGCAAGGTCGCGCAGGAAATGCACCAGCGAATGCGGGGCCCGATTGAGCGCGGCCTGCTCGATGATCTCGGGATACTTCGAGACCGCCGTGATCACCGCCTGTTCGTGCGCATTCGTGAGCAACGCCAGATTGGCCGCGCCGGCGTCGTAGGTGTGACCTTTCGAGCCGAGCTGTTTCATGACAGAAGCCACGCGCGCGTGCGCGTACTGGATGTAGTACACGGGGTTTTCATTGGAGCGCGACTTGGCGAGCTCCAGATCGAAGTCCAGCGCCTGGTCGTGGCTGCGAATGAGATAGAAGAAGCGGCAGGCGTCGTTGCCGACCTCATTGCGCAGATCGCGCAAGGTCACGAAATTGCCTTCGCGCTTGCCCATGGCGAGCTTCTCGCCGCCGCGATACAGGCTGACGAGTTGCATGAGACACACTTCGAAGCGGTCACCCGACAGGCCGAGCGCGACCAGCGCGCCGCGCACGCGCGCGACGTAGCCGTGATGGTCCGCGCCCCAGACGTCGATGAGCAGCTCGTGGCCGCGCTGGAGCTTGTCGAAGTGATAGGCGATGTCGGAGGCGAAGTAGGTCTTCTCGCCATTGGCGCGCACCACCACGCGATCCTCGTCGTCACCGAATTCGGTGGACTTGAACCACTCGGCGCCGTCCTTCGTGTACACGCGGCCGCTCTCGCGCAGCACGGCGAGCGCCGCATCGATCGCGCCGCTCTGGTTGAGCTCGCGCTCCGAATACCAGCGATCGAACCGCACGCCGAACTCCTCGAGGTCGTTGCGGATGTCGGCCATCATCTGGTCGCGCGCGAAGATCACGATGGAATCGAATTCATCCGCGCCGAGCAGCCGGCGCGAATTCTCGATGAGCCCATCGATGTGCTTGTCCTTGTCGCCCGCGGGGGCATCGGGCGGCGCGCCATTCGCGATCCCGGCCGCCGGCCGCCGGAGTGCATCACCGCGTTTCGCGTGCAGTGCGCGCGCCACGGGCAGGATGTATTCGGCGCGATAGCCGTTGGAAGGGAACGTCACGCTCTCGCCCGTGAGCTCGAGATATCGCAGGTAGACGCTGACCGCGAGGATGTCGATCTGCCGGCCCGCGTCGTTGATGTAGTACTCGCGATAGACCGAGTGGCCGGTGGCGTCGAGCAGGTTGCAGAGCGTCGCGCCATAGGCCGCGCCGCGGCCGTGCCCGACGTGCATGGGCCCCGTGGGATTCGCCGAGACGAACTCCACCATCACCTTGCGGCCGGCACCCACCAGGCTGCGCCCGTAGGCCGCACCTTGCTCCGCTACCGCCTTGATCCCGGCGAACCACGCGTCCTTGTGCAGCCGGAAATTGATGAAGCCCGCGCCCGCCACCTCCGCGCTCGCGATCAACGCATTCGGCGGCAGCGCCGCGACCAGCGCCTGCGCGAGCTCGCGCGGGTTCTTGCGCGCGGCCTTGGCCAGCACCATGGCGATGTTGCTCTGGAAGTCGCCGTGCTGTGCGTCGCGCGCACGTTCGACCACGACGCGGGCCGGATCTGGCGCCTCGGACAAAACTGCGGGAACAAGTGATCGCAACGCCTCGCGAAGCAGGCGTTCAAGGTCGGATTTCACGGGGGGAACCTGTCTGGAACTCGATTGAACCGGCGCGATCTTAACAAGTCTCGTACCTGTAGACCCCCGCCTGTAAACCAATCGCCACCGCGGCCGTTTATCCAGGTGCAGGCCTCAATTTCGGTAAGGAGACTCCTAGATGAAGACTACTTTTTTTGCCCTCGGACTCGGCGCGCTGCTGGCCGGTACCGCCGTCGCTGGCGATGCCCCGCGTTCCGATGCTCCGCGCGATGAAATGCGGGCCGACAAGGATGGCGATGGCCGTGTGTCGCGTGCCGAGGCCACGAGCGCCGGCGCCGAACGTTCGGGTGAATGGTTCGACAAGCTCGACCTGAACAAGGACGGCTACCTCACGAAGGAAGAGACCCGGCAGGCCCGCGAGACGCGGCACGGCGACATGAAGGCGAAGATGGAAGAGCGTTTCAAGGAAGCCGACGTCAACAGCGACGGCCAGCTGTCGCTCGATGAAGTGCAGTCGAAGATGCCGCGCCTTGCGGATCATTTCAGCACGCTGGACGCAGACAAGAACGGTTTGCTGAGCAAGGACGAGTTGAAGAATGGTCGCGGTGGCCCGCACGGCAAGCGCCCGGAACCCAAGACCTGATCGCGTCGATCGGCTGATCGTTCGTTTGTTTGAATAGAGAAAGCGGCGGGCCTCCAAGACCCGCCGCTTTCATTTTGCGTGCCTGCGATTACTGCGGACGGTCCGCGCTCACCGACGCATCGGCACTGGCATTGCCATCGGCATTGGCGTTGGCTTTCGCCGGCGAGGTGAAGTTGCCGGGCTCCGTGGACGAAGCCGTGGGCTTCTGTGCCTCGAGAGAACCCGTCAGCGAACCCGAGCCCTTGGCATTGGCCGAGGCGCGCGGCTTCGGCTTCTGCTCGCTCGACGGCGCGGCCGGAGTCGTCTCCGGAGTGGACGGTGCAGCGTCCTTCACGGAGTCGAGCGAGCCGGCGAGGCCACCCGACGCATTGCCGTTCGCCGAGCCGTGTTTGTCACCGCTTGGCAGACTCGGCAGCGCGGGCAGCGATCCCGTGGAGTCGGGAGTTGACGGAGCGGACGTCGTGTCGGGAGCCGCAGGCGCGGCATCCTTCACCGAGTCCAGTGACCCGGCGAGGTTGCCGGCGGCGTCACCATTCGCGGCGCCACGGACTCCTGACAGGGAACCGTTGGCCGATCCCGCGGCATTGCCCGCGGTGTTCACCGCGCCGGCGATACCATTCGTGCCCGCGTTGCCGGCCGCGTTGCCCGCACCGCTGGCGCTTCCGGTTACCGCGCCACTCGCCGACGAGACGGCGCCCGAGGCCGCATCGCGCGTGCCCGATACGCGGTCGCGAACGCGGCCGGTGGTCTCATGAGTACGCTCGAGCGCACCCGAGGTGTGACGGCGCAGCGTGTCGGTGCGGTCGATGCTGCCGCCGATGGCGCCCGCGGCATTGCCCTGGCCCATGCCGCCAATCGAACCCATGCCGCCGCCGAGCGTGCCGCCCAACGTGCCGCCGAGTCCGCCGCCCGCGTTGCCACCAAGAACCTGCGCCTGCAAGGCCGGGGCACCGCAGAGGAACGCGAGCACCGCGACCGGCTTGATCAAGTGTTTGTAGTACATGTGTTTGCTCCTGAATTGCTGGTTTGCGTGCCGCGGGAATTCCGCAGCTCTCAGGAGGTACTACGACCGGGGCAGGGGATTTCTTCCCTCGCCCGAAGAGATTCTATTTAACTTAAGTCACTCTATTTATTGGCTTCGCCGAGCACGGGAGCACCGCGGTCGCCGAGCTCCCCCTGACCGTAGATCTCGTCGCGTCCGCGTTTACCGAGATCGTTGGCGACTCCATTCCACTTCGTGAGCACGAGCTGGCTCTTTGCCGGATCGGGTGCCTCGAGATCCATTGCAAGCAGTGCGGTGATGATCGGCGCCGCAAACGAAGTGCCGCGCACCGGCACGAACACATCGGGAGCCACCGCTGCCGCCTCGAAGTCGGCACCCTGCGCCGCGAAGTCCACGTGCTTGCCACGACAGGCTTCCATGAGCACGCGATGGTTCTTGTCGACCGCCGTCACGCCGATCACGCCATCGTAAGACGCCGGATACAGTGGCGGCGCGGCGGGTCCGTCATTGCCCACCGCAGCGACAATCAGGTGTCCGCGCTCCACGAGCGTTTTCACCATGCGCTCCATGAGCTTGTTGCGCGGCCCGACGAGGCTCACGTTGATGACGGCCACGCGCTCGCGCGCCATCCAGCCAAAGGCCGCGGCCACGGCGTCGATGGCGCCGCCGGCCGGAGAGTCGCAGTAGACATCCGCGGCATAGATCTCGCCGACCGCGTTGCGGTTGATCAGCAGATAGGCGACGGCCGTGCCGTGCGGGCTCGGCACGAGATTCCCGTCGCAGCCCGAATGGTGAAAGCGGATGCCCGAAAAGACCTGGTGGCGGGTGTCGACGCCACTATCGATGAGACCGACGCGGCCCGGGCCGCCATACACCTGCGTGACATCACTCTTCGCGTTGACCGCGGCGGCCGCTTTCTCCGTGCCACTGTCGAGATAGACGTGGTTGAAGTCGTAGCTGCCTTCGGGATCGAGCTTGCGCAGGCGCTTCAGGCCGCGGCTCGCGCTCATTCCTTCGGGGGTCTGCAGCACGGTGATCTTCACGCCGAGATCGGGCAGATCCTGCGTACGCGCGACGCGAAACTTCGCATCGAGCGCCCGCTGCAGCGCTTCCGGCGTGATGTCGATGGCGACCACCTCGGCGCGCACCACCAGGTCGCCGCCAGGATCGCGATCGAGCTCCGCGCGATGCTCACGCAGCAGCCGATCGGCGCGCAGCGCGCGTGCGGCGGTGAGCTCGCGCAGGGTGCCGCCGATGGCGCGCGAGGCGTCCGGCAACCCGGGCACCTGCACACCGGGCACGGCAACCTGCGGCAACTGCACCTGCGGCAATTGCGCGGACGCGGCCTGCGCCAGGAAACCCGCAAGAATGAAAGCTAGTACTCGCACGGAAGAAACCGGCCTCGTCGGACGTATTATCCAATATGAAAACATGACTGAATCGCCGGAGGAAATGGGTGAACGCATCGTCGAGCTGCTGCCGCGGCTGCGCCGCTTCGCGCGCTCGTTGTCGCGCAATCAATCGGACGCCGACGATCTCGTGCAGTCGGTGGTCGAGCGTGCGTGGCGAAACCTCGCGCAGCTCAAGCCCGGCGCGAGTCTCGCGAGCTGGATGTTCGGCATCATGAAAAACGCCTGGGTGGACAATCTGCGCACACGGCAGCGACGCGGTGAAGTGGCGCTGCCCGAAGACAGTGGAGAACATCCGGCGGTTTCCCCGGTCGATACCGATACGAACCTGTGGGCGGTGTCGGAAGCCATGAACAAACTACCCGAGGAGCAGCGCCTCGCGATCGCCCTGGTGCTGGTCGAGGGCATGTCCTACAAGGAGGCGTCCGAGGTGCTGGAGATTCCCATGGGTACGCTCACCAGCCGTCTCGCGCGCGGACGTACGGCGCTCGCCACGGCCCTTTCCGATGAAGTCCGCGGAGACATCGCGTGAAGTACGACGACGAAACTCTCATGGCCTACGCCGATGGCGAGCTCGAGCCGGCGCAGCGCGCGGAGATCGACGCCGCAATCGCGAAAGACCCTGGCCTGGCGCGGCGCGTGGAGCAGCATCGCGCGCTGCGCGAGAGATTGGCTGGCGCCTTCGCGAAGGTGCTGGACCAGCCACTTTCCGAACGCCTCGAGGCGGCTGCACGCGGAGGCGCGCCGCGCGCCGAGTCCCAGGGCCGCGGCAACGTGCTGCAGTTTCCCGCGCGAAGCGCGCGTGCACCGGGCCCGGCGTGGCGCGCACGCGAATGGATTGCGATGGCGGCAAGCCTGTTGCTCGGAGTGTTCCTGTCCTGGCGCCTGCTCGCGCCGGGAGCCACGGGAGTCATCGAGGCCGATAGTGACGGGTTGATGGCGCGCGGCGAGCTCGCGCGGGCGCTCGAGAATCAGCTCGCGAGCGAACAGCGCGGCGAAGAGCCGGTGTTGATCGGTCTCACGTTCACGGCGCGCGATGGCGCTTACTGCCGCAGCTTCGTGCTGCGTTCCGCGCAGACGGCGGGCCTGGCCTGCCGCGTAGGCTCCGAGTGGCAGATCCCGGTCACCGATTCCTCTCCGATGCCGCACGGACAGATGCAGCAGGCGGGCTCGGCGATGCCGCCGTCGATCCTGCGAGCGATCGAGTCGCGCATGGAGGGCACCGCGCTGGATGCGGAGACCGAGAAGAGCGCGCAACTCTCGGGCTGGAACGCACCCAGCCGCTAGAAGAGATCGAGAGGATCCACGTCGAGCGACCAGCGAAGGTCGCGCGGCGTCTTGATCCCCTCCACGCGCGGCAGCCACGCGGTGAGCAGGCGATGCAGCGGCGCGCGCTCAGGCGCCTCGATCAGCAGTTGTGCGTGATAGCGCGCCGCGCGCCGGGTCATGGCGGCGGGCGCCGGACCTAACAACTTGAGATCCTTGACGCGTCCGGCGAGCTGCCGCGCCTCGCGCAGGAAGTCCACCGCAGGCGCCAGCGCCGTGGCCGAGGCCCGCAGCGCCACCACGTGCGCGAACGGCGGCCAGTGCGCAGCCGCGCGTTCGGCCAGCGCGGCGCGCGCAAACCCGTCGTAGCCGTCCTTGAGCAGACTCTGCAGCAGTGGGTGTTCGGGATATTCGGTCTGGATGAGCACTTCGCCGGGCTTCGTTCCGCGGCCGGCGCGGCCTGCGACCTGGATGATGGTCTGCGCCACGCGTTCGGGCGCGCGGAAGTCCGTGCTGAACAGGCCCTGGTCGGCGTTGAGCACCACCACCAGCGTGACGCTCGGGAAGTCGTGGCCCTTGGTCACCATCTGCGTGCCGATCAGGATGCGCGCTTCGCCGCTGGCGATCCTGCTAACTACCGCTTCCATGTCACCGCGTTTGCGCACCACGTCGCGGTCCAGCCGCGCGAGGGCCACACCCGGGAACAGCTTCGCCACCGTCTCCTCGACGCGCTCCGTGCCCTGACCCACGTGCTTGACGGCATATCCGCACTGCGGGCAGGTTTCCGGCAGCGGCGCATCCGCGCCGCAGTGATGGCAGCGCAGGCGCGAGGCGCCGAGATGCACCGTGAGGCGCGCGTCGCAGTCGCGGCAGGGCGCGATCCACCCGCAGGCCGTGCAGGCGAGCGTGGGCGAATAACCGCGCCGGTTGATGAACACCAGCACCTGGCCATCGTCGGCCAGATGACGTTGCATGGCTTCGACCGCCGGCGTGGAAATTCCCTGGCGCGCCGCGTGCTCGCGCAGGTCGATGACCGCGGCGCGCGGCGGCAGAGATTGCCCGGTACGACGCGGCAGCGACAGCCGGGTAAACCGGCCGCTTTCGACGTTCTGCAGCGTCTCGAGCGACGGCGTGGCCGATCCGAGTACCACGGGCGCGCCGGCGCGTTGCGCGCGCAGGATGGCGAGGTCGCGCGCCGAATACCGGAAGCCGCTTTCGTGCTGCTTGAACGAGGCGTCGTGTTCCTCGTCGACGATGACCATGCCGAGATCCGCCACGGGCGCGAACACCGCCGAGCGCGTGCCCAGCACGATCCGTGCTTCGCCCGACACGCACTGCCGCCAGGCTGCGAGGCGTTCGGTATCGGAAAGCGCCGAATGCAGCACCGCCAGCGGCACCGCGAATCGCTCGCGAAAGCGGCCGACGAGCTGCGGCGTGAGCCCGATCTCCGGCACCAGCACCAGTGCACGCCGGTTGCGGCGCAACGTGTGCTCCACGGCATGCAGGTACACCTCGGTCTTTCCACTGCCGGTGATGCCGTACAACAGGAAAGGCGCGAACCGTCCCTGTGCCGCGTCGATCGCATTCACGGCCGCGGCCTGGGTGTCGCTCAATGGCGGTCCGCTGCCGCGCACCAGCGCGGCACCGGCGATATCCGCCGCAGCAGGCTCGGAATCTTCCGCCGACGACGCGAAGCCACGCGCCACCAGCGCGCGCATGGGCGTGCGCCAGTCCGCAAACTTTTCCGCCAGTGCTTCCGCGGTCATGCCCTCGCCGCTGCGCAACGCCTCGAGCAGTTCCCGCTGACGCGGTGCGCGCTTGATCGTGTCGAGCGCGGCGATCCCTGCATCGGTAGCAAACCAGCGTTCGGTGAGTGCGCGCGCGGGCGCGCCTTCACGCGCCTGCCGCGGCAGCGCCGCCGCGATCACTGAACCGAGCGGATGGTGGTAGTACTGCGCCGCCCACTCGAGCAGCTGCATGACCTGCGCATCGATCACGGGTTGCGCGTCGATGACTTCGAGCACCGCCTTGAGTTTTTCTTCCGGCAGATCCGACGTCGCTGCCACCGAGTGCACGACTCCGATCAGACGCTGCCGACCGAATGGCACACGCACGCGCATTCCCGGTTCCGCCGTGATCATGGAATCGCGCGCGGGGAGGTAATCGAACAGCCGACGCAGAGGTGTGTCGAGTGCGATGCGCAGAATCACCGGTGTCGTCAAGGCGTCACGTTTCGGGTTGTCCACAGTGCGTGTGGATAAGTCTGTGGATGACGTAGGTTGAAACTGACAAAAACGCCGTGTTTTTCGGCTTTCGTGTTTCCCTGATCGAATCGTGAGCACATATGAGCGTATTCAATCGAAACAAGCAGTTATGAATATAGACGGCGTCACGAGCCTGCCTCATTGCACAGACGTGACACCGATTTCCGGGAGTGTTCGTAAGTTCCTGATTCACGGAACTGCAATCCGCGAAACGACGCGGTCAACGTTCGGCCGGCGAGCGCGTTACACCCCTCATGACCGCGTTTGTTACGCTCCGCGGCGTTTATAGCACGCCCGATTCCTCTGTCTTTCTGGGGGGCGAGCGGAGTCGGGATCAGGACTTAATGACGAGCCGCGCCCTCGATCAATTCCTTTCCAGCGTCGAGAAGCGCGCGTTCAAGATCGCGCAGCTCGGATTGCGCAACGACGACGACGCGCTCGATGCGGTGCAGGACTCGATGATGAAGCTGGTGCAGTCATACGCTTCGCGTTCCGTGGAGGAATGGCGGCCGCTGTTCTATCGCATCCTCGCGAATCGCATTCGCGACATGCAGCGGCGCCGCACCGTGCGTGGCCGCATCATGGCCTGGCTGCCCGCACGTGACGCGGAGGACGACGATGACTTCGACCCCATCGCGCAGGCGCCGAGCCACGACCCCGGACCCGCGAAACGGCTCGAGCTCGATGAGGCCATCGGCGTGCTCGAAACCGCGGTGGCCGATCTGCCGCCCCGCCAGCA
>Ga0157380_10002797_pt1 | contig 11862 bp, 9 predicted proteins | sample S35metaG_FD_119757 | JGI IMG/M metagenome (GOLD analysis project Ga0157380, IMG submission 119757) | Switchgrass rhizosphere microbial communities from Kellogg Biological Station, Michigan, USA - S3-5 metaG | ecosystem: Host-associated > Plants > Roots > Rhizosphere > Soil | place: USA: Michigan...
ACACTGGCCGAGCGCTTTTCCAGTTTGCCGTCTATGTCGCGGAGATAAGTTAACTGAGCCGGTTGGCCAACAGGGCTGCCCGCGACTTTCTGAATCAGGTCTTGAGCATTAGCGACAGGCTGACCGTTGAACTCGATGATGATGTCGTTCGACTGAATTCCGGCCTTGGCGGCGGGGGTCAATTGGCCTTCGCGAGTTTGTTGGACGTCCATCACGATCGCGCCGCGGGTTTCGTTCATGCCGTAAACCTTGGCGAACTCATCCTTGACGGAGTCGAGCGTGATGCCGAGATAGCCGCGCTTGACCTTACCCTGCGCAACGATCTGGTGATAGACAAAGTTTGCTTCACTTGCCGGTAGGGCGAACCCGATACCGTTGTAATCGCCAGTCGAGGTGGCGATTTGCGAATTGATGCCAATAACTTCGCCACGCATGTTCACGAGCGGCCCGCCGCTGTTACCACGATTGATCGCGGCATCGGTTTGCAGGAACCGCTGGAAGCTGGAGAAGTAGGGGGTCTCTCGTTCTTTCTTGGAAATGATTCCGGCAGTCACCGTTTGATCCAAACCAAACGGCGAACCGATCGCTAGTACCCAATCACCAACCTGTGCCGCGTTGGAATCCCCAAGAGTTACGGTAGGCAGCTCCTGAGCTGAGTCGATCTTGATGACTGCTACGTCGGTCTCTTCATCGATCCCGATCACACGACCGCGGAACTTCTCACCCGACTGCAAGCCGACCGTAATTCTCGTAGCTCCTTCAACGACGTGTTCATTCGTCAGAATGTAGCCTTTCGAATCTACGATGAAGCCACTTCCAACTCCGCGGGATGGCCGACGGACCTGGCGGCGAAACATATCCAGCAGCGGGTTGTTCGCTTACGGCTCTTCCTTATCGCCTTCATCTTTTTCAGCGACGTCCGGCGCGGCAGTTAGTGTTTCGATGTTCACAACTGCAGGTTCAACGCGTCGCGCAATTTCAGCGAACGAAGCGGAGAGAGCTTCCGGCGCGCGGGCAATCTGGACCTGGTTTTGCGCGATTGTGGGTCGGCCGGAAAGCATCGCGCCGATGCCGATTCCAGCAACGAGACAGGCGACTGCGAGTGCGGCAATCCAAATGCGCAACTTTCGCAGAATAGCCACGTCTTGAACGGTTATTTGGTCTTTGGGAACGTCGAACATAAAGCTTACCGCCTTTTGCGAAAACCGAAACGGGGCGCTTCCGAGGGAGTGTCGCCAAACGATAGGGCGGCGGGGTCGGGAGCGCAAATCAATGGAAGGAGAGTATAGCTAAATGGCGCGCTTGGGGCAAAAGAAGGGTTTCGGAAACCCGGAACCTGTTCTTTCACGGTCGTAGGAAAACTTTCAGCATTCCTTTCTTTCCAGCACGCTCCATCGCGAGGACGCCACTGCTCAACGGGTGTTCTTCACTGATTAGACTATCGACATCGATTGCGCCCTTCTGCAGCAGGTCAAGTGCCGGGGGAAACCTTCCACAACGTGAACCCAGGACGCTGATCTCATCCACAACCATTCGCGCAGCGTTTATCTCCGTAGTGCCCTCGAAGGTTGATTTGAGGACAAGTACGCCTCGCGGTCGCAGCAAATCAAGCGCTACCCCAAACGCCGCCGCCGAACCAGAAGCTTCAACGACGACGTCGAACTCGTTCTTCCGTTTTGCACCCTTCTTCACCGTCGTCGTCTCAACTCCCCGGCGCTCTGCGATGCGCATTTTTTCCGGGTGCTTGCCAATCAGCAACACTGGCGCGCCCGTTAACGAAATCGCCTGAGCACACAGCAAACCTAATTTGCCGTCCCCAATCACCGCGACGTTCTTGTCACGCGTAATCTCCGCCCGCTCCATGATTCCACAGGCAGCTGCAAGTGGTTCGACGAAGACGGCGTGTTCATCTGCAATCGTTTCAGGAACGGCGAGCAGATTTGATAAGGGCAGTTTGAGGTATTCGGCATGAGCACCGTCTCGACCGACAATTCCCAGCACGGTTCGTTTCGGACAATGACGAGGATCGCCGCCGCGACAAAGAACACACTCGCCACACCCGGTGTTAATCTCGCCGACCACTCGTTGACCGACGAGCTCGTCGTTGGGGGCAGCTTCAACGACGCCGACAAACTCGTGCCCGATCGTTCCTTTGAATCCAGCGTAGCCCCGCGCGATTTCCAAATCTGTGCGACAGATTCCGGAAAGGAGTACTCGCACGAGCGCCTCGGGCCCGCGTTCAGGTAAATCGATATCTCTAACGGCCAGGCCGCGTTTCTCGACTCGAAGGGCGTACATTTATAAGATGGGCTTGTGGCTTCGTAATCTGGTTTTTGGAATTTGTCCTTTGGTCTTTGTACTTAGGTCTTTGGCACGCTGAAGGCGTGTGAGTTAATAGCCGTGGGCAACGCCCACGGTTTCGAAGCCCGAATAGCTCCGACCCTGACAGGGTCGAACTTCAAATGAAGACGGGTATGACCCTTTCAGGGTCAGGATTTTGTGGATCGCTATTCCGTGGGCGTTGCCCACGGCTACTAACTCGCACGCTTTCAGCGTGCTTCAAAACAAAAGACCAAAGTACAAAGACCAAGGCTTTGGCGCTAAAAGCTCTTCGTGCGTCCGTAAGCGTTTTGGGTGGTGAGTTCGATCACTTGTCTGGAACCGGTGACGTTGATTGGCAGGCGCCATTCAATGTCTTCTTCGCCTGACAGCACGGCGTGCACCCACCATGATCCCTGACCCACAGTCACAGTCGTCTGTCCTTTTTGGTCGAGTCGAGCGTTAACAGGCGTTCTTCCATTCATTCGTTCACTCAGAAAATCATCAAAGCGTTTGCCTGCACGTCGCTCGGTGAAATATTCATGACGCACCGCCACAATGTCCACAGGATAGATTTCAATCGGGATGTCGAGCATCACTCCACCCATGTCGGGCGACTGGCGCAGGACTACCTGCAGACTCGTTTCGCCATTTGGTTGCGCCGTCCCGGGCCCGACTTCAGCAGGTAGTTGCTTATAGACGAGCCATCCAGCCACGAACAGTGTTCCCACCAACGCCGCCCGCAGAATCATCGTGACCAAACGATAAGGAATGCTCTGAATTTCCATGTTTGCCGCCTAGTGCAAAGCTCTTACGTATGAAACCAGCGCGTCGATCTCCGCGTCCGACATTTTCTTGCTGAAAGCGGGCATTTTACCTCTACCGTTCGCGATGGAGTTGAAAACTCGTTCGTCGGAAACAGCGCCCTGCCAATCAGCATCGGCGAGGTTGCGAGCATGATTTCGTCTTCCCTTTGAGGTTTTCGACCTCCCGTCCCGGCCATGACAAGTGACGCAATACTTCGCATACGACGTGGCCGCGCTTTGCCCACGTGCATCGCTGCCAGCGTTCGCCCGGATTCTGCTACCGCCAAAAGCGAACACGACCGTACCAGCCATCAAAGCCAGGACTGACGCCGTCATCGGTAATTCTTTTCGCATGGTGAATTCTCTTTCAGTGAAACATTAGACAGGATTGAGCGGATGTGCAAGACACGGACGAACGAATCTCTGGCCACAGATTTACACGGATAGGCACTGACAAGAATTCAAACCTGATCTGTGGTGATCTGTGTTATCTGTGGCTGATTTCAGCGCAGGTCAATCGTCCTTTCTCGAACTCCGGTTGAAAGGTTTTGTAATGCGAAGTAAGCTCAGACGTCATTGCAAACCTGAATAAGGGATAAAAACAGTTGAGCGAGATACTGCTGGACAAGTTTCGCGACGAATGTGGCGTCTTTGGTATCTACGGCCATGCGGATGCTGCACGGCTGACTTACCTCGGGCTCTATGCGCTGCAACATCGCGGTCAGGAGTCGTGCGGGATCACCGTGTCTGACGGATCCGAATTGCGATTGGAACGAGCGATGGGTCACGTTGCCGAGAAATTTGATCAGTCGCGGCTGGATCGCTTGCCCGGAGCAAGCTCGATTGGTCATGTGCGTTATTCAACTGCCGGCGAAGTTTCGATCCGCGAAGCGCAGCCCTTCTTAGTCACTTGCCAGCACGGACAGATCGCTGTCTGCCATAACGGCAACCTTCCGTTCGCGCGCGAAGAGCGACACAAGCTGGAAAAAGAAGGAGCGATCTTTTCTGCGACTTCGGATACAGAAGTGATCCTGCACGGAGTGGCGCGTTCGCGGGCGTCGAGTGTGCGCGAAGCAATTCCGGAAGTCATGCGCAACACGGAAGGCGCCTTCTCGATGCTGTTTTTGACGCCGAAGGAATTGATTGCCATTCGCGATCCCCGCGGCTTTCGCCCACTCGCCCTCGGACGACTGGGCGACGCCTGGATAGTCGCTTCAGAAACCTGTGCTTTTGATCTCATCGATGCGCGCTATGTTCGCGACGTTGAACCGGGTGAGATGATCGTGATTGACGAAGACGGCTTGCGGTCATCGCATCCGCTTGAGCCGCAGAAACACTCGATGTGTCTCTTCGAGCACGTTTATTTTGCTCGTCCTGATTCCTTAATCTACGGAAAGTCTGTGAACGATTCGCGCCACCGCATGGGTCAGCGACTAGCCATCGAGCAACCGGCCGAGGCGGACATCGTTGTTCCTGTACCTGACTCGGGAACTGTCGCTGCAATTGGTTACTCGGCACAAAGCGAAATCAGTTTTCGTTTCGGCCTCGTCCGCAATCATTACGTGGGTCGAACATTCATCGAGCCGAAACAGTCAATTCGGTCTTTCGGAGTTCGTATCAAACTGAATCCGGTGCGCGAGCTTATCGATGGTAAGCGCGTTGTCCTTATCGACGACTCAATCGTGCGCGGCACCACATCCAAGAAGATTGTCAGAATGGTTCGCGAAGCCGGCGCGAAGGAGATCCATTTGCGGATCAGTTGCCCGCCGACAATCAGTCCCTGCTACTACGGCATCGACACGCCCAATAAAGCTGACCTGATTGCGGCACAGATGTCGGTGGCGGAAATTTGCGATTTCATCGAAGCCGATTCGCTGGGCTATCTGTCTCTGGAGGGTATGATCGAAGCGACCGGCATCAGTGCCGATTCCGCCTGCGTTGCTTGTTGGAACGAGAACTATCCTACGCGGATCACTCCCAAGGCTGAGACGATGTGGGAACGTGAACATGAGGCAGCGATCACCGAAGGTTGAGCCGCAAGTTCAAAATATCTGTGCGTTTCATTTCCATAACTAACATTCTTTCCCGGAGCACCGATTAGTGGGTCGAGCGACCAAAGGATGCGGCTGCGCAGGTGCGGTGCTGGTGGTGATCCTCGGCGCCGCGGCTTTTGTGGGCGTGAAATACGTTCGGCCCTGGTTGAATGCGAGGCCTCCGGCGCCGTCGGGTGAGCTGCAAGTCCACATACTCGATGTGGGTCCGGTGAATGGAGACTCGATTCTGATCGTCTCACCAACAGGCAAGACCGTGCTGATCGACGCAGGCGACACAGGCAAGGGCAAGGTCGTTCTTGAAGCACTGAAGCGTTACAACGTCCAACAGCTCGATTATTTCATCGCCACTCATCCACATCCGGATCACCTCGGCGCGGCGGACGAAGTCTTCAAAGGAATGAAGGTCCTCAATGTGATCGATAATGGCTTGAATCCGACCGTTCCCGAAAGTCTTGCGGGGAAGCCAGCTGCTACTCCTGCGGGGAAAAAACAATTGAACAAGAAGCCCGATAAGCGCCCCACAGTTACGAAGTTTCTCGATGAGTACAAAGATGCTTTGACTCAAAGCGGTGCAAAGTACGAAAAGGCTGAGCCGGGAAAGACGTACGACCTCGGTGGTGGCGCGTTGTTAACGATACTCGGCCCGACTCTGCCTTATTTCACCAAAGAACAGATGAAGGGCGGGGGCAATGAACCAAACGCGAATTCGATTGTCGCCAGACTCGATTATGGCGCGTTCTCGATGCTGCTTCCCGCCGATGCAGAGGAGCAAACTGAGCATCGCTTGCTGACGAAGGATCTGAACCTGCACGCGGAGGTCATCAAAGTTTCTCATCACGGTTCGAAGTATGCGACTGCTGCAGACTTTCTACAGCGTGTGAAACCAAAGGCCGCAATCATCTCGTGTGGTGAGTGGAACCGTTACGGACATCCGGCCCAGGCGGTTTTGGATCGACTGAAAGGCGCTGGAGTAAAACTCTACCGCACGGATTTGCAGGGTGAGATTACGATTACGACCAAAGGACGTGAGAACGACTTCCAGGTGAAGACTGCGAAAGAGGCCGCGAGTGATTTGTGGGTTGGAAGGGAACCACAGAAAGACGACTCATCGCGCGTTGGCTTTATCGCGTATGGCGACTTTGGCCCGCCACCGAAAGAACGTAAAGCTCCACGAGGAAGGTAGCTTTACGTCTCAAGTTTCAGGGTCCCAAGTCTCAAGTTCGCGAGCGCAACATGAATCATGAAACCTGCAACCTGAGATTTGAGATCTGAGATCTGAAATTTGAGATTTGAGATTGGAGTAAATGACCAGACCTGTAACCTACAGTGATTCAGGCGTTGACATCGACGCTGCCAATCGCGCAACCGCAAAGATTAAGGATCTCGCGCGTCAAACTTTCAACGAACGGACGCTATCTGAGATCGGTAGCTTTGGCGGAATGTTCGACGGCGCCTTTCCGAAATTGCGCCAGCCCGTTCTCGTGGCTTCCGCTGATGGCGTAGGTACCAAACTCAAGATTGCGTTTCTCACCGGAGTTCACGACACGATTGGACGCGATCTCGTGAACCACTGCGTCAACGACATCCTCGTGCAAGGCGCGCGCCCGCTCTTCTTCCTTGATTACATCGCCACCGGCAAACTTTCTCCGGATGTTGTCGCCGGCATCGTCTCGGGTGTCACAAACGGATGCCGTGAAAATGGCTGCGTGTTACTTGGCGGCGAAACAGCGGAGATGCCCGGCTTCTATGCCGATGGCGAGTATGACGTTGCCGGTTTTATTGTCGGCGTTGTGGATCGCGAGAAGGTGATCGATGGCAAAGGGATTACCGCCGGTGATGTTGTGCTGGCGTTGCCGTCAGTCGGTTTGCACACCAATGGCTATTCACTCGCGCGTAAACTTCTGCTCGAAGTCGCCGGATACTCGGTCGACACCAGGATGGAATCGGTTGGGCAAACTGTTAGCGAGGCATTACTGCAACCTCACCTGAGTTACCTGAAAGCCCTTGATGGTTTGCTGGACTCTGGTGCAATCAAAGGCCTTGCGCACATTACTGGTGGCGGACTCACTGAGAACATTCCGCGCATTCTTCCTCCGGGAACAGCTGTTGAGATCAAGAAAGACAGTTGGCCGGTGCTTCCGATCTTCACGCTGATGCAACAGCTCGGGAACGTGCCGGAAATGGAAATGCTCCGAACCTTTAACATGGGCGTCGGAATGGTTATAATCTGCGCCCGTCAGAACATCGATTCCTTACAGTCTCACTTCAAAGCTCTTGGCGAGCGTTGCTTTTCTATCGGGACTGTCATTCCTGGCCACCAGGAAGTGAAGTTTGCATAACGCGGACTAACTGATTCTTCCGGGTCGAGTTTCGAGCGCAAGCTGTGAAACCTCGCACGACCTGCCCTTCAAAAAACCGCTAGCCTCTGAAAGGTGAACCCCCATGCCCGACAACCCCATAACTCAATCCAAAGCAGATAGAAAGTTTGAGAAGCCTGTGTCCTGGCTCCTTGGACGTCAATTGATAGCTAGTCTGAAGTCGACCCTCCTCTACACGGCCTTCGGTAACAAAATCGACGCGCGCGACTGGATGGATGCGAAGGTGTTTCCAGCCGCGCAGCGTCCGGTTGATGAGGCCTGGAGGACGATGTATGTCCGAGATGAGATCGACCCGAAGACCGACAAGCCGGTTGACTTCACTTCGCCTCAGGGCGAGTTCTGGTTTGACTATATCTCGGATACCGGCGACGGCATGACCGCGACTTACAGCATTGCTTATCTGTGTCTCAGCGATCTATGGACGGACGTTGCAGGGACTGAACTACCGCCGGGGGATCCGGAGTACGAGAACAAGGTACTGCTAAGAATGCGAACGAAGCCGACCGATAGCGTCGCCGGATTGAAGAAACTTCCGCGCGGAGAGTTTTTGATGGTCGGCGGCGATACCAGTTATCACATGGCCGACTACGCCAGTCTCCATATGAGGTTTCAACTGCCGTTTCTTTGGGCCTACAACGACCTTAGGGAAGACAAAGGTCTGAGTGCGATCGCGCAAATGAAGCCCGAGGAAAAGGAGGCTGAACTCAAGCGGCTCCGCCCGATCTTCGGCATACCGGGCAACCACGATTACTACGACATGCTCGACGGATTTCGGCGTCAATTTCGCGAACCAACGATCAGCCGCTCCGAAGCGACCTTACATCCCCGTGACTACGAGTCCGCGCAATTGAGGATTCCCGGCTTCAGAAGATATCAGGAGACAAGTTATATCGCGTTGCGATTGCCTTTCGACTGGATGATCTGGGGCCTGGATACGGAAGTCGGAAAAATCGACGAGCGGCAGCGGGACTTCTTCAAGGGGTTGATGGCGACTTACAAACCCAAAAAACTCATCGTTTGCACCAGTGCGCCGACGACCGTCTTTGGAAAGTATGCCAACAAGGATGATGAGAAATCGGCAAAGGCATTTCTCCAGCTCGAGCTACCGCGTCCCTTCCTGCGCACTGAGAATGAGCCTCCCGTTGATGCTGCAGATGAAGTCAAGAGGAAGAAGGATCCTACAGAGAGAAAACTGAGCGACGATGAAATTAGACTCGATCTGGCCGGGGACGTTCATCATTACGCGCGCTACTGGGGACCGCCTTCGCCCAACACTCAGCCTACCCGGACGCACATTCCCCCAAAAGTTCCAAAGACGAGGACAAACTATGCCTCAGTGATGTCCGGCCTGGGTGGCGCATTTCATCACCCCTCGACTACCACGGTTGATGAAATCCGAGAGCAAGCGCTCTATCCAAACGAGGATGATTCCCGCAGAGCGGTGGCAGGCGAGATCTTCAACCCCTGGCGGGTAATGAAAGGTGGCGGGGTTTGGTTCGTTGGTGGGCTGGTGGCACTAATCCTTGCCTTTGCCGCGATCGCGGACCGGAGTAGTCGGCCCGCAATTCATAACTTCAAGCTGTTTACGGGGCTGGGCATCACTGAGCGGGACCGGTACGCGCCTACAGTTCGTTCCCCTGAAGAAGCGCGGAAGGTACAGGATGATATCAAATCATCACTCGTGACAAGTGTCCTTGGTATCGACACCAAGCCCTGGAAACCGATTCCGATTGAAGATGGCTGCGGTGACAAGGACCCAGTGTATCTGTGGGGCAAGTGTCGAACCCTATGGCCTGCTGAGTACATCTGGGGCTTCTGGATGGTTATGTCCACCTTGCCGGCTCTGCTTGTCGCGATATTCCTGATGAGCCGTCATTACAAAGCCTGGAAAGACAGGGTAGAGGTTGATATTGACGCTCGGAAGCCTGGAGATGCCGACGCTCCGGAAGCTTTCAATAACGATGTGCATTTGAAGAGAGTTAATTGGACGATCTGGTTGTCCACTAGCGTGATTGCTCTGATGGTGATCGTCTCAGTGCTCCTGATCATGCCGTACCGCAACTTCATCACTCCGTTTGGCAACAGCCTGCTAGTGCTTCTCTCAATCATTTGGGCCGCCGGAGCGACTTATTTAAGTCTCAAGTACAGCGACTGGCTTTTCGAGCAAGCCTCGAAGCGCTCGATTCGCCGTCGCGATTGGGCAATCACCTGGGTGCTAACGGCGTACGCATTTGGAGGACTCGCAATCGGCCTTTGGGTCTTCGGCAAAAACAATCCTGCTGCATACCTTGTGGCTGACATGGTCTTCGTGCTCGTGGGAACTGCGATTCCTGTTTTGTTGATCATCCTAGGCTGGAAAATGGGAGGTGAGCACCAGAAGGGGATCGGCAAAGTTGGCATGGCTCTCGTCGGACTTTGGCACGGACTACTGCAAATCGGCGCCGCAATTTTCCTGATCAAAAAAGGCACGTGGTTAACATTTCTCTTGTCAGTTGCCCTGGTTCTCATCTTCTGGTGGGTTGGAAGAGCATTAATGGAGAAAAACTGGCGCGCGTGGCTGACACTTTCATTCTTTGTCTTCGGCGCCGTTATGTTGGTATTGCCGCCGCTCGTTTATGACTGGCTGATTGAATACGGTCCGGGTTTCTTCAGTCAGGACACGTTGAAGCTTATCTTCTGGCCCCACGTTTCTGGAGTCGCAGTACCATTCGCGAAGTATGAATGGTGGGCAAGCTTCGACGGCTGGTGGCAACTAATTCCCCTCGTGATTGCCGGCGTGTTCGGCGCTTTCCTGAGCTGCGTATGGCTGGGGTGGTACTTCGGAGTCTGCCTGGCATTTCATGGTCACAACAACGAATCTGGTGGGGCGGCGCGAATCGAAAGGTTCAAACAGCTGGTCCGTTTCCGGATAACGCCAGACAGCATAACGGGGTATGTGATTGCCGTGGACGACCCGAAGCGCGATGGCAAGTTGCTGGATCCGCACCTGGTTGATGTTTTTCATCTGACCAGGAACCCATAGGGAACTAGCCTCGACCGCTGTTTGGACTGACCTTATACTGCGAACCTCGTGAGTAATTTTGATCCTGGCAGGACAAGCGTTGGCTAACTCCGGCAAGATCTGTCGCCTCGGAATCTTGATCTCCGGCCGCGGCTCAAACATGTTGGCGCTTGCAGATGCTGTTCGCGAGGGTCGCGTCCCGAGTGCCGAAGTCGCTGTCATCATTAGCGACCGCGCCGATGCGGTGGGGCTGGAGCGAGCGAAGGAGCGCGGCTTACAAACCGTCGTGGTTGAACGGCGTGGCCGCAGCCGCGAAGAACATGATCGTGAGATCGCGGCGACGCTGCGGGAACACCAGGTTGATCTCGTCTGTCTCGCCGGTTACATGCGTCTGCTCTCGCCTGAGTTCGTGAACGCCTTCCGCGGACGCATCCTAAACATCCATCCGAGTCTGCTTCCCGATTTTCCCGGGCTTCATCCACACCAGCAGGCGCTGCAAGCGGGCGTTGAGGAGAGTGGTTGTACAGTTCATCTTGTTGATGAAACTCTTGACGGTGGGCCGATCATCGCGCAGCGACGCGTGCCAGTGCTGGTTGGCGACACTGAGGAGACGCTAGCTGCGCGAATCCTGGAACAGGAGCACAAGCTTTACGCTGAGGCCGTTGGGATGGTTATTAATCAACTAGGCTCACGCTGAAAGCGTGAAAGTTAATAGCCGTGGGCATCGCCCACGGAAAAGAGTCTCTTCAAACAATTGACCCTGGAAGGGTCAAACCTCTCGATAGGTTCGACCCCTTCAGGGTCGGAATACTCTTAGCGTTGTGAACCGTGGGCGTTGCCCACGGCTATTAACTCGCACGCCTTCAGCGTGCTAAGACCAAAGGCCAAAGACCAAAACCAAAGGCCCAGCTGTTAACTGCTAGCTGTCGCTGTCTGCTACTCGCTGTCCACTACTTGCTGTTCGCCGTCCGCTGTTAGCTGTTCGCTCAACCCTACGTCTTCGTTTTAACCTTCACCTTCGGCTCAACATTGACGTCAATGTCCACATCAACATCAATGTCCTTATCTTTGATCTTGATTCCACGCCCACCACTCATGCCGCGCATCTCCAGGGCCCAGCGTGCTTGCTTTCGGACGTCGACATCGGGATCGTTCAAGGCGTTCTTCAGCGGACCGACTGCTCGACTGTCGCCCTTCAATCCGAGGGCCCACGCGGCCTGGGAACGCACTTCAGCGTTTGGATCTTTTAAGGCCCCAATTAAGGCATCTACGGCACTGGAATTACCCTTCAGACCAAGTGCCCA
>Ga0157380_10002799_pt1 | contig 11857 bp, 9 predicted proteins | sample S35metaG_FD_119757 | JGI IMG/M metagenome (GOLD analysis project Ga0157380, IMG submission 119757) | Switchgrass rhizosphere microbial communities from Kellogg Biological Station, Michigan, USA - S3-5 metaG | ecosystem: Host-associated > Plants > Roots > Rhizosphere > Soil | place: USA: Michigan...
AGACGCCAAGGTCGAATCGAGTCAGCGCGTCAAAACCGAGGGGGCGGAGCCGACCGGTCGGGTCGAAAAAGTGATTGCAAATCGCGGGCAGCGCGAGAGAACCGGCGTGCTCACGCAGTGCTAGCAGTACGGGTTCGACGCTAGGCTCGGCCCGCCCCTTGGCCGTTTGCAGGTAGGCGCGAAACGACTGCTGTGTGGCGGTCAATCCGAGATCGCGAATGTCGCTTCTATGTGGACCTAAGAGTCAAGCCGTTTCGATGGCATCGCTCAATGGGACTTCATGTCGATCTCCTCTGCAATGCGCGGCACGGTTCTGATGCATCCTGATTCGAGGTGGGGGTGAGACAAGCGTTCGAGCCAGTGCTCGGACGAACTTCTATCCGTGCGGGTCGTACAATCCCCGCACCGCATGCTGCATGCGCGCGAAGCGCACTGACAAACCCTGCTTACCGAGGCGCCCAATCTGAGAGGACGGTCACGGTTAGGTGACCCAACGACATTGCGGGCGCGTCGACCTTCGATCATGGTGATTCAAGCCGTGCCGAGTGGCATTCGGTCTTGGTTGCCGGTGCTCAAGCGGCAAGCAGCTTGAGCCCGGCCCCGGCCGGGATCTCGCCGCGATCCAGATAGCGCCAAAGTGCGACCAGCAGCCGTCTGGCCAGGGCCACGATGCCCACGCGCCGCGAGCGCTTGCCGCTGCCCGCAAAACGCCGGTTGAACCACTCGCTCAGGGCGCTGTCGGGCTGCAATCGCAGCCAGCTCCAGGCGAGCTCCACCAACAACGCCCGCACCCGTTTGTTGCCGGCCTTGCTGATGCCTTGCTCGACCTGGCTGTCGCCGCTGGCGTATGGCGTGGGGGCCAACCCCACGCAGCTGGCCAGCTCGCGCCGATTGGCGAAGCGCCTCCAGCCGAACAGCTCCTTGTCCAGCCTCCAGGCGCTCTTGACCCCGATCGCGCGCAGCCGCATGAGTTGCGCAACGATCGGCTGCACGCCGGCCTCGACCTCCTGGCGCTGCGCGGCCTCCAGCGCCTTGACCTGCTCCCTGACTAGCGCTAGCCGTGCGATCTCTCGCTCGATCTCGGCGCGCAGCGCCGGAGGCACTTGAGTGCCTTGCGTGTCCCACCAACGCGCCCAGTCGCGCCCGCCGATGACGGTGTGCGTGCGCAGGTTGTGCAGCACGAGCAGCGAGCCGATGCGGTTCGTGTGCTGGGTGCGTTCCTTCGACAGCCTGGACAGTTCGCGGTCCCTGCGGCGCGCGTCTTCCTGCTCGGCTGTGGGCTCACGCAGCACCGACCACACGCGCTCACCGCTGCGGTGGCGCAGCAGCATCCCCAGCAGTTTGAAGCCATCAAGCCGGTCGGTCTTGGCGCGCCTGGCACGGCGGTTCACCTCGATGCTCGCGGAGTCGACCACTATGTTGTCAACGCCTTGCTCGAGCAGCCACCGGTGCAGCCACCAGCCGTCGCGGCCGGCCTCGTAGCATGAGTGCACCTTGACCTGCGGCTCGAGCTTGCAACGCACCTTGGCCTTGCGCACCACCTCTAGGACCGCCTCCTTGTCGCCCGCTTCGACGCCGTGCTGGCACGGCGTGTGGCAACCATCGCTCGCGGTCACCTTCCACTTCTTGTCACCGAGCTCGAAGCTCACGCACAAGTCGCCACGCGTCACCGTATCCGTGCCTTGCAGGACTACCTTGGTCGTAGACATTTCCGGACTCCTTTGCGAAACGAAGTTGGGAAACCTTATGTAGCGCAATCAGTCTCGCGCTCCGCGGGCCCGTCCATACATAGCATCTGATGGGTCGCAAGCTGCCGTAGCTGAACGGTGGTTTGCGGCCTAAGAGCGGACGATCGCAAAACGACTGCTTGCGGCGATTCTCTCCTCGAAGCGCCGAGGCCGACGGCTACAACCTACGATAGGTGCACTTTCACCGGCACGCCGCTCAAACGTACACCCCCGGCTCTTCGGCATCATCGTCGCCGCTGCAGGCGATGCCGGTCGTTTCTGTAACTTGCCGATCGCGGCGCCGACAACGTTCCCTTAGGTCCAGTAGACGGGCGCGGGCCCGTTATGCACATTGGCTCCTCCATCTCACGATGAGCAGTGCTCCTGCCGTCTATGCTGCCGTCGCTGACAACGATGAGAGCGTCCGCCGGACCTTCGCCTGATTGCTGCGCGCGACGAGCGTCCGGCCCATCGGGGATGAGTCGGCGGAGAGGCTCTTAGAGTGACGCCCGTGTCGAAGTCCTCGCAGGCGTTCGCAGGGACGACGTGAATCGCGCCAGCAGCCTCGTCGCCGTTCTGCTGTGCCTTGCGCCAGCATGGGCCTGCGTCGATGCGCGGGCGCAGTCGACGGGTCGGGCCGTTCAAGGCGCCAACCTGCAAAAGCTAGCGAATGGCGTCGTTGGCGTCATGTCGTATACGGTCGCACCCGACGTGACGACCAGCTCGCTGGCGATCAGCAACAGCGCGACGTCGGATGCCGACTTGAGCATGACGCAATTCGGCGGCGGCTTCACCTGGAGCAAGAGCACGCCGCTCTACCTGGAGGGCAACGCTGCCTATTCGCGCTACGACCCGGTGTTCCTGGTCAGCGACGGCAGCCAAGAGCGGGCTGTGCCGCTCAAGTGGGACTCCTTCTCCGCCACCGGTGGCATCGGCTGGGACTTTCCGCTGTCGGAGCACTGGGTCATCCGGCCGATCTTCAATTTCACTGTCGGCAGGGTCGTCAGCGACCTGAAGCTGGCCAAGTTCTGGGCGGACAGCAGCAGCGATGCCGACCTCGCCTTTCTCGACGGTGGCAAGCTGAAGGTGTACGGGCTCGGCGGCGCACTGATGCTGGACTACGAGAAGTTCTCGCCCGACGCCGACGACGATCTCGAGATCCGTTATACGAACGTCCTGCTGCGCAGCTATGGCAGCACGGCGGCGGGTGTCGTCGGCCAGGCCCGGTCCGAGAGCATCAGCATCTGGGCGCGCCGGCGCGTCCCGACCGGATGGGGCGAGGTCTGGAACCGGCCGATCCGCTACGTGTACGAGGTCGCTGCCACCCGCTACCTGGGAGACGAGACCGAAGTCGGACTCAAGGAGATGAACTCGGTCGGCTTCGGCCTGGAGCTTGATTCGAGCGCGCTCGACCGGTGGGCCACGCGCTGGCGTGCCATGGCGCGCTACAAGTTCGGCCCCAGCACGCACGGCTGGGCACTCGGCCTGGCGATCAGCTTCTGACGATTCGGATCCTCACGCCGGCCGCGGCCTTGTGATGCACTCAAGCAGGAGTCTGCGAGCGACTGAACCCGGTAGGCGGTCGAAGCAAAGGACGCCGGCCGGAGCAAGGGAACCGAGCCTCGTCTTGAGGACTGACGATCGTAAAGTGCAGGGTCGGACTGTCGGACCTCCGGCTCTCCGAGGCGCCGCTGTCACCGAATGAGCAGCGCGGGTACGAAACGAAGAAGCCGCGTCTGCGGGCCGAGAGTTAGGGTCGCCGCCCTCAGAGGTAGAGGCACGACCATCAATCGGGAACCCAGGCGATCGCGTCGAGCTGGATGTGCGCGCCAGGGACGAGCAAGGGGTCGCCTCCGCCCATGGCAACGGCACTGAGCACCGGCGGCTCGCTTGGAAACGCGGCAGACCAGGCGGCGAGCGCATCAGGCAGGTGGACGAGATCGTCCAGGAATGCCTGCACCTTGCACACGTTGGGCATCGACGTCCCGGCCGCACGGCAGATCGCGGCGATATTGCCGAGAACGTACTCGGCTTGAAGGCGCGCGCAAGAACGGAAATAGGGCATCGCCGCGCTTCGCCGCATCGCTGCCGGCACCGCGCCGTCAGCGTCGATCGGCAATTGCGTGCTGAGAAACACGAGCGGTCCCGCCTTGACGGCATGCGGTGCATGCCCGGGTCCGCCCGGAACGCCTTCCGCATGTATGGCCTGCTTGCGGATCGCTGCATCCTTCGCCAGCAGCGTCAGGGCGATCTCAACGCGCAGCCCTTTGACCACGAGCTGGGCCCCGGTGACCACGGTGCGGGCCGGCGGATCGGTTGCGAACCACTTGCACCAGACCCGATCCATGCCGGCGAAGTCGGACGGATGGGAAATCGTCACGTCGGCCTTGACGCAGAGGTCGAGCGACGAGCCGGCGGCCTCGGCGATGCGCTTCATCATGCCCAAGGTGTAGTCGGTCTGGACCTCGATTTCCGAGCCGAGCCAGATGTAGGGATTCACCCGCGCCTCCGGCGCGATCAAGCTGGGCTCGCCCATGTTCAGGTTCGACATCCAGTCGCCACGAAAGTCCGTCGCGCCGAAGCCCGAGAGGAAGATCCAGTCGCCATAGCGGACCGCAGGCGCGTATCCGGCCGCGGGCTTGGGCACGCCCTCCGGCGCATCGAACGCCTGCTTCTCGACGCCCGGCTGAAATTCCGCCGCCATCAGGTCCACCGCGATCAGTGCGTCCGGGATCGGCAACTGGCGCACGCCGATACCGGTGGAGGCGCGCCGCGGATCGCCCACCATCTCCTTGAGCTGGCGCGCGTAAGGCGTGGCCGAGGCGAACCGTGGCCAGTTCGACGGCCCGCGTGCGTAAGCGGCATCGTCCGGATATTCGGCGGGCGCCCACTGCCAGACGCGAAGCAGATCGCGCCGAATGTCGCCTCCGGCCGCGGCCAGCAGCGTGCCGATGGTCCGCAGCACATCCACCGACTGAAGCTCCAGGGCCTCATGCAGGAACGGGCTGCCCGGATCCGGACGGGCACCGGGCGCGAGGCCGTTCACGAAGTCGGTCGCCATCGTTGCGCCGATGAAGACGAACCCGCCGGCTGCGACCGCGTGGCTCCATCCCGGCGGGTCCGGGACATCGGGGCAAAGAACGACACGACGCGGAAACGACACGGGATTCGTTGCCATGGATGCTTCCCCTGGACGGTGAGGCTGGGTGGGGTTCGTCGGAACGCTCAGAAATCGACCTGGCTGAAGCCAGGGATGACAACGTCCTGCGGCCGGTTGCCGTTGCCACGCAATTGATCGACGACGTAGTCGGCGACACAGTTCGAGAGCAGCTGTTGCGGATCCTCCATGATCCTCCGCAACCTGGCGACGCAGGCGGCGCGGTCGTCGACTCCGGAAACAGGCGGCATGTCGTCGGCGCGCTCGGGCGAGAATTTGAACGCCGAAGCATCGGGAAACATCCGCCGCGCGACCTCGACGCTCGCGCGCGTGTGGCACCAAATGCGCCGGTATTCCTGTTCGAGATCGGCCAGCCTGCTCGCGTCGGCGGCGTTCTCGGCCGAAAAGCCCGGTGCATGCGGCGCGACGTAGAGCCGCTCTGCGGGTAGCGCCTCGCCCGATGCTTTCCAGATCAGGCGGCACATGTTGTTCGAAGACCAGGTGACGCCCGCGGTCGGCCGCCCCGACTGGCCGGAAACGAGCACCATGGCCCGCGACCAGTCGATGTCGGCGTCGCGCAACCAGTTGCCGATGCGATAGGCAATGTCCACATAGGCGAGGCAGAACGTCGCGAACATCACCTCGTTCATCGACGCCGAGCGCTCGCTGGGTCGGTGCTCGAGATAGCCGTCGCGCAGCGCGTTCCATGCGAGTCGTTCCGGTTCGCTGCGCGCGGCCTTCGCGTACGCGATGGAGAACGCCAGCGTGCGCTCGACCATGGCCGCGATCTTCGCCTCGATACCGGCGAAGGCAGCGAGGGCAACATGATTGCTCCACATGGCTTCGTTGTTGGCCGCACGGGTGCGCTCGGCATGCTCGATCAGGCTGTCGAGCCGTGGCCGCCATGTCGTCCCTTCGGGCTCGAGATCGCGCAGCCGCGCGATGTAAGCGAGGGCGAGCGGCACGTGCGACACCGCCGTCAGCTCGATGAAGCCGCGCGTCGATTTGCGAAAGCTCTCGATCTCGGCTGAGGCGCCGTTGCCCGGAAAGAGGGCGATGTCGGCCGCGGTCGAGACGAGGAGCGGCTGCTCGGCCGTCGCCGCGATCATTGCCCGCGTCAGCTCGCCGCCGATGCTGTCGGCCTGGCCGGTGAAGGCGCGGAACAGCCCGGCGAAGGCCGGTTCGGGTTGATAGGCCGCCGTCATGCCGAAGGCGCTTCCATGCCGATCTCCAGGTGCAGCCGGTAGATCGAGGTTTCGGAGCGGAATCGCAGGTCGGGCGCCAGGCTGTTCGATACCGCGAGCCAGGTCTGGCCACCGACCGCGAAGGCCGCGGCATCGGTGCCGCCGACGGTCGCAAAGTCGTCGACCAGATCGAGACGGCCGCCGCGCCAGGCGTAGACGACCGACCGGAGCACCGGCTGCGGCGCCTCGCGCGAGCCCTGGATGAAGTTGGTCTGGATCAGGTGGCCGCCGCCTTGCGATTCGAGCCATTCGAGCTCGCGCCCGCCCGGGCCGGACAGGCGCTGGTGACGCACGAAGCGGCCATCGGCCCAGCGCAGCAGCCAAGTCTCGCCGAGGAGACAAGCAAAGACCAGCCAGTCTTCAGCGTCGGCGCGGAAATGGCAAAAAGCCCGGCCGCTCGAGCCCTCGAGGTCGTGGAAGTGCTCGAACGAGCGGCCGTTCCAGCGCAGCAGGTGCGACGCCACGGCGTGATCGGCATAGGCGAGCAGGCGCTCGCCGGTGGTCTCGAAGAAGTGGAAGTTGTAGCCCCATGCGGAAACCACGTCCTGAAACAGCGTGAAGCGATCGCCGTTCCATTCGTAGATGCGCGATGGCGGGCCGGCCGGCGCGGTGGAGCCGCCCGGAACCGCGCCCTGGGCCAAGGCGAGGAAGCTCCGGCCATCGAAGCCGAAGAAAGTCCATTGCTTCGCGGCGACGGTGTCGATGTGCTGGTGGGCTTGCAAACTGCCATCCTGCCACTCGAAGATCGTCGACGCCAGGTTCATCTCGTAGGGCCCTTCGCCGCGGCGCAAGCTCGCCGTTGCAAGAAAGCGCCGGCCGCCGATCTCGAAGCTCTCGGCGTCCTCGCCACCTGGAACGGGCAGTCGCTGGTGCTCGACGAAGCGCCCGTTCTCGAGGCGAAAGACGAGCAGCTCGGTGTCGCTGTTGCCGACCGTCAACGAAGGCGGCTGGCCGGGCAGGTCGGTGGCGAGCTGCGGCACGGCGAGGTAGCGCGCGTCTCCCACCACGAATGGCTCGACGGCTCGCGCACCCGAGGTCGGCAGGCGCTGGATCAACTCGAGCATGCCGCCCGGCGACAAGTCGCTCATGGCCGAGCGAAGCCATAGAGGCGCGCCGGATTGGCGCTCAGGATTCGCCTGCGCGCCGTTTCTTCGGGCACCCAGTCGGCAAGCAGATTCAGCAGCGCGCCGGTGTCCATGCCGCCGTTCGGAATATGCGGCCAGTCGCTGCCCCAGACGGTGCGATCGCCGAGCGCCTCGACGATGGCGCGCACCAGCGGCCTGAGCCGGGCGAAGTTGCCGTCCTTGGCGACGCGATACGGCCCGGACAGCTTCATCCAGCCGCGGCCGCGGCGCATCGCCTCGATCAATCGATCGAAGTCTGCTCGGGTCAGGCCATCGCTTTCGAGCATGTAGCCCATGTGATCGATGACGAAGTCGCAGCCGATGTCGCCGAACATCGGGATCAGGTCGCGAACGACGTATCCGGGCGTGTAGAACTGGAGGTGCCAGCCCAGGCGGGCGACGCGCTCGGCGCTGCGGGCGATGTAGGCGGCGAGGTCGGTGGCCGGCCAGCTGGCGCGCAGGAACAGGTCGAGGCGAAGCGCGCGGACGCCGCGGGCGTGCATCGCGTCGAGCGCGTCGTCTCCGACCTCCTCGTCGACCATGGCCACGCCGTGGGCTCGCGCCGTGCCGAAGCGGTCGAGTGCGTCGAGCAGGCAACGGTTGTCGGTGCCGTAGAAACTCGGCTGGACGATGGCGAAGCGATCGATGCCGAGGAAAGAACTCATCGCCTCCAGCCATGCCGGCGCGCCGTCGGGCAAGGTGTAGTGGGGCTTGGCCACGCGCGGGTAGTGAGACTCGGGGCCGAAGACATGCACGTGGCTGTCGCAGGTGCCGGCGGGAACCGCGAAGCCAGGCCGTGTCAGCGACGTGGCCTCGCGCATCGGCGTCGAGACCAGGATGGATTCATTCATTTGGAGGGCTCGAGAAGAGCGTGTGCCTGGCGCGCGCGTTCGCGGGTGGCGCCGAGGAGGAGATCCGTGTCGATGCCGGCCATGAGAAAGGTCGCCGCGCCTTTCTCGATCCAGCCCGCGAGCGTCGCAGGGTCGCCGATGCCGCCCAAGACGAGCGGCTTGCCGGCCTGCTTGCAAGCCAAGAGCGCGGCGCGGATCGCTTCCTGCATCAGCGGGTGCGCCATCTCGCCGGGAACTCCGAGCTCGGCGCTCAGGTCGTTTGCGCCGATGGCGAGGAGATCGACGCCGGCCAGCGCGGCAATGGCCGCGATGTTCTCGATGCCGCGCGGGCTTTCGATGAGGATCTTGACCAGCGTGGCCCGGTTCGCCGCCTGATAGAGATCCGGAGGCGAACGCTGGGCGAAGCCGAAGCAGGAGAGCGAGGCGATCGCCGAGCGGTGGCCGAGCGGCGGGAAACGGCAGGCTTCGACGACCTGCGCCGCCTCGGCGGCGGTCTCGATGCGCGGCGCGATGATGCCCCGAGCGCCGCCGTCGAGCAGGCGGCCGATCACGCCGACGTCGCGCTCGGGCGTTCGCACGAACGGAAACAGTCCGAGGTCGAGTCCCGCATGGCAGATCTGCGCCGCAACCTCGACCGGCATCGTGCTGTGCTCGAGGTCGACCCAAAGCACATCGTATCCGGCGGCGCCGGCAATGCGGGCGATCTCGGGCGTACGGGCATGACGAACGCCGAGCGCAAGCACGGCCTCCCGCCGCGCGAGCCGAGCGAGCAGCTCGGCGGCGCCCGAGGGTGAATACGCCTTGCAGGGGGTAGTCATGGCGCGATCAATTGACGGTGATGTTCTTGGCCTTGATGAGCTTGCTCATGACTTCGCTCTCGCGCGCAATCTCCGCCGCCATCTGCGCCTCGCTGGTGCGCATCGGCTCACTGCCGACGTCGGCGAGGGCCTTCTGGAGTTCGGCCTCCTGCGTCGCGGCCTGGAAAGCATCGCGCAGCTGGCGCCTGATCGCCTCGGGCGTTCCCGCCGGGGCCCAGATGCCGACCCAGGTGGAGACTTCGAGGCCGGGATAGGTTTCGGCAATCGTCGGTACCTCGGGCATCGCCGGACTGCGCTGGCTGCCCGTGTAAGCCAGCGCTCTTACTTTGCCCGCCTTGATGTTGGGGAGCGCCGACATGGGTGGCTCGAAGCCGATGGAAATCTGCCCGCCGATGAGATCCGTCATCGCGCTCTGCTTGTAGGGCACATGGATCAGCTGGATTCCGGCCGCGTCCTGGACCAGCTCCATGCCGAGGTGGGCCGTGCTGCCCGGCCCGTACGAGCCGTAGCTGATCCGGTTCGGCTCGCGCTTGGCCAGGGCCGCCAGCTCGGCGAGGGTCTTGCCGGGAAAGGTGTTGGTGGCGACGATGAACGAGCCGCCACGGAAGAGCTGGACCACGGGAACGAGATCGTTCCTGGCGTCGTACGGCAGCTTGGCGAACAGGAAAGGGACGGTCGTGAATGGCAAGCTGGTCGAGAAGAGCAGGGTGTAGCCGTCGGGCGCTGCCTTGGCGACGGCGTCGGTGCCCAGGATGCCCGAGGCCCCGGGACGGTTCTCGATGAAGGCCTGGGCCTTCAGCAACCGGCCGACGTGAATGGCATAGAGCCGCCCGAGCGCGTCGGAGCCGACCCCGACCGGGGTCGGAGTGACGATCCTGATCGGCGCCGAGGGGTAAGGCTGCTGGGCCCGCGCCACGCGAGCCAGGCCGGCGACGCCCGCAGCGATGAGGGCCAATGCTGGTCTGCGTTCCATGGTGTCCGCCTCCTGTTCCGAGCCCATCCTAGGCGTTGACGGCGATATCTGAAAATACATTGTTCGGATCGCCGGCAATACGTTCCACGTATAGTCATCCCATGGAGCTTCGCCATCTGCGTTACTTTGTCGCGGTCGCGGAAGAGCTCAGCTTCACGCGCGCCGCGCAGCGCCTGCATATCGCCCAGCCACCGCTCAGCACGCAGATCAGGAAGCTCGAAGAGGAGCTCGGCGCGCCGCTCTTCGTCCGCGACAAGCACCGCGTCTTCCTTACCCAGGCCGGCCAGGAGCTCTTCGTGCGGGCGCGCGATGTGCTCGGCGCGGCGGAGGCCGCGAAGGAGTCGACGCGCAATGCAGCGGCCGGGCGCCTCGGCCGCGTGGCCCTGGGCTATACCGCCTCGGCGATGTTCACCGAGCGTCTTCCGGCGGTGCTTCGGCACTTCATCGCGGCGCGACCCTCCGTCGAACTGTTGCTCAACGAGATGACCTCTCTCGAGCAAATCGACGCGCTGCACGCGCGCTCGCTCGACGTCGGCATTCTGCGCAAGCCCGACGCCACGCTGCCCCAGGGAGTGGAGATCGAGCCCTGGTACGTCACGCCTCTGATCGCCGCGATTCCGAAAGGCCACCCGCTCGCGGCCAGGCGACGGCTGCGCATCGAGGACCTGAACGACGAGCCGATCATCACGTATCCGCGCGATGCCGGAATCGGCCTCTACTGGCCGGTGCTGCGCCTGTTCGCGGGCGCCGGCGGGCGCCCCCGCATCGTCCGCGAGGCGCGCGAGCCTTCGGTGATGATCGGTCTCGTGTCGGCCGGAATCGGCATCGCAATCGTGCCGGCAGATACGCGCTGTATCCGGTTGGAAGGAGTGTCGTACCGGCCCATATCGAGCGCGGAAGCCGTATCGACGCTCTACCTCGGGTATCGCGAGCAGGAAGCCGTCAAGCCGGTTCGTCAGTTGCTCGCCGCGATTAGGGCCCGATCCGCGCTTCACCTCAACGCAGGATCATTTGGTACCTGACGAGGGGACTCCTGGCCTTGATGAAAATGCCAGTCGCCGTTCACGCAGTGCCAGCGATGGAAGAGGCGCAGATGTCAGTCCACGATTGATCCCATTGGCGTCCGAAGCTTTGGCAACTATGACAGGAGTGGGTCGAGGCCGTGTGAGAACAGGACGCAGGGAACACGAGCGCGGCCGGCTTGCGGCATGCCGCGTCGCTGGGCACAGTAGTGGCCGATACCTTGGATCTCGGCGAGAGCTGAGGTGAGCGTTTGAGCGCAACCTCGCGCGCTTAGGCGCTCATCAACCGCATCGCTTTCATCGTTCTCGCGATGCCAAGGATGCTGATCACTCGCTTGAGGTTATATGCAAGCACTTGCAGGCTCATCTCGGTTGCAACGTTGGGTAGCCTGCGCATCAGGAAGGGTGTCGTTCCCATCCAGTGCTTGAGGGTTCCGAACACGTGCTCGACCGTTCGCCTGCGTAGCGTCATGGCCTTGGGTTGCCTATCGAGTCGGCGCTGCACGGCCTCGAGGACCGTCTCGTGCTCCCAGCGTGAGATACGCCTGTAGGCACTCGGCGTGCATTGCGCCTTGATCGGGCATTGCGGGCAGGCACTGCTCCAATAGCGACGGAGCTGCAAGCCATTCTCTTGGCGCGTGAAGCGGTAGATCGCACGTTGGCCCGCAGGGCATTGGTACTCGTCGTCCTTGGCGATGTAGATGAAGTCGCTCTTGTCGAAGCGGCCCTCGGCCTTGGCATTCGAAGTCATCGGTTTGGGCAGGACCGCAGCGATCCCAGCGTCATCGCATGCCTTGATCTGAGGAGCGCTGTAGTAGCCGCGATCGGCCACGGCCTGGAGCTTCTTCTTGCCCATCGCCTCGCGGGCAGCCGCGGCCATTGGTGCAAGCTGCGCCCGGTCGCTGCCGGAGTTCGTCACCTCGTGCGCCACGATCAGGTGG
>Ga0157380_10002800_pt1 | contig 11856 bp, 8 predicted proteins | sample S35metaG_FD_119757 | JGI IMG/M metagenome (GOLD analysis project Ga0157380, IMG submission 119757) | Switchgrass rhizosphere microbial communities from Kellogg Biological Station, Michigan, USA - S3-5 metaG | ecosystem: Host-associated > Plants > Roots > Rhizosphere > Soil | place: USA: Michigan...
CCCCGCGGCGCCGCCGCTGCCGCCCGCGCCGGCCGCTCCGCCGACCGATTTCGGCGCCTGGCCGAGCAGCGTCGCGTTCGGGTCTTTGGTCTTGAACGCGACGTTCACGACCGCGCCGTTGCCGCCGTTGCCGCCGCTGCCGCCGTTGCCGCCCGGTCCGCCGTTTCCGCCGTTGCCGCCGCCGGCCTGCGGGCATTTGCTGCTGGCCGCGCCGCCGGCACCGCCGGTGCCGCCCTGCTGGCCGCCTCCGCCGCTGCCGCCGGCGCCACCATTGCCGCCGCTCACCTGCACGAGGAAGACGCCCGGTCCGATCGTGTCGAACGAGAAGTTCCCGCTGAGCGCATTGCCGCCGGCGCCGCCGTTGCCGCCGTTGCCGCCCGCGGCGCCGTTCGTCCCGTTGCCGCCCTTGACGGCCGCTGTCTGGCAACCGTCGTTTTTGCTGTTGTTCTGCCCGGGGTTTCCGTTGCTTCCAGCCGCTGCCTGACCGCCGACGCTGGCGCCGTTCGGACCGGCCGGACCATCCGCGGCCACGAGTTGAATTGATGGAGTGGGATCACTCATGTGCTATCTCCTTAATGAATTGCGGATCAACTGATCTGCTGAAGGTTGACGATCCGTTCGAGCCCTGCGGACCGTCGGCGGCCTACGCCGGAACGACGACGATGTGCTGTGCGTCGATGCTCAGATCGACCCCCTCGGCCACGATCTGGCCGAGCGGCTTGTAGATCGTGATCGTGCCCGCCACGAGCTTGTAGGGATTGGGCGGCCCGGTGATCACGTACCGGTCGCGGATCTCGAGGTCTTCCACGGCGAAGACCGACGCGTCAATCGGGAAGTTGGCGGCATTGGCCAGATCGACGAGCTCTTTCGGGACCTTGGTCGAGTTGCCGAGGACGTAGGCCCGGACCGCGTCGTCGATCGCTGCGCGCTCCTCGGGCTTCAGCGCGGCGTGCAGCGCATCGGCGTCGCCCGCCTTTGCCAGCACGCGCTGCCGGTCGGGCGGCAACGGCTTCGGGTAGTTGATGTGCGAGTCGGGGAGCTTCTCCTTCGTGAAGCGCGTATCCGGAACGCCGCCCAGCTCCTTCATGTGAGCGACGCTGTTCACCAGGATGGCGTGCGCCTTCACATGCGAACGCGCCGGGTCGCGATGCAGGATCATCGGCTTGTCGACGACCAGCTTTTTCGTGACCGAGGCGGGGTCGATGCCGACCAGCTGCAACGCCGCGTGGTAGTTCTTCACTTGTTGACTCGTGAGGTCTGAGTACGACTTGGACATGCGTCTCCTCCAGTTCTTTGCCGGTCCGTGAGGACAGGCCTCCGCTAATGAGAATCGGCATAAACCGATTCGAGACTGACGTGTTTATTTATTGCTGAATTGCTTTAACGAATTTAGTGACCGGAGGGAGGATTGTCAACGCACGTATGGACGAATTGAAAGAAATAACGGTATAGGTAGGGAGGGTAAGTTGGGGAGTTGGGGTCGCATCTGGAAACTCAACTTAACAGCCGGATCGACAATCCCGACATAATGCATTCAGCAGAGAAATCAATGGACGAGCTCCGCCTTCGCGCAACGCTCGCGCGGGACGTGCTGAACGCGCTGACCGCGAACATCGCCGTGCTCGACACGCGCGGTGTGATCGTCGCGGTCAATGACGCCTGGATTCGATTTGCGGGGGCCAACGGCGCGACCGACGAACGCAGTTTCGTCGGCGCCGACTACCTCGCGGTCTGCGAGAACGCGTTGCGTGCCGGCGACGACGCCTCGCTCGCGGAGGTCGTGCCGAGGTTGCGGGCGATCCTCGCCGGAGACGACACCGCTCTTTCGATCGAGTATCGATGCGACTCACCCACCGAACGGCGGTGGTTCAACCTGAGAGCGACTCCTCTGCGCGGCGAGGGGCTGGCAGGGGCGGTCATCGCTCACGAGGACATCACGGCGCGCAGACAGGCCGAGCAGACGCTGCGCGAGACGGAGCGGACGCTGCGATCGGTTCTGGAGGCGCTTCCCGTCGGCGTCTGGATCATGGACGCCAGCGGCATGATCGTGCACGGCAATCCGGCCGGCCTCGAGGTCTGGGCCGGCGCGCGATACGTCGGTCCGGAGCAGTTCGGCGAATACAAAGCATGGTGGCTGAGCAGCGGCGAGCCGATCGCGGCGGAGGAGTGGGCGGCGGCGCGGGCCATCCGCAACGGCGAAACGTCGCTCGGCGAAGAGATCGAGATCGAATGCTTCGACGGCACGCACAAGCTCCTGCTCAACTCCGCGATCCCGCTGTTCGATGACCGGCACGCCATCGAGGGCGCGATCATCGTCAATCAGGACATCACCGCCCGGAAGCGCGCCGAGCGCGAGCTGGCCGAAGCGCTCGGCCGCGAACAGATCCTGGCGCGCGTCGACGCGGTGACAGGGACGATCAACCGCCGCCACTTTCTGGATCTGGCCGGCCAGGAGCTCGCGGTCGCCAGGCGTTACCACGACGCGCTGACGCTGATCCTTTTCGACATCGACGAGTTCAAGAACGTCAACGACACGCTCGGACACCATGCCGGCGACGATCTGCTGAAGCGTGTGACGGCGGCCGCGAGCAGACACGTACGCGACGCCGACGTCTTCGCCCGTTACGGGGGCGACGAGTTCGTGATCCTCCTGCCGCACACGCATGCCGGCGAGGCGTCGCTGGTTGCCGATCGGATCCGCGAGGATGTCTCCGCGGAACGCGTGACGATCAGCGTCGGCATCGCCGAACTGCTGCCGCGCGACGACACGCTCGACGCGCTGATCCACCGTGCCGACGTCGCGTTGTATGAATCGAAGCGCGCGGGCCGGAATCGAACGACGCTTTTTTCTCAGGGGGTCGCATCTGGAAACTCAACTCAACGGCCGTTAAGTTGAGTTTCCAGATGCGACCCCGACTGCTACTTCTTCCGGTCGCCGCGGTCTCCGTAGCCGGGCTTCGACTCGTGTTTGGCCTGACGGCGGCGGTCCTGCGCCATCGAACGGCCAGCGTCCTCGACCTCGGAGAAGCGTCCGCTTGCATCGCGCCGCACGAAGCGGCGGTCGCCCTTGTGGGGCTCGATCAATTCGCGTTTTCCAGCCATACGGCAGGGCTCCTTTCGCACTGAAATTAGTGCAACCGGAGTGCCGCGCAGACGAGCAGTCATTCGAGCAGGGAGGGGGAGTTTCTTTGCTGTCGCTTCAGCTTGCCGGGGCGCGACGTCCGCTGCTCCCGTATTTTTTCGATGGCATCCGCGACATCCTTTTCCCAGGCGAATCGTTGATCTTTGACCGGATCGTAAGGAGGCAGTACCGGGATTTCTGCGCCGAGCTGTTCCAGCAGGGCGCGGGCCTTGTTCAACGCGTGGCGATGGACAAACGGCTCGCCATCGGCCCATGCCGTTTCGTAGGCTGCGAGCGCGTGTCGTGTCGCCTGCTCGCGATCGTTGGTGGCAAGCCAGAGCGAGGCCAGTGCTTCGTCCGGTCGCGATTCGCCCTGGGAAAGTTGTTCGGCTTCACCCCGAGGGTCATGAAGGCGGCCGAGACGGAGATTGGCCAGTGCGAGCAGGACTTCGGCGTGCGCATCGGAGTACTGAACTTCGCGCGCCATGCGCACGGCTTCGTGCAGACTGGCCGCTGCAAGCGCCCATTCCTCGCGCTCGATCTGCCATTCTCCCCGCAGGCGATGGATGGCCCGCACCGCAACGCGATTTTTGCCGGCCTGTGCCAGCTTCTGCGCATTTTCGAGTAACTGTTTCGTCAGAGTTCCCTGCCAGAAGTGAAAGGTAGCAAGCGCAAACTCTGCCCGCCCGGGGCGGTACAGGCCTCGTGGCCAATCGCGGCCCATTGAGTCGAGACGCTGCCACAGTTCGGTCGCTTCTTCGGCACGACCGACGATCGACAACCATTGAAAGCGATAGAAGCAGGCCAGAAATATGCGGCCGGGATCCGCCAGGAGCGTACTGAGATCGAGAGCAGGAAGGTCGCAACGTTCTGCCGCGGCAAGCCGGTTCTGGCTGAGGAGTGTCTTCGAGATGTTCGAAAGCAAGACCGCGACGTTTTTCGAAAGATCGTTCTGCAATGATGCCTGGAGACCACAGCCATACGCGGCGAGGGCCTCATCGGTTGCTCCGATGAGATCCAGCGCGATGCCTGCGTGCGTCGCCAGGTACGTGGCATCCTTCGGACTAAGCCGATCCGGCAGAATCGACCAGCCATGTGGAAAGAAGGGACGGATGAGCGAAAGGATGTTCGTCTGTGCCTCGAGATTGAAGGCCAGAGCGTTCGCCAGGTCTCCTTGGTAAATACGTACGGCCTCTTCGTACCGCTGCATTCGCAGAAGCGTGCGGACGAGATGAATTCCGTCGCGGACATCGTCGAGCGACTCCGCGTTACTGTAGGGATCGTGGATTTGCCGTGAGAAATAGTCGACAACGCGCTGTCCGTAGCGGTTGCGTTCGTCCTGCTTCAGGCCGCCCGCGGCGATTCCCCGCACGACGGGATGCAGGTCATACCGCCTGGCGTGCGCTTCGTATTGCAGCAGTCCGCGCCGTTCGAGATCGCGCACGGTCGTGGTGAGTTCCCGCCGTGCTTTGAGGAGCGCCGGCGGCTGTTTCCGGGCTTCCATTTCCTGCTCGTAACGTTTCCGCAGGTCGAGCGCGACCTGATAGTTCTCCTGCAGGCGTTTCTGCTCATCGTCGGACAGCTCGTCCCAATCCAGCATTTCCTCTTGCGGGTCTTCCGGCTCATCCACTTCTTCGGGCTCGGGAGGGACGTGCGGATTGAACGCGCTCAACGTCCTGTAGTCGACGGATTCGGACAAGAGAGCCAGGGTCGACAAGAGCTGGCGACTTTCCTCCGGCAATGCATCGAGGGCGGCACGAAGAATGTGATTGCGTTTCTGCGTGAGGTCGAGATCCGCCAGATTGAGCGCCGCTCCGCCGTCGCGATCGACGACCCAGGCATCGAAGTTCCCACGATCGGGCAGAAAATCGTTGATGAGACCCGCCAGCACGCCGGTCACCAGCGGGTGGCAGTCACAATGGCTCTGAAGATAGGTCTGGATCTCCGGCGATGTCCCTCGTATGCCGCAGGAACGAAGGAGCTCCTCGGCGTCGGCCGGGCGCAGACCGGGAAGGCGTACCGGACGTACGCCGGGGATCGCGTGGCCCGCGGCATTGAACAGCACGCGCGGAATGAGACGCGACGTGAGGAGCAACTTGGAAGGGACGGCCGACGCGAGTTTGCGCAGGAGCTCGTCGTCTTCCGGACGGATCGCCGAGCAGGGATCACGTCGGGCTATGACGTCCTGTGTGCCGGCCTCTTCGTCGGCAAGTTGTGCGGCATCGAAGCGGTGATAGGCGACGAGCACGCGTTCCAGGCCGTCCAGCACGAGGAGCCAGGGACGGGACCGCAGTTCGTTCAGCAGCAATTCACTGAGCTACAGTCTTTTTAGTCCCCAACTCTTTCAGCGGAGCGCCGGTCATGTAGGCGAGGGCGCGCTGACAGAAGTCGGCCATGACTGCGCCTTTTTCGTAGAACGAGTACCAGAAGCGGCCGGCCCAGTTGGGGCGGATGGTTGTGGCGTGTTTCGTCGTCCACTCCCAGGTGAGCATGCTCTTGCCTGCGCCGCCGATCGCCTCGAACAGCAGCACGGGATGCGGATCGGCGTCCGCCGCCCAGTCGCTCAGCGTCTCCAGCTGTGAAGCGCGGCCGATGAACTGGTGCGAGCCGATGTAAGGAGGCTCGGCATAGAACAATGGAGGCGGCGGGATGAAATCGCGTTGCTCGTCCTCGACGTCCTCTGGCTCTTCGATCGCCTTATCGTCCTCCGTGTCGAGGTATCGACGAAGCTCCGCAATGGATTGCGTTGCCGCCACCTCGAACTCTTGCAGGTCATTGAAGACCTTGTAGACGCGATGAACCAGCGAGTCGGGTCTGATCCGTTTTGCGTTCTCCCGAAATGCGGCGAGCTTGCGCATCTTTTCCGGATCGGTCTCCACGTCCGCCGGCTTCACGACATGGTCGGGTCCCATGATGAAGAGCAGCACGGGGCGGCCGAGGCTTTGCGCTTTATTGAATTCGAGCTCGGTGAGGGACAGGCCGTTGGGATTATCCGGGCTCTCCGGGATCTGTCCGTATTTGTGACTGATCACGCCCACATACGCGGCTGCCTTGCCGACCATCTTCAGTGACGATTGAAGAACGTCGATCGCCGGCATCGCCGAGTCGTTCTCCATGACGACAGGTTTCAGATCCTGTCCATCGATGGCCTTGATCAGCGCCCTGCGGTGCTGCGCGAGGTCGGTGAACGTGCTCGAGACCATCACCCCTTTGAAGGTGACGGGACGGATTTCTTCTGTCATGGAAGGTAAGACCCGGATCAGTATCTCCGGTTTACCTTCCATCCGGCAACGTGAGTTTCTACGAAGCGGGAGAGTTCTTGAGCCCCGCGATCGCCCGGATCAATTCCTCCGGCTCGATCGGCTTGGCCAGATACGCATTGAATCCCGCGGCGAGGATCGCGTCGCGATCCGCCGGTGCGCTGATGCCGGTGATGGCCACGACCGGGATCGGGGTCTGGCCGGCGCCGCGGATCGCCAGGCGGCGAAGGAACTGGAAGCCGTCCTCGCCCGGCATGGCGATGTCGGTGACGATGACGTGCGGGTCGAATGACGCGGCGAGCTCCAGGGCGTGCGCGACGGTGGTCGCGGCGTCGACGGTCGCGCCCGCGGAGTGCAGGATCGTGCGCATCACGTCCACCGTCTCCGGCTCATCGTCGACGAGGAGGATGCGGGTCGAATCGAGACGCGGCAGCGGCTCCTGCTTCGGTGCGACGACGGCGCGAGGAACGGCTTCGGCGGTGATCGGCAGGGACACGGTGAATGTCGCGCCGAGGCCTTTGCCTTTGCTGTGCGCGGAGACCTGTCCGTCATGCGCGTCGACGAGCTGCTTCACGATCGCCAGGCCGAGGCCAAGCCCTTTGTGCGCGCGCGTCGTCGAGCCGTCGTCCTGGCGGAAGCGCTCGAAGACGTGCGGGAGGAACGTGCTGTCGATTCCTTCGCCGCTGTCGGCGACGGTGAGAACTGCCTTGCCATCCAGGCTGGCGATCTCGACGTCGATGCTGCCGTGCGGCGGCGTGAACTTGATCGCGTTGGCGAGCAGGTTGACCACCACCTGCTGCAGTCGTCCCGGATCGGCCTTGACCAGTACCGGCTCGTCGGGCAGCTGCACGGTGACGCGCAGCGGTTTCTGATCGACGTCGATGCGCACGGAGTCGAGCGACGTGCGCACGGCGTCGCGCAGGTCGACCACTTCGGGCTGGAAATTGGTCTTGCCGCTGGAGAGGCGCGACGCGTCGAGGATGTCCTCGACCAGCTTGAGCAGCCGCGCCGTGCTGTTGTGGATGTTGTCGACGCCGAGGGTCACGGTCTCGCGGTCGACGCGATTCATCTGCAGCATGCGCGTCCAGCCGAGGATGACGGTGATCGGACTGCGCAGCTCGTGCGAGACCATCGCCAGGAAGTCGTCCTTCGTCCGGTTCGCCAGCTCCGCCGCTTCCTTCGCCGCGCGCAACTGGTCGCGCGTTTTCTGATCGCGGAGATCGTTGATCACGAGGCAGAAATGCGAGCCGTCGGGATCGCTGAGCAGCGTCGACGCGACGGCCACCGGAATCGTGCCGTACGGCGAAAGGAGCTCGATCTCGCCGCGGCCGCTCGTCTTCAACAGCGTGTCGAAAACGTCGCGCGTCTCTTCGCTGATGAAGTTGCGCAGCGGATGCCCGAGGAGCTCATCGCGCGAGCGCTCGAGCAGGCCGACGAAATGCGGATTGCAGTAGGTGATCGCGCCGTCGTTCGACAGCGCCACCGCTCCTTCGCCCATCGCTTCGACCATCAGGCGATAGAGGCGGTCGGCCGACTTGAGGACGTAGATGTGATCGTCCTCTTCCGTCGTGGAGACGACGAAGGCGTCGACCTCGCCGCGGCGGATCGCTTCGACCGTGCGCACCGGCTCCTCGAGCAGCGCCCGCAGGCGCCGGACCTCGGTGGTCAGCCGTTTTTCGCGAGGCGTCAACGGGACCTGGCTCATAGCGGTCGCAGATCGAAGCCGACGAGCACGCGCTCGCGGTCGGAGAGATCGCCGATGATCTTCTTCATCGGCGCCGGAATCTTGCGGACGAGTGTGGGGATGGCCACGATCTGATCTGTGCGGGCCAGCTTCGGGTTTTCCAGCAGGTCGATCACCTCGATCGTGTAGCGGCCCGCGAGGTTCTCCTCGCAGAACCGGCGCAGGTTGGAGATCGCGGCCACCGACTTCGGCGTCGTGCCGGCGACGTAGAGCCGAAGGTTCCAGTGATCTTCTTTTTTCTTCGGACTCATCGCGTCTCCCGGACACGCAGCCGGCGGCTCGCGGCCATGGCGTCGCGGTTGCTGACCAGCTGATCGACCTGCGAATTCGCATCCGCCACGTCGCGCGACAGCTCGGCGATCTCGCTCTCGAAGCGGGAGCGAAGCGCCTCGATCTGCGCCTCGAGCTCGGTCCGCTTCTGCGCGACCAGCCGCTGCTTCCGTTCCAGTGCCGATCGCTTGTCTTCGGCCGCCGCCTTCTCTTTCGCTTCCTGGGCCACGCGCGCCGATCCGGTGAACACCCCTTCCGCGCCGAGGTACGGCTCGATGAGCTCGATGCCTCGGCGGCTGAGCACGAACTCGCGGATCTGGTTCGAGTGCGCCATGCCGCGCGACTTGATGACGTACATCCCGCGATTGCGCTCGCCATTGAGCTCGATGTCGCGCAGGACGACCCAGGTGTCGATCACCGAGGAGACGGCGATGGTGGTCGATTCCTGCGACTGCCCGCCGGCGGTGAGACTGGTGAAGACGGCGGTGAGCTGGATCGTCTTCAGGAAATCGACCAGTCGCATCAGCATCGCCTTGATGTCGCCGGCGCTGCCGACCGCGGTGAAGTTGGTGATCGGATCGATGATCAGGAGCGACGGTTTGAATTCGCGGATGTTTTTGTGGATGACCGCGAGGTGGCTTTCCAGTCCGTGCAGCGTCGGCCGCGCGGCGATGCAGCGGAAGAGGCCCGCGTCGCTCGCCGGCTGCAGGTCGATGCCGATGCTGCGCATGTTGCGGACGATCTGCGCCGGCGATTCTTCGAACGCGAAATAGAGGACGCGCTCCCCGCGGTCGCACGCGGCGCGTGAGAACTGCGCGGAGATGCTGCTCTTGCCGGTGCCGGCGGTGCCGGAGACGAGCATCGCGCTGCCGCGATAGAGGCCGCCGCCGAGCATGGTGTCGAGATCGGGGATGCCGCTGCTGATCCGCTGCGAGCTGACCTGGTGATCGAGCGAGATGGAGGTGATGGGCAGGACTTCCACGCCCTTCTCGTCGATGAGGAACGGATATTCGTTCGTCCCGTGCACGGTGCCGCGGTACTTCACGATGCGCAGGCGGCGCGTGGCGATCTGGTCGTTCAGGCGATGGTCGAGGAGGATGACGCAGTCGGAGACGTACTCCTCGAGGCCGTTGCGCGTGAGCGTGCCGTCGCCGCGCTCGGCGGTGATGACGGCGGTGAGGCCGCGGTCTTTCAGCCAGCGGAAGAGGCGGCGCAGCTCGGCGCGCAGGATCGCCTCGTTCGGCAGCGAGGAGAAGAGCGTCTCCAGCGTGTCGAGGACGATGCGCTTCGCGCCGATCGAATCGACGGCGTAGGCGAGGCGGATGAAGAGGCCGTCGAGGTCGTACTCGCCGGTCTCCGCGATCTCGCTCCGCTCGACGTGCACGTAGTCGATGAGGAGTTTTTTCCGGCGCTGGAGTTTGTCGAGATCGAAGCCGAGGGAGCGGACGTTCTCGGTCAGCTCCTTCACCGATTCCTCGAAGGCAACGAAGACGCCCGGCTCGTTGAACTGGGTCGCGCCGCGGACGAGGAACTCCATGCCGAGGAGCGTTTTGCCGCAGCCCGCCGATCCGCAGACCAGCGTCGGCCGTCCCGCCGGCAGACCGCCGTACGTGACTTCGTCCAGACCGGCGATTCCTGTTTTCGCTTTGGTGATGCCGGTGGTTACCGCATTCGTGCGCTGCCGATTCGCTTTCATTGTTGCCTGGAGCTCCGTCGGGTGAGGCAGGAGTGAACGCCGGTACCGGCAGTCTACGTCAATCCTTCTATCAACGCGTCGCACGTCTGCGCGCGGGAACGGCCGCGCTCGCTGTCAGCTTGAACCGCGTCAGGCTCGTCTTGTGTCCTTCGAATTCCGCGCCGTGCGGGACGACGCGCAACTCGAACGGTGCTCCGACATTGAACGCGGCGGTCGACGGGATCGTCACCACGTGCTCGATCTCGTCGAAGTTGTCCTTGTCGACCGCGCTGCTCGCGTACAACGGCTGCGCGTTCCACAACAGGTCGTAGCTGAGCGGCGAATGGAAGCCGATGCGGCGCGTCGAGAAGCGGATCTCACCGCCGCGCAGATCGAGCGGGCCCTGCGCCGGCGTGATCGTCGCGGCGAGGAACTCGTTCGGCTTCGTCGTGCCGCTCACGCTGAAGACCAGCGCGTCGTTGCCCGCTTCGCGCGTGATGCCGCTGCCGGCGGTCCAGCCGCTCCAGCTCACTTTCGGCGAGAGGACGAACGTCGACGTCCACGGCAGATGCAGCGCGGGCGACGCGCCGCGGAAATCGCTCTGCACGAGTGTGCCCGGTCCGCCGAACGTCTCCAGCGTGAAGACGCGCCACGACGGATCGCCGTCGGCGTCGTGCACGCGCGCGAGGAGGAAGTTCTTGCGGCTCGTGGTCGGGATGCCGCCGATGTGCAGAGTGGGGGAGATGCTCAAGCCCGGATCGAGATACGCGCTGATGAGCGTCACCGTGCGCGCGCCGTCGCCGCCGCTCGTCGCGATGTCGGCGCTGTACGGCAGGCCGGCGATGCCGGGGGTGAGGGTCGCCGCGGTGATGAATTGCGGGACGCCGCCGAGCGGCGCGTCGATGTGGCGCAGGGTGCTGTGCGTGTCGAAGTGCTCGAGCATCAGCGAGTACTTCGGCGAAGTCGCCGGCGGCTGATCGAGCGTCTCGAGATGTCCCCACTGCCCGAACTTCGTCCATGTACTCGTATCGGTGTACGGCGTGTGCGTGTGCAGTCCCTTGCTCTTCGCGATCTCGAGATGGATGCGGTAGATGTCGGCGATGCGCGGGTCGCGGTTCATCGCCTCCATGAAGATCGTCACGCCGTCGTCGGCCTCGCCTTCGCCGTCGATCGAATCGGTGAAGAGCGACGGCCCGCCCTCGTAGGCGATGATCGGCAGCGGGCCGCGCAGCGACGCCGGAAAGCCGCCGCCGATGCCGGTGGCGTCGGGACCTGCGCCCTGCACCGCGTCGCCCGCCATCATCCGCCGCTTCCATTCGTCGAACGCCTGCGTCATGTGCGACGCGAACTGCGCGCTGGTCCAGTACGGATCGTCGTAGCGCTTCCCCTGCGTGAAGTGCTTCTCATCGACGAAGTCCTGGATGCCGTTGCCGAAATACGTCGTGACGGCGACGACGTCGGGCGCGACGGCCGGCGTCAGCGAAGGTCCGTAGGTTGAGAGCTCGTGGAGGAACGCCGTGGAGTAGGTGTCATTCGCGGTGAAGGTCGCGGCCACGCGCACCAGTCGCTCGGTGCCGCCGAAGACCTGCTGGAAGAGGCGCCACGTGTCGCAGAACTTGCGCGCGTTGAAGCTCGCCTTGTCCAGTCCGAGCTTCGTCCCTTCGAGCTCCGCCCAGTTGCCTTGCGGGAATGCGAAACCGCTCGACCAGATCTCGTTCGAGTACTCGACGTAGACCTTGCGCCCCGCATCGAGCGGCGCGAAGACCGGATTCGACTGCGGTCCGTC
>Ga0157380_10002802_pt1 | contig 11855 bp, 8 predicted proteins | sample S35metaG_FD_119757 | JGI IMG/M metagenome (GOLD analysis project Ga0157380, IMG submission 119757) | Switchgrass rhizosphere microbial communities from Kellogg Biological Station, Michigan, USA - S3-5 metaG | ecosystem: Host-associated > Plants > Roots > Rhizosphere > Soil | place: USA: Michigan...
CCTTGATGATCGCCGGTGGCGACTGTCTACGGACCGTTTTCGCCCGTTGCGAGAAAGGAGAATCAATGACTGATAAAGCAAATCTGATCGAAACGATCGCCAAGGAAGACAAATTTTCAACATTTTCGAGACTGCTTGGCACTTCAGGTGCGAGTGTCGTCTTCAGCGGCGAAGGGCAATTCACGGTTTTCGCACCGACAAACGACGCCTTTGGAAAGGTCCCCGATGCACGGATGAACGAGCTTTTGCAGGAGACGGATCAGCGAAAGCTAAAGGCCTTGTTGTCTTACCACATATTGCCCGGAAAAGTGATGGCTGCAAGCTTGGGCACGATGCCGCTGAGAAAATCAGTGACAGGGCAGGAAGTGGCGTTTACAGACTCGATCGGTTTGAAGGTAAATGGTGCAGGCGTCCAAGCGCGCAACATCGAAGCGACGAACGGCGTGATCCACCAGATCGATACTGTGTTGACACAGCCGCCGAACGCAGCAGTGAACGCAGCAAGGGCGTCTGCGGCATCGGCCGCTCCGTCAACGACGCAGGCCGTTGTACCGCCGGTGGTACCTGCAGCGATACCCGCGTGGCCGGCTAAAACGCTCCTCTAATACATTTCGATCAAAGAAACGGCAGATCGACGTCAATCGATCCGCCGTTTTTAAGCGAAGCCTGCTATGTTCGGCGCTCCCTTGGTGATTTATGAAAAGCCTGATTGGATTTTCTTCTTTTGTTACCTATTACATCCGACTCAGGCTGGCTGTTATGTTCGGTTTCCATTACACGGCTGAGCCATTGAATCTGGTATGGTGTTGGCATCGATGGAATCATCATCATCCAAAAGAGTCGCGTTGAAATGATTTTTCGTGTCAAGGGGAAGGCGGCTGTCGCAAGAATGCGGCCGCCGTTTCTTCTTTGCAGAAAAGACTCTAGCTCTGGCGGTCTTTACCCAGTGCGTGGAGACTTTTGGTCGTGTTTTCGGTTACGGATGAGACGTAGTCCGATGGCCGGTCTTCGATGAGCTTTGCAGTGATAACGTCGTGCGTTTTGCCGTCCGCGGTAGGGAGATTCTCTCCTTTCAAAAATAACCTTGGGTAATTCAAGAACCCGACCGAGAGAAGCACAAACCCGATCAGGGCGCCGATGGCCGCCCACATGAGAGCATCCGGCCCGAAGAGGAGGAGTTTGAATTGCGTCGCCTTGAACAGCAGCAGAGCAAAGGCCACAAACCCGGCGACTTAAAGCGAAAGGACCCCGAGCTTTTCAAAGCGTTCCTTCCGACGCTGCAAAGCGCCGTATTCATTCGAGGGAAATTGGGCCGCAACCGCTTCGGCGATCGCATCGAGCTTTAGGCCGCATTCGCGGCAGTAATTCTGCTCAACACCATTTTTCGACCCGCAATTCGGACAGAACATAATATATTTTACGCCTATTGAAAGTCCGGTGTTCAAAATATCGAAAGCAAAACACAATGATTACCGGTTAGCCCGGCAGTTTCTTCTTTTTGGTGCAGAAAAGGCGTCGTACCAGAAATTGCGTGGTCGGCGCCTTCTTGTCGAGGCGAGCATTGGACTAGGAGGAAAATCACCTTCCTGCTCCACTAATAAACCAGAACCAACATCTCTTATGTAGCCTGGAGTACATATAACAACTTGAGTCGTCAGCGGACAGCAGAAGGCAGGAAGCACTTCCTTTGTAAGGAGCCGCCTTTATTGATCTTCGTCCTTTTGAAGGAGTTTTGTAGTGTTGTCGGTGACGCTGGCCGGAGGCGGGGACGCCAGTTCGTTTGTGTCCAGCCAGGTTTGGCCCTGAGGGGCGGAATAGAATTCAGAATTAGCAGGAGCGGCATTGAGTTCGGCTTTCTTTTGTTTGCGCTTTAGTACCTTTCCGGTTCCCGCGACCACGTTCTCTTCAAATGTCGTACTTCCTGGCTCGCCTGATTCGAACATCAACGCATAAATAACCCTAAGCAGGCCGCCCACGACCGTAAGAAAGAATAGGCCGGCAGCCACGTACGGTTCCGAATCCGTAGCGACTGTTATTATCGCGGCGATCGGCACGATGAGAAGGGCCAGCATGAAGAAAAATACGCCCTGCTTCAAACCGCGAAGGCGTGCGGACGTCGTCTTTCCTTTTTCCTTCCCGGGAATTTTCCCTTCATTAGCGACAACGTTCGCTATTTCGGTGAGCAACAACCCGCAACGCGAGCAAAAGCGCGTTTCTTCGGATATCTGCTGCTGTCCACACTTCGGGCAATGCATCTATCGGTTTTCTTCCTCTTTTGTGAGGAGTTTTGTCGTACTGTCGGTAACGCTTCCGGGCCGGGGTGCGAAGTCGCCGGTGTCAGGAGCACGCCAGGCCCCGGCGGCGGGGGGAGCGTAGACTTGTGCGGGTTGGCTTTGCTGGGGCGGTAAGGCACCTGCAGCTTGATTGCCGTACAAGCTTTGGTTATTGACGGCGGGGATATCGAATTGCGCCAATTCCGTTTTCTTCGGCGTTTTCTTAAGAAATGCGATGGATACGATCAACAACATCATCGTCGAGAAAACTCCGAAAATAGCCGAAACTCCCGCAACCTCATCCGCGCCGGCTACGCCAAAGAACGCTGGCATCATCATCACCCAAAAAATGAACCACAGCGCGGTGAAGATAAGGCCATTCTTACGCGAAAACCAGGGCGCTTTACCTTTATAAAGCTCCGCCAGCTGCGGAAGCACGCCGCCGTGCGCAAGGAGATGAGGGATTAGGCCCATCTGAAAACCACATCTGTTGCAGAATTTTGTTTCGTCTGAAACTTGCTGCTGGCCGCAGCGTGGACAATACATTCGTTCGCTTTCCCCCTAAAAATTGGGATATTATCCGCAACCTTAACGAATTCTTACACGAATAAGTTCGCAATGCAACGCGTTTCCAGAGTGAGGAAGAACCGCAGTTATGCGGAGGTTTCTGCGGATTTGATCAGGTCATGGACAGCCAAAGCCTGGCCATAATGTCGTTCGGCGGTCGCCGCAGTGTCGAGCAGTATCTGATGGAGCGACTTCATTTCGACTGGAGCGGGCAGAGTCAGCATTAGCTCGTTGTCGTCCGTGAAAAATGTGAAGCCGCGTTGACGGGTTCTTTCTACCTCGTTTAGGTACTCGATTACGTCCTCCACTCGAGGCATCCTTTCAGGCAAGGTCCATTCGAATGGGTCGTCCCAAAGACGTGTTGTGATCCCACCTATCATCTGCTCAACCGCTGCGGCTGAGCGAACCACTAATTCTCCGACAGAACGCAGGCTTGAGTATGGGCGAGAATACAGCATCTCGTCTCCGGTATTTGATATGAGATCGCAGTACCGCGAGTGCAGGTCGGCAAACTGACCGTCGAAGGAGCCGATGAGTTCCCGCATTTAAATCCTCACTGCCAACGCTTCAATGAGGGAATAACGTTGTTCGCAAGTTGAGTTGCTTGGTCGACGGGCATGCCGAGGTCTCCTCTCATGTTTTCGACCGAACTCGCGATCATTTCGTCGAGACTTTGGTTCGGATTTGTGAATGCGCCATTCTGATAACAAAACGTGCAGTATTCCGAAACAGGCGAACCCTCCTCGTCTGTGCCGAAGTTTGTGGATTCCGTGGAAAGCGGCGTTCCGCAGCTCTGACATCGTTGTTTTTCGTCCATAGTGAGTCCTCCGTTTTATCGGTTTCTAATATGATAAAATACCCGATTGATTCAGTTTAGGCCATCAATACCATGAAACATAATCTCTTTGAGACGCGAAAGACATTTGCGTTCGGGTACCGATCTGAGGGAGTTTTCTACTCACTTCCTCAATTATCCGCCGCCGGGATCGGGGACGTTTCCCGCCTTCCGATCTCAATACGGATCGTACTGGAATCGGTGCTGCGGAATTTCGACGAAGGCAAGAAAGTCGGTGAGGGTCACGTTCGAGCGCTTGCTAATTGGAAGCCGGAGGCAGAACGAACGGAAGAAATTCCGTTTACAGTGGCGAGGGTTATTCTCCAAGACTTTACTGGCGTGCCGCTTCTTGTCGATCTGGCTGCTATGCGTTCCGCCGTTCAGGCAATGGGTAGAGATCCGGAGTTGATCGAGCCGCTCGTGCCCGTGGACCTGGTGATCGATCACTCTGTTCAAGTCGACTTTGCTGGAAGTCAAGCCGCCTATCAGCGGAACATGGAGATAGAGTTCCAGCGAAACGAGCAACGCTATCGGTTCTTGAAATGGGGAACCCACGCATTCAATGGCTTCAGAGTTGTCCCTCCGGGAATCGGAATTGTTCACCAGGTGAACCTTGAGTATCTGGCTACCGGTGTTTTCGAACGGGAAGGCGTGTACTTCCCGGACACCCTGGTTGGAACAGATTCGCACACGACGATGATCAACGGCCTGGGGATCGTCGGTTGGGGTGTCGGCGGTATTGAGGCTGAAAGTGCGATGCTTGGTCAGCCAGTTTATATCCTAACGCCGGACGTTGTTGGCGTTCATCTTTCCGGTGAACTTCCGGACGGAGCGACTGCAACCGACCTGGTACTGCGAATAACTGAGATGCTGCGCAAAGCACAGGTTGTCGGAAAATTCGTTGAGTTTTATGGCGAGGGTGCGACAGCCCTCAATGCGACGGATCGAGCCACGATAGCTAACATGGCACCGGAGTACGGCGCGACGATGGGATTTTTCGGAGTCGACGAGAAGACGCTTGAGTATTTCTCGAACACTGGCAGACGAAAGGAGCATGTTGACACCATCAGAAATTATTATTCCGCTCAGGAAATGTTCGGCATACCAAAACAGGGTGAAGTAGATTATTCGATCGAATTAAATTTGGATCTCAAGACGATAACTCCATCCGTCGCGGGGCCAAAACGTCCGCAGGATCGGATCGAATTATCAAGTCTTGACGATAGATTCAAGGAGCTTTTTCGGCAGCCGACAGCCGACGGCGGATACGGAAAGGTATCCGATGATCTTGAAAAACGTTTCGTAGTTACGCTCGGCGGAGATTCGACTGGGATGGTGTCGGGTGGCGGGGAGCAGAGTCAGCGTTCGGCCCCGGAATCGATCCACGATACTGTTTCACCTGTAAACACAAACGTCTCGACCGAGATCGAGATGATGAATAATCGTCCAACGCCCAACAGGGTTGATTTGGAAGAGAATGGTTCACGATCTATTGAAACCACGGTGGGGAACGGCGATGTTTTGATCGCCGCGATCACGTCATGCACAAACACCTCGAACCCTTCTGTGATGGTCGCCGCCGGCATTGTCGCCAAGAAGGCGGTGGAGCGGGGCCTTAGGGTCCCCGACTATGTAAAGACGTCGCTTGCGCCGGGCTCGCGGGTCGTAACGGAATATCTTGAAAAGACTGGTTTGCAGGAGTATCTGGATAAGATCGGTTTTAATCTTGTGGGCTATGGCTGTACCACGTGCATAGGGAATTCTGGGCCGCTTGACCCCGGGATCGAAGAAGCGCTCTCTGAGCACGATCTGATCGCCGCTTCAGTGCTTTCGGGTAATCGTAATTTTGAGGCTCGGGTTCATCAGAGCATAAAAGCAAATTTCCTGATGTCGCCGCCGTTAGTAGTGGCCTATGCCATTGCAGGTACTGTGCTGAAAGACGTTTATCTGGAACCCCTGGGGCAGGATAAAGAGGGGAATGATGTTTATCTAAAAGACATTTGGGCATCACTTGACGAAGTGAAAGAGGTGCTTGGTTCGGCACTCGATCCGGAAACGTATCGTAAACTTTACAGTGAGTTTGCGGAGCAAAACCCCCTTTGGAATGATATCGAGGCGACCGCCGGAAAGGTTTACGCGTGGGATTCTGCATCGACCTACATTCAAAAACCCCCTTATTTCGAGGGTTTTTCGATGGAAACAGGGGGCTTTTCGGACTTTTTTGGAGCGAGGCCGCTGGCTATTTTTGGTGATTCCGTGACAACGGACCATATTTCGCCGGCCGGAGCTATAAAGGCAAATTCGCCAGCCGGTCTGTATTTGCAGGAACTTGGAGTCGTGCCAAAGGATTTCAACTCGTACGGCTCACGACGTGGAAATGACCTCGTAATGGTTCGCGGCACATTCGCCAATGTGCGGATAAAGAATTTGATGGTTGCACCGATCGAGGGAGGCGTTACGATCCACCAGCCCGACGGTGAGCAAATGTCGATATATGACGCCGCGATGAAATACCAAGCCGAGAATACGCCGCTTATTGTCTTTGCAGGAAAGGAATACGGAACTGGAAGTTCGCGTGATTGGGCTGCCAAAGGAACCCGGTTGCTGGGCGTGAAGGCGGTGGTAGCTGAATCGTTTGAGCGGATCCATCGTTCGAATCTCGTCGGAATGGGTGTACTGCCATTAGAGTTCACAGACGGCGCGAGCATCGCCTCAATGGGTTTGAACGGGACAGAAACATTTGACCTGGCGGGGTTGACGGCCGGGGAGGTTCGGCCCAGACAGATGGTGATGTTGACTATTAAAAGGGTGGACGGCACTAAGCAGACGGCCAACCTAACACTCCGGATCGATACGGCTATCGAGCTGGAATATTACAAGGGGGGCGGTATTTTGCCGTTTGTTTTGAGGCAATTGCTGGACAATTGAAAAAACGTTTGGAATTGAGGGCCAAATAATAATAAAATCCTCGAATAGTCACCGGAACTCTGGAGTACCAATAATGAAAAGGATCGTCTTTCTATTCGCAATTGCCGCATTTGCGCTTTCGCCCATCGGTGATTCGTTTGCCCAAACACGAACCGCGAAGGACAGCCGAAAGGGTCTGGATCCGAAGTTCCAAGGCACAGGAGGTACCGAGTTCGACGTCGTCGCGGCTACCTCGAGCGGTTCCGGAGTACTCATTGATTGGCAAATGAAGGCTGAAAAGGGAAACATGGGCTTCAGGATATTTCGAATTGCCAAAGGAAGTCGTGTTCAGGCCAATGCGGAATTGATTTTCGGATCGGCGGCAAAAGCGGGAACTTTTCCGCTGTACGGTGAGCAATACTCCTTCTTGGATCGCGACGGAAAGCTCGGTTCCGTCTACGAGATCGAAGCGAAAGAGCTTGATGGGAATACCATTATAAGTTCCAGCGTGTCAACGTCGTTTTCTAAGGAAGGAAAGAAGACCAAACGGGGCGACGGCGATGTTCCGCTCAAGTCCGGGATTGGCATGCTTAGGAGCGAAGAGCTCATCCTGCCGCCCGACGTGATTTCCGCGATCGGGCCGCAGTCTATCGAAACCGATCCGGATGTCCATCGATGGGTCGTTTCCCATGTCGGCGTGCGGATCGGTGTCAAAAAGGAAGGCATTTATCAAGTCCCTAATACTCAGCTTCAAGCAGCAGGTTTTGATACGGGATCCGATTCAACGTTCTGGCAACTTTATCTGAACGGCGTTCAGCAGGCGATGACGGTCGGACCGGGCTATATAGAATTCTATGGAAACGGGATCGACACGATCGAAAGCGATATTCAGGGATACTTTCTTATCGTTGGCGATACTCCCGGCAAGCGGATCCGGAGCGTCACTGCGCGCCCGTCGAGCGGAACGGTTTTGTTACCGGGCTACGATCAGACCTTTACGCTTAAAGAGCGGATCAATTACTTGAATTCGATATTCAACGGTCCGGATGAGAACTACTTCGGAGCGTTGATCACCAACTCGGTGGCGAGCAGAAATATTACCCTGAACGGAATAGATTTTAGCGACACCGCATCAACGATCGAACTTAAGATACAAGGCTTTTCCAATACTTTCCACAATGTCCAGCTGACCCTCAACGGCCAAGCGCTAACCAGCATGAACGGCCTAGCTCAGCTTCCTTTCGTAAGCACGCAAACTATACCGACGTCACTATTACGGGACGCCAGTTTGGGACAGGGTAACAACGTTCTGACGTTGAAAACCAACGATCCTAATGATTTCAATTTGTTCGACACGGTTAAGATCCAGTTCAATCGCAAGCATACTGCTGCTCAGAACACCTCGTTAAGGGCATATACGGTCAATTCAAAAGTCACGAAGCTAACAGGTTTTGCCTCGGCAAACACAAGGATCTTTGATGTCAGCAAGCCAGAAGATCCAAAGTTGATGACCAATGTTCCTTTTCAGCAGCAGGGCGCTACTTACGGTGCAACGATCCCGGCTGGGCGAGCTATGTCCTTCTATGCGGTTGAGAACTCAGGCATCCTGGAGCCATTCTCAGTTACTCCGAACGATGGCGAATTATTGGGTGTGAACACGCAAGGAGCGGACCTGATCATAATTGCCTATAAGGATTTTATGGCCCAGGCCCAGGTATGGGCCAACTACAGAGCCGCACAGGGATTTAGCGTAAAGGTTGTCAATGTAGATGAAGTTTTTAACGAGTTCAACTTCGGTGTTTTGAGCTCCGATTCGATAGAGGCCTTTCTAGACTACGCTTATGACAACTGGCGGACAGCGGCTAATGCGCCGCCTAGATATGTGCTGCTGATCGGCGACGCATCATACGACTCGCGAAACTACAGCGGGACAGGGTTTTTCAACTTTGTTCCGACACGGATCGTTACCACCATTTTTACGGAAACAGGCAGCGACGAATCTTTAGCCGACTTTAACAATGACGGCCTGGCAGAAATGGCCGTCGGGCGCATCCCGGCCAGAACCGGTTCGGAGGTTACTGCTGCGCTGTCCAAGGTCACGAATTGGGAGGCGAATCTGAATGACCCGCTTAGCCGCGGAGCACTTTTCGCCTACGATGTTCCAGACGGTTACGGCTTTCAGCAACTGAGCGAAGGCCTGCGAGATCTACTTCCTCCAAGTGTGAGCTCGACTATGGTAGCCAGAGGGAAGTTGCCGCCTTTCTTGCCGGGTGAGAATGAATTTACTCTTGATCCTAGTGCACAGGCCAACCTCCTTAACGGCATAAATACAGGCAAATACATTGTCAATTATTCGGGGCACGGAGCGTCGGGAACGTGGGCTGCTACGACCTTCTTCTTCAACAACAATGTCGCGTCGCTCACAAATCACAATAATGAATCTCTATTTACAATGTTGACTTGCCTGAACGGTTATTTTCTTCACCAAAGCAACATCAGCCTTGCGGAGACTCTTCTAGCCGCGAACAATGGAGGAGCGGTAGCTGCTTGGTCATCAACTGGTCTTACGACACCGGATGTGCAGGAGATCATGGCACGTCGTTTCTTCGAAAAGATCGGTCAGGGTACTATCCCGAGGCTTGGTGATGTGATCACGGATGCGAAGTCTACTGTTGTGGGCGGCACGGACGTGCGGCTTTCATGGGCGTTGTTGGGCGATCCGATGCTCAAAGTGCGGTGAATCACGGGCCAGTTCGAATTCGAAAGGCGTTCCATGCGGAACGCCTTTTTTATTTTGGTACTCGCGGCAGGAGTCGAACCTGCGACTTCTTCCTCCGGAGAGAAAAAGCCTACCTGCGGCACGGCCCAACTCTTATCGAGATAACCACGCAGAACCCCGTGAAATACTAGCCCACAACCTATTCAATCGTTAAGTCCGCATCGATAACCAGCTTCATAAAGACGCTGGAAGCCTACTTCGGCAAGCGAAAGCTAAAGAGCATTCGCAAGCGTGATTTTGAAGATTACACGATATGGCGATACGACAGGGGCGATCTTCGCATAAAGGACGATTCGCTGGTATGTACTACAGGAACGTCTCAGATACGCTACAAACGCCAAGGAAGGGTGGTTGAGGCTACAGTTCAGCGCGACAATCCAGAACTGCTTGCGGTAATTCTGATCGCGGTTGACGCCGGGCTGAGAAGGAACGAAATGCTCCGTGTGGAATGGGAGTCCATCGACTTCGACAACCGCGTCATTCGCGTTGTCGCCAGTCACACAAAAACCGAACGTGAGAGGCTCGCACCGTTCACAAGGCGTGCAGCCGATGCATTGCGAAACCTTCCGGGTTACGAGCGACGGACCGGAAAGGTTTTTACGGGTAAGTATATCCAGCGCAGCTGGTCCACAAGCAAGCTCATCGCGGGGCTTGTGGGGCTTCAGTTCAGGGGCCTACGCCGGACTGCGGGCACGCGAATGGAACTTTGGGCATACCGCATACGATCGTTCAAAAGATACTCGGACACGCGGCCGCAGATATTACGGGGCGACATTATATCGCGGCGGCGCCCGACACGGTGCGAATGGCTGCGGACAAGCTCGACGCCCGAAACGACGGGAGGCCGCATAATAATTTGGCTGAAGGTTAAAGGAAAAGGCCCGGATTCGCTCCGGGCCTTTCATGTTACGCCGTCAAGAACTGGCGGCGTAAGCTACTGCCGAGTCAGGGTAATGGCACATAGTCGCTACAATCAAGGTCGTTGTTGTTGTAGTCGTCAAGCAAGCCGTTCAGGTAGTTGAGCCGAGCCTTTTGCGCGGCGCCTGCTGGGCCGGGAGCGTACACCGGGGCGTTGACTCCATCGAACTGAACCGCGATCAGCAAAGCATCCGCCTCTGCAATCATATCGTAGATACAATCAGGGTCGTATGCTCCCGCCTGAAGGTTCAGCTTAACGGCGAGCAGTTGCGCAGCCATGTTGAACGCAGGATCGCCCGCTGCTTTGGGACCACGGTTCTTCTTGCCGGCCGCCCTATCGAGCGACCGCTTATCTAGGATGGAAACGGCGTCTAAGCAATTATTGATGTTCAAATTGCCAAGATTGACTCCCGGGGCGAACGGTGATGGGTCGAGGAATCCCATGAATAGTCCGGCAAACACCGAGGCATCATCGGGCGTATCAGCGGAATCGACAAAATCAAATTTGCCGAATGACCATAGCACGAAATCAAGCACCGGACGCTGGTGGCCATGGCCGTCGCAAGACGTCCAATTCTTCCAGAAACCGATAGTGTGTGCATTACCGACGGGTGGTGGATCGTTGTCGATGTTGAACGTTCTCAGTTCTCCAGGCAACACCGTGAAATCGACACAGTTGACACTGTTGTCAGCAAGTGGGTCATCGGCAAGCCCAGGAACGAAAACTGTACCAAAATCGCCTAGCGAAGTTGACCACCCTACCATCAATACCTCGCAGAGCTGATACGTGCTCCCCGCTTTCAGATCTACGTCGAACTCAAGTGTTGCGGCCCCTGCTGTTGCGGTCTTGCTCTCGAGAGTGGTCCCCTCTTCAGTGGGGCTCGCGCCCTCCCGAATCTGGAATTCAAACTCTAGCGGCGGGTCTTTTACCGGTATCACGCCGCCGGCGACCGTCTTGAGCACCTTAACGTGGCCGCGTTGCGTGTTTGTGAACACACAGCGTACGGTCTCGCCCGGTGCGACGATAAAGCTCGCCGTGCGGGTTGCCGTGCTGCCTGTCGAGTTGCTGTCGTTACAGACGATCGATGTCAGATCCCAACCAGCCTTGGCTGATTCAACCGAACTGTAGTTGCCCGGAGCAACATCGGCACCGGTAGACTGCCCGTCGGAGAGGCCGAGAGAGGCTACGTCACCCGTAAAGGCGAACGTAGCTCCCGAACCGTCGGGAAGCGTTTGCTTCTCGATCTCGATGCGGCCGTTCTTCGTGTTGGTATACGTACAGACAACGGTCTCGCCTGCATCTATATCGAGCGTCGCCGTGCGTGTACCGAGGTTCGTTGACGAGTCAGCACCGGCACCCGTACAGGAAAGGGCGGTCAACTCCCAGCCGGCCTGAACCGATTCAACCACAGTGTGCGCTCCCAACTGCGACGCATTGAGGGTGAATGTCTGCTGCGACGGAAGTGTCGCATCGCCGCCGTCCGTGTCCAGATCGAGATCAGCCGGTACGCCCAACCCTGTCAGGTCGAAGTCGAAGTCCTGCGGATCCGATGCCGGAGCGGTCACCTTAACGACC
>Ga0157380_10002803_pt1 | contig 11854 bp, 8 predicted proteins | sample S35metaG_FD_119757 | JGI IMG/M metagenome (GOLD analysis project Ga0157380, IMG submission 119757) | Switchgrass rhizosphere microbial communities from Kellogg Biological Station, Michigan, USA - S3-5 metaG | ecosystem: Host-associated > Plants > Roots > Rhizosphere > Soil | place: USA: Michigan...
CCGACTTGGACCAGACGCATGACTGAAAAACTGTCGCTCCAAGCCAGCGGTCAATTGAACGACACCACCTATGAGAATGGCTTAAGGCTTGGCCTGGTTGACTACCAGATGTTCGGAGGGTCAGGCGGGGTGCTCTACCAAATGACGGAACAGGATCAACTACAGTTGTCCGGCTCATACGTTGATTTTCATACAACCAACGCATCCTCACCCTTTCGCGCCAGTTTTCCTGGAGTCAACCTGAGCCTGACCCGTGCCTTCACTGAAACTCTGACGGGAACGGCTTACGGTGGACCCCGTTTTGTGAGTTCAACGACCGAGACCATCAGCGACAACCTTACGACGCGGAGCACCGTCTGGCTGTTCGGCGCCAGTCTCGCCAAAAAGCTTGAGAGCACGTCGATCCAAGTGAAAATAGATCGAGATATTGTGCCGAGCGGATTCGGTCTACTCATTCAAAGGGATCGAGCTGGGCTAACAATCTCTCATGATCTTTCCGAAAGCCTGACTGCTTCTTTCGACGGATCAGGGTATCTCGTCTCAGGTATCACGCAGCGCGCAACAGGCGCCACCTTTCCGGAGAGTCGATACTTCTATCTCACACCTAAGATGGCCTGGAAATTTCTGGAGTGGTGGAAGCTAGAAATGTCCTATACCTATGGAAATCGGGAAGTGGACGGCTCAAATCCGGCAATGTCCAATGCCACGATGTTCATGCTTACGTACTATCCGCCGAAACTGGCGTTTTCCAACTAGGCTCTCTAAATCTATGGCTGCTCAGATGCACTCACAAGAATCCGAATCGGTCCAGAATCTTCAGGCCTATGTTCGTATTCTTCATCGGCGACGAACTCCGATTGTCTTGGCTGGTGGTATTCTCTTGGGCCTCAGCCTTGCTGCCGCGTTCCTCTGGCCTGCGACCTACAAATCCATGGCGACTATTCTGATCGAGGAACAGGAAATTCCATCCGAACTCGTTCATTCGACGATTACCAGTTATGCCGATCAGCGAATCGAAACGATCAAGCAACAAGTCATGAGCCGCACGACCCTTTGGAAGGTCGTGGAACAATACAATCTCTACCCGGACCTGCGACGAACCAACCCCGTAGAAGAAGTTGTGCGGAGGTTCATTAAAGACATCGACGTTGAAGTAATCAGCGCCGACGTCGTAGACAAACGCACCCAACACCCGACAAAGGCCACTATTGCGTTCACCGTGGCTTACCAGAGCACATCGCCCGACTTGGCCCAAAAGGTCGCCAACGAGTTGACCAGTCTGTTCCTGGGACAGAATCTGAAGAGTCGGGAGCGGCAGGCGCAGGAGGCCACGTCTTTCCTCCAGCAAGAGGCCGAGAATCTTTCCAAGCACATCGGCGAGGTTGATGAAAAGATTGCTGAGTTCAAACACCGAGCAAGCGGTGCCTTGCCGGAATTGATGCCTTTGAATTTGCAGCTCATGAGTCAGTCTGATCGAGAGCTGATGGACATCGACCAACAGATTCGAACCCTTGATGAACGCAAGAATTATCTTGAGGGTGAACTCGCCACAATCAAACCAAATACCCCAATCATGTCCGTAACCGGAGAACGAATCCTCGACTCTGCCGAGCGCTTACGCGCATTGCATGCGGAATATGCCGGCGCCTCTGCCAATCGGTCTCCTGAACACCCCGACATTCTGAAATTGCAACAAGAGATTGCGGCCTTGGAAAAGGAAACCGACCAGCGTCCAGGGATCGAAGAAGTCTCCAAACAACTCATCAACGCTCGCGCCACGCTGGCGACTACCTTGAAACGTTTAGGCAGTGAACACCCCGACGTCGTTCAGGCTCGTCGTACGGTTCAAAGCTTGGAACAGGAAGTCCGACAGCTGGGATCTGCTCCGTTCCGAAAGCCCATGCTGAGACCTGAAAACCCTGCCTATATCAATCTCCAGGCTCAGCTCAATTCCGCAACCTCGTCCTTGGACGCCCTGCGGGCGACTCGAACAGCTGTGAAGAGGCGGCTCCAGGACTATGCCGCTCGCCTCGAACGGACTCCGGAGATGGAGCCTGACTATCTCTTCTTGACGCGCGATCGCGACACCTCGGGGCAGAAGTATCAGGACATCCGGTCCAGGTTGCTGGAGGCCAAAGTCTCGGAGGGATTAGAAGTTCAGCGCAAAGGCGAACGATTTTCTCTCATCGATCCACCCAGTCTACCGGAAAAGCCGAACAAACCGAACCGGCTTGCCATTGTCCTGCTCGGCTGTATTCTGGCTGTGGGTGGAGGAATCGGCGCTGGCGCCTTGGTAGAATCGCTGGATCATTCGATCCGCACACCAGAGCAGCTTTCCCGGTTGACTCAATTGTTCCCACTGGCGGTGATTCCCTTCATGCCAAACGAACGGGATCTGTCCCGAGCTATTAAACGCCGCCACCTCCTCAGAGGAGCTGGAGTTGGTGCGCTCGTGACGATTCTCGCACTGCTGCATGTGTTCGTGATGCCTCTAGATGTGCTGTGGTTCGCCGCGTTAAGACGATTTGGCATCGAGTAGATGAGGACAAGATTTGAGGCGAGGGTAGAGGCTGAAGCAGGAAGTATGACGGTAGGAGGCCTGAGACGAAGAGTGTTGTCTCTCTTCAACTGGCTTTAGGAGAACCCATGGACCGATTTCGGACCGCGCTGCAACTGTACAAAGACGAACATGGTCAGTCTCGCACCAGGCCACACGCTCGAAAGACTGCCGGAGGCCAAGCTTTACCTCCCCCCATCGCATATACCAGGACGAGGTCGCTAGACATTCCATTCTCTGTACTTCGACAGAAGCGGGTGATGGCTGCGTACGACAAGGGCCCCTTCGTCGATGCCTACAAGATTCTGCGGACCCAGGTTATGCATCGCCTTCGAGAGAATGACTGGAATGTGTTAGGCGTCACCAGTCCGGGCCACGGTGAAGGCAAGACGTTGACTGCCGTGAATCTGGCTGCGAGTCTCGCCATGGAGACCTCGCAGACTGTACTGCTTGTCGATGCTGATCTCCGTAGCCCCGGTATTCACGAGGTATTCGGCTTAGACGACTGTCCTGGTCTTGCCGACTACTTGTTAGACGATGCGCCAGTCGAGGACTTGTTGGTGCACCCCGGAATCGGTCGTTTTGTGTTATTGCCGGGAGGACGGGCGATCTCAAACTCGACAGAGACCCTCACATCACCCAAGATGCTGGCCTTAGTTGAAGAATTCAAGCATCGGTATCCTGCGCGGATCATCATTTTCGATCTTCCGCCGTTGCTTCACACGGCAGATGTGCTTGCGTTCTCGCCCTACACGGACGCACTTCTTCTTGTTGTGGAGGAAGGGAAAACAACGGTTGAGGAGCTGCAGCGTGCCTTGTCTCTGGTGAAAAATTCCCGCCCCGTATTGGGGACGGTGCTCAACAAGGCTGGGCAAATAGGCACAACTCCTGCTGGAATGCGGAAGTTACTCTCTCACTAGATGACACGATGCCTCGTGTCGGAAGGCGAAGGCTAAATGTACGAGTCGTTTTACAATCTTCGAACCAAACCCTTCGCGCTCCTGCCGGACAGCGACTTTCTGTATCCTGGCTCTACGCATCGTACGGCCTACAGCATCTTGGAATACGGCCTTATCAACGAGGCGCCGTTTCTGGTACTCACCGGCGAGCCCGGTATGGGCAAGACCTCCCTTCTGCAGAAACTTATTTCAGAGCACGGGGAGAATCATACGATCGGCCTCGTCACAAATGCGCGCTACGACATTGAACATCTCCTGCCCTGGATTCTGCTTTCCCTCGGGTTAAGCCAGAAGCAACTCGACCCGGTTGAAGCCTATCATCTCTTCTCGGAGTTTCTGATTCAGGAATCCAAACAGCACCGACGGGTCATTCTCATTATCGACGAAGCCCAAAGTCTCGGTGCTGAGCTGCTCGAAGAGCTACGGCTCTTGTCCAATTTGAACGACGGAAAAACGTTGAAGTTGCAGATCATACTGTCCGGCCAGCCGGACCTCCATACATTGCTGCAGCGAATCGATATGACTCAATTTGCCCAACGGGTCGTCGTCGACTTTCACCTGGAACCGCTTTCGGAAACAGAAACAGGACATTGCATTCGTCACCGCTTAAAGATTGCCGGTGGACATCCCTCAGTGTTTACGAATAAAGCCTGTGTCTTGGTGCATCGATTGACAAGAGGCACTCCTCGTCTCATCAATCAGGTCTGCGATGTTGCGTTGACCTATGGCTTTGCAGAGCAGGCTCGAGTCATTACGTCCAAGCTCGTCGCTCAAGCCGCTCTCGATCGAAGTAAAGGCGGGATTCTGCCTCTTGCGGCGCGAGAGGAACTGACAGCCTTGGCCAGCGCGCCGGAAGATGCCAGCGAGATTGATGCCGTCTCGCTGCAACACAGCCCTCCGCCGCCGTGGCCGGAAAGTTCATCTCCAGAACTCAGCTCTCCGCAGGCGAGGTCGGTAAGTCGATCACCGGAACTCACGGCCACACGTTCGGTCGGCACTCCCGAATCCTACTATACAAAGGGAGTAGCAATGAGACAGGAAGGCCGGTCGAGAGAGGCTATCGATATGCTCGAGCTGGCGGCTAAGAGCCCGTCCTACTGGCTGAAAGCCCAAGCACAAATAGGGCTCTGCCACAGGTCGATCGGAGACCATGGGGCCGCAATTCAAGCGTTTCGGACCGCGTTGAGCGATCAGTCGGCATCCTGGAAGGAAGTAATCGATGTCCAGTATTTTCTCGCACGGACCCTTGAATCGGTCGGGCAGACAACGGAAGCGGCAACCCTCTACCGCCGGATCGCTCAAACGAATCCGCATTTTAAGGATGCTGCGAGTCGGGCCAAGGAGCTATTGTCGAAGCCGAAACATCCGACCACAGGCGAACGGCGAGGTGTGAGCAATGGGTCCTGGTTTGGCAATGCGATCGAGAGTATCAACCAATTGATCGGCAGTCGCAAGTAATGGGGTGACGGATCCTGTCATCCATTGCGCTAGATCTCACCAAACGGCGCGTTCACGATCGTGACGACTCCCGCCCTGCAATGCCTTCGAATATCTGGTTGATACCCTTCAGCGTCTCCCACCTCATGACGGCAAGAGAATCATCGACATAGGCCGGAGCACGCATGCCATTCAACACACAGGTGACGCCCGGCGTGCTCGCCAAAACCCACAAGGCCTTGCGTGACAGCGATTCTCTGCGCCTTGCTTCCGGCAACAGGGGGTCGAGAGCCGCCGCCACCGAGGCAGTTTTCGCACGACTGCGTTCGGTAGCTTCTCTGCGGAGCCCGCCTAAGAGGGTGAGCAACTGCGGCACATAACGATCACGCCAGGCCTCCCATTGCTCGGCGGCCGTTCCGGTCAGTTGGCGTGAAAGCGCCTGCATCACTTGATTGACATGAGGCGCGATCATTTGATGCTCGATCTGCTCCCAATGTTCGATCCCCTGGATCTGGGGCCGCACACGCGTCAACTCAATGGCCCAGGTAAAGAAGTCGGCCGGGGCCATCCCTTGACCACTATGTTGAAACGCCGGGGCAATGGTATTTCGATACTCGTCTTCAAGCGCTCCGACTGTCCGGCATTGACGATCGAAGTCCACCGGATCGCCTTCGATCGGAAAGTCCACCAAACGAAGAACGCCGCTCTTTTTTGTCGGCATGGCATTGAGCGGACGATTGACCAGTACGGCGATCCCTTCTCGTTGAGCCATTTCCAGCACTGTTTCCCGCTGATCCATCCCGGTATTGGGCGTTACCAGCGCGCCTGCCTCATACAGATTCATGGGACATTGCAGCACCGCAAAGTGGTGGCGGGCTATTCCCTGTGACGTAGCGGCAGCTTCCGCGGCATCACACATGCGAGAGAGCGAAGTCACATCGGCATCCGATGGATCTGCCGTGACCGTATTCGACGACACGCCATAGTAACGAATTCGTCCTACCGCTACTTGCGACTCGAAAAATGTAAAGGCCTGTTCAAGCCGGCGATAGAAAGCATCCCGCGCGGCTGCGAGATTTGCACCATCGTGATGCGCGGCCTCGGACAGAAAGTATTCAGGATTGTGCAGTAAACAGACATCGAGAGTGGTTAATCCAAGTCGATCCAGTGATAGTGTGAGCTGATCAGCCAAGTATTCCGGGTGAATACAATGCCAGATGCCCTCACCATACTTGACCATATCAGGGTAGGGGTGCCCGGCCTGTTCTCGTGCCTCCGCTTGCTTCAAATTGAGTCCTTGCACGTAGCCGATCTTCGAGACGACGATCACCTCTTCACGAGTCAGATCACCGCTCTTAATCAGCTCACGTAAGGCAGAACCGACCAATCGTTCACTATCGCCGTCCATGTAATTCGTCGACGTATCAATCAGGTTCACGCCTTCTCGCAGGGCCTTCTTGAGCGCATCTCGATACTCCGGCTCTCTCGTATCGACTCGATACGAGCCAAACCCGAGCCGGGACGTCGTCAATCCGCTGTGACCGAACCGGGCATACCCATGTTCCATGCGACCGTCATGACGGGATTGACTCACGATACGCGCAACATACCTGGCGGTCCCTTCCGGACTGGCCGATCCAGAGAGCGCTGCTCCTTGTAAGAGTTTCTGCCGGGTTGACTGTTCCGTTCGTCGCGACGCTGATTGCAATGCCTCTGTGACCTCCTGCGGATCAGTGATGGGACGCTGGCAGGAAAAATCTCGACAAATATAGAGTGCCGCTTTCCCCTCCACCAACCCCTTACCGGCCAGCAGGGGATGACCGGACGGCGCGCCTGTTCCATCGCCGGAGGCAATCACACGATGCGGGAGGAACACCTCGCGCACAGCGAATTGCAACGCCTCCAACCCTGGATCGTTGGGCACTCCGACAAATGCCAACTCAATCGGCCCTGCCGCGAGAAGATCCACCACGGCGAGCGTCTTGGCAAAAGCCCTCGGATACCGGGCTATCTGGCGTCCATAGGCTCGAATTCCTCCGATCGCCGCGTCGCGTAGATCCTGCCGCCCATAGTGAAACGAGAGTCTGGCGAGGGCTGAAACCGCCACGGCATTTCCACTGGGCGTCGCGCCGTCCGCTCCCTCACGCGCCCGGATGATCAGCGTTTCATGCATCTTCGCAGTAGTGTAGAACCCCCCCTGGTCCTCATCCTGAAACGATTCCACGATCCGCTCTCCCAATTGAAGCGCGGCCGTGAGGTATCGCTCCTGCGCACTCGCCTCGTAGAGGTCGATCAATCCTTCTGCGAGATAGGCGTAGTCCTCCAGTACTCCAGCGAGATGGGCGCGGCCCTGCCGCGAGGTGCGGAGCAGCGTTCCTTCGGACGTCCGATGAACCTGCAAGAGAAAATCTGCCGCCTTCATGGCGCCGGCGATATAGCGGCTAACTCCTAACACACGACCAGCCTCGGCCATCGCCGAGATCATCATGCCGTTCCACGCCGTAATAACCTTGTCATCGAGTCCAGGTGGAACTCGCTCTTGGCGGGCCCGATAGAGGAGGGGACGCACACGATGGATCGTCTCGTATAGTTCATCGATGGTGAGATTCAATTCCTTAACAACCGCTTCGATGGGGCGCAGTCGGTTCGGAATACTCCGATGTTCCCAATTCCCCTGATCAGTTATATCGTAGCAGGCACAAAACCGGCGGGTATCTTCGGCATTCTGCAGTACCGCCTGAATCTCCGCCGGCGTCCAGACGAAAAACTTTCCTTCGACCCCTTCCGAGTCCGCATCGGTCGCGGAATAAAACCCTCCGGCGGGATCAGTCATCTCCCGAAGAATATAGTCAAGCACGTCCATCGTGACCTGGCGATAGGATAGCTGCTTGGTCACCTGATAGGCCTCCAGATAGGTCCTAGTCAGGAGGGCATTGTCATAGAGCATCTTTTCGAAATGAGGAACCAGCCAGCGCTCGTCAGTAGAGTAGCGGGCAAACCCGCCACCGATATGATCGTAGATCCCTCCGGCTGCCATCGCATCGAGTGTGCGCGTCGCCAACTGCAAGGTTCGGCTCTCTCCTGTTCGACGATAATAACGGAGGAGTAAAGCGAGCCCGGCAGACGGGGGAAATTTTGGCGCGCTGCCGAATCCCCCGTGGCGCTCATCAAAATCCTCGCGGAACTGCGACACGGCCTCATCAAGCACGGATGTACTGACCGAAACAGGGGACACCGTTTTGAGTTCGTTCTTCAACCGTTCGGTCAATTGATGCGCTTGGGTTACGAGACCGGCAGCATCCTGTTCCCATGCATCCGCAATTTTCTTGAGCAGGCTGGGGAACCCAGGGCGGCCCCAACGATCGTCAGGAGGAAAATATGTCCCGGCAAAGAACGGCTCCTGATCCGGAGTTAAGAAGACCGTCATCGGCCATCCACCTTGACCGTGATTGAGGGTAATCGTGGCCTGCATATAGATCTCATCCAAATCGGGGCGCTCTTCCCGATCCACTTTGATACAGACAAAATGCCGGTTCATCAGTGACGCGATAGCCTCGTTTTCAAACGACTCACGCTCCATCACGTGACACCAGTGGCAAGCGGAATAGCCGATCGAGAGCAGAATGGGACGATTCTGTTCTTTCGAGGCCTGCAAGGCCTCGGGTCCCCAGGGATACCAATCGACAGGGTTCGAGGCATGCTGGAGGAGATAGGGACTGGTTTCGCGAATGAGGCGATTACGTCTTGTTGCGTCTGAGGAGTTGTGCATGGCTCACGGTAGCATCGAGGCCGGAGAGGGGTCAATGTGCGAACAAGGGAAAAGGCCTGCGATCGTGAAATCACAGGCCTCTTCAGAATCGTTCAAGTACGGCTTGTCCGATCGGACAAACGACTTACGTGTTGATTACTTGCCGTCCTTCTTCTCGTCCTTCTTCTCATCGCCGAACGTATCGGCATGGCCGCCTTTCTTCTCGTCCTTTTTATCCTTGTCGTCACCGTACACAAGAACATAGCCGCCCTTCTTCTCGTCTTTCTTCTCCGACTTCTCGTCACCAGCGAAGGCCGGAGCGCTGAACGTCACGGCCACTGCCACTGCCATAATTGCCATTAACATGCTCTTCATATTATCTCCTCCTCATTGTGATGTGGGTGTCTGTAATGCGTGTGCGTACTCAGTTGTGCACACGAATGATACGCTAGCGAAAATTGAGTTCGACTGTCAACCGTGCAAACCGCATCCTCATCTGCCGCGAGAGAATCGGAAGACACAATCATCTCTGGTTCGCATCCACTCTTATGGTAATCTTTAATTAAATGAAGGGCAGCTATGACGGACATTGAACCCTACTCCAATTACCGCTTGACCGTTCGCCTTGAACTTGCCAACACACCGGGCATGTTCGCAAAAGTGGCCGCCGTCCTAGCCGAGGAAGGTGCCAACTTGGGCGCCGTGGATATCGTCTCCGCAACGTCCAGCCGCATGGTGCCGGACGTCACCATCGACGTCCAGAGCGAAGCGCATGGAGAGCGGGTACTCGCTCGAATCAGGGCACTGCCGGACGTGAAAGTCCTCTCGGCTTCCGACCGGATTTTCCTTCTGCATCTTGGCGGAAAAATTCGCGTCCAAGGCAAGTTGCCCATTACCACCAGAAACGTGCTGTCGATGGTCTATACGCCGGGAGTCGGTCGGGTGTCACAAGCCATCTCGAAGGACAAAACCAAAGCCTATGCCTTTACCGGCAAGGGCAACACGGTTGCCGTGGTCACCGACGGATCTGCAGTGCTGGGCCTCGGCAATCTTGGCCCGGAAGCCGCATTACCCGTGATGGAAGGCAAAGCCATGCTGTTCAAGGAATTTGCGGGAATCGATGCGTGGCCGATCTGCCTCAATACGCAAGATTCTGACGAAATTGTTCGCACAGTTCAGGCCATCGCTCCAGGATTCGGCGCCATCAATTTAGAAGACATCAGTTCACCGCGCTGTTTCGAAATTGAACGCCGCTTAAAAGCCATCCTGGATATACCGGTGATGCATGACGATCAGCACGGCACGGCTGTGGTGATCCTCGCTGCCTTGACGAATGCGCTGACTGTCACAGGGAAACGGATGGAGGCCATCCGCGTGGTGGTCAATGGTCTCGGCGCCGCCGGAACCGCCTGCTGCAGGATGTTGCTCGCTGCCGGCCTCTCTCACCTCATCGGATGCGAGCCTCAAGGTATCATCCTGCGAGGGGACGGCCAGAAACTGCGGGCCTGCCGAACGGATCTGGCCCCCTGCATGACCCCAGATCATCCTCAAGGGACACTCCAAGACGCCCTCAAGGGGGCCGATGTCTTCATCGGATTATCCGTCGGCAATATCCTGACGGCAGAAGATCTTGATCTCATGGCGACTGATCGTATCGTCTTTGCCATGGCCAATCCCGACCCTGAAGTCCCTCGTGAATTAGCCGCGTCCCACTGTCGGATCTTTGCAACTGGGCGCTCGGACTATCCGAATCAAATCAACAATGCACTCGCCTTTCCCGGAATCTTTCGAGGGGCGCTGGATGTGCAGGCGAGCGACGTCAATGAAGCGATGAAACTGGCCGCGGCCAAGGCCCTGGCTGAAACTATTCCCCCTGCGGCGCTCAGCGAGGACTACATAATCCCGAGTATGTTCGATAAGGAAATCGTCCCGCGCGTGGCCAAAGCCGTGTCGGCAGCCGCACGTGAAACGGGTGTGGCCCGACGGCGCACGAAACTCAGCGACGATTTCGCCTCACCCTGACCATTCATCCCACATGAATCCAGCTGTGTCCGCTACCCTTCTGGCATGCGACCGTGCTGTGCTACAATGCGCCCCCGAGCAGGATACTGAAAAAGTCCGCCAGCTGTGGAAGAGTTTGGTTGATATGCCGTTTTCACAGAGTAAATTCATCAAGTTTCAGAAAGGGATGAGACGGCGCATCGAGTCATTGCGCCCGAAAGCCGAAGAGAGCCTGGAACTCGCCGTCGATACCATGATGGAGGAGCGGGTCGACAGCTTCTTTCGTGTTGAACAGGGACTGGAGGAGGTCATCAAGTCGCTGCTCCAGATTGAAGAAGAGATTGGAGAGGTCCGTGATCTCTCCGGCGCGATGCGTCTGGAGTCCCGCCTCGAGTTTGTCGAAGACCGATGGGATGATTTCGACAGCGAGATACGAGAGCGACCCCGGCGCCGGCGTAAGAAGATCAGCCTTGCCGATATGTTGAAAGCTGCCGGTGGGGGAGGAGGCGACCTGTCACAAGGATCGAGCGGGATCAACAACGCGATGGACGCCTATGCCGCCATGGGCGTAGAATTTGGCAGTTCACTCGCCGACATCACCACCGCCTTTCGCCACAAGGCCAAGCAACTCCATCCCGATTCGAATAACGGCGATCGCAGCGCCGAGCCGGAATTGCGCCGCATGCTGGAGGCCTATCAGTTTCTGAAGGAATACCTGAGCCTCAGTAATGTTGAACCTCCGCGGTCACCAGACGCCACCTATCGTCCAACAGAATGAGCCACTGGTGACACCCTCCAATCCATCTCTGCCATATGTCACTGACCAGCCTGCGCTTGAATCCCTCTGCCACATGTTGCGGCAAAGTCCGCGATTGGCTTTGGATACGGAATTCGTCGGAGAAGACACCTTTATTCCACGACTCGAACTGATCCAAGTCGCCACCGCCACCACTGCTGCCGTCATCGACTTTCCTGCCTTACAGGCTAGCGGATCGCTCGACGTCTTCTGGGAGCTCATCTGTGATGCCAAGATTGAGAAAATCGTCCACGCCGGGCGGCAAGATCTCGATCTTTTTGCCATACACGCCGGGCGGATCCCGAAGCCTTTTTTCGATACCCAGATCGCCGCTGCCATGGTCGGGTATGGCGCCC
>Ga0157380_10002810_pt1 | contig 11835 bp, 10 predicted proteins | sample S35metaG_FD_119757 | JGI IMG/M metagenome (GOLD analysis project Ga0157380, IMG submission 119757) | Switchgrass rhizosphere microbial communities from Kellogg Biological Station, Michigan, USA - S3-5 metaG | ecosystem: Host-associated > Plants > Roots > Rhizosphere > Soil | place: USA...
CGCACTCACGCCAGTTCCCACGTCAACGCCCTCACCGGTGGCGAACCCTGCCGAGAGCACTGCCGCGCCGGCAGCTGCCGCCCCGGTGGCAGCAAGTACGGCACCCGTCGCCGCGGGCCCGCGCTTCGGTGGCCTGACGGTGACGTCGTCGTTGACCCTGCAGGTGTTCGAGGCCGGCAAGCTACTGGGATCGACGGCTGGACCGATCGCGATCAACGAAGGTCCGCACAACGTGGAGCTCGTCAACGAAGAGCTGGGATTCAGGTTGGCTCAGACAGTGAACGTGAAGGGCGGTCAGATGTCCACGGTGAGCATCGCCGTGCCGAAGGGCCGCATCAGTGTCAACGCGGTGCCGTGGGCCGAGGTTGACATCGACGGCACGCCCGCCGGTCAAACGCCCATTGCGAATTTTTCACTGCCGATCGGCAGCCACGAGATCGTTTTCCGGCATCCGCAGCTCGGTGTGCGAAAGCAAACAGTCATTGTCAAGGTCGACGGCCTCACGCGCGTGACACAGACGCTCGCGCCCGGAGGCCAGCAGTAAACGCACGAGGTATCTTATGAAGCGCCACTTCCGCCAGTCGCTCGTTACCGTGTTCGTCTCGATCATCTTCGCGTCGATCCCGCGCGTGGTGTTCGCGCAGGATGCCCTGTCGCGAGCCAAGGGCTTCTACGAATCCGCTGATTACGAAGAGGCGCTGCAACTGCTCGATACGCTGCGCGGTAAGACTACGAACACCGAGGCGGCGGCCTATCGCGTCTTCTGTCTGGTGGCGCTCGGACGAAACGACGAAGCGAAGGTCGCAGTGGAAGCCATCGTCCGGGTCGATCCATTGTTCCGGCCGGCCGACTCCCAGGTTTCGCCGCGCCTCCGGACATTCTTCGAGGACATCCGCAAGCCGCTGCTGCCTGAAATTGCGAGGCAGTCCTACTCCAGCGCCAAGACCGCGTTCGACAGAAAAGACTGGGCGCCGGCACTGACCGACTTCGAGCGCGTGCTGGCGTTGTTGTCTGAAATCGGCGGGGCCGAGCAGGGCGCAGCCGATTTGCGCACGCTCGCCAGCGGCTTCCGCGATCTCGCCCGCACGGCGCTCGAGCCGCCGAAGCCGGTCGAGGCACCGCATCCGGCCGCGCCACCGCCGGCCACGAAACCGGTCGCGCCGCCAGAGCCGTCGATCTACGGAATGCAGCACATGGACGTGAAGCGTCCCGTGGCGGTGTCGAAGACGATGCCGGAGTGGCGTCCGGAGAATCCGGTCGAAGAGCGGATGACGTTCGAAGGCGCCGTGGAAGTCGTGATCGGCGAAGACGGCAAAGTTCTGTCCTCGCGGATTCTGGAATCCGTGCATCCGCGCTATGACCCGTTGCTGCTCAAGGCGGCTGCGGCGTGGATGTTCAAGCCGGCGACGAAGAACGGCGTGGCCGTGAAGTTCCGGTACACAATCGCCGTGAAACTCGGCACCTAGGCCCCCTCGACTGCGCTCGGGGCAAGGCCCTCGACTATGGTCGGGCCAAGGCCCTCGACTATGCTCGGGCCAAGGCCCTCGACTATGCTCGGGCCAAGGCCCTCGACTATGCTCGGGCCAAGTTACAGCAGGGTCTTCGCGAACGCGACGCCGTCTTCGGTCGTCGTGATCTCGCCATCCAACTGGCGTTCGTAAACCTGTTTCAGCACGACGCCCACCTGCGGGCCAGGCTTCATGCCGAGCGCCAGCAGATGCCGTCCGAGCACGAGCGGTGGCGGTGGCTGGTGTTCGACGCCGAGCGCCCGCGCGCGCTCGAGAAACCACCGCATCGCCGAGCAATCGAACGTTCCGGTTCGTCCAAAGCAGTCGGCTTCCGCGGCGATCGCAAGCATCTCCAGGTCGACCTTTTGCGCGAGCCGGCGAAATGCGCCGTCGCCGACCGGTGTCGGCGACTTCTTGAACATGCCCGGTTTCAAGTGGTGCGCCACGATTCCGAGCACGGTCTTGCGCACATCAAATCCGTCGATCGTGTGAATGCTCAGACGATCGAGGAATGCCGTCGCCGGCGCGACGCCCGCTTCCTCGTGGCCGATCGACCGAATGCGGCCTTCGGAAAACGCGGTGGTCGACGGCTTGCCGAAGTCGTGGCACACGGCGCCGAGCATGATCGACACCGCCCGGCCCCGGTCAAGGTCGCCGATGCGTTTGCGCGCTTCGTCGATGACCATGAGGGTGTGCACCCACACGTCGCCTTCCGGATGCCACTCCGGTTCCTGTTCGCAGCCCATCAACGCGTACATCTCAGGCCACAGACGCTCGACCACCGTCAGGTCGAGCGCGAGTGCGAAGCCCACCGACGGTCGTGCGGGCAGGAGCAGGAGCTTCTCCATTTCTCCCCAGATTCTTTCGGCCGGCAGATCATCGAGCGCGATGGCTCGTAACGTCGCGCGGGTGGGTTTGTCGACCTCGAGATCGAATCGCGCCGTGAACTGAAGCGCTCGCAGCACGCGCAGGCTGTCATCACCGAACGTCGCCGGGTCGACGACGCGCAGGCGCCGGGCGTCAAGATCTGCGCGACCCCCAAATGGATCGAGGATCTCGCCCGTCAGCGGATCGCGAGAGATCGCGTTGATCGTAAAGTCGCGCCGCCGCGCAGCTTCCTCAATCGACAAATCCGGATCGCCGGTCACGGCGAAACCCTTGTGACCGCGTCCCGTCTTGGACTCGCGGCGGGGAATCGAGACGTCGAGCGGTCCAATCTTGTACACCGCAAAGCTCTCGCCGACGATGTCCACGCGTCCGAACGGATCGAGGACGGATCGCAATCCGTCGACCGGAACGCCGAAGACTTCGAGATCGAGATCCTTCGGTTGCTGTCCGAGCAGTGCGTCCCTGACGCAGCCGCCGACGAGCAGTGCGCGGCCTCCGCGGTCGCGGACCGCTTCCGCAATGGCGCGAGCCAGTGAATCGGGCGCGAGACGGGCAGAGTCAGGACTCGCGTTGTTCATGCGATGGCACATGCGGGCGGCGCCGGCTGAAGCGGCGCATCAGCCGGTCGGTAAATGTCGGGGCGATGGCGTTGAGCACGCCGAGCCACTTCGCCGGATAGTACGGAAACACTTCGCCGCGCGGCCGGGCGATGCACTTCGCGACGGCATCGGCCACCGTGTCCGCCTCCTGTCGCGGGCCCTTGCCTTGCACGGCGTGCCCGAAATTCTGATGCATGGCGTCGTGAAACTCGGTTTTCGTGGAAGTCGGGTACACCACCGATGCGTGGATGCCCGTGCCCCAGAACTCTGTGCGGAGACCTTCGATGAAACCGACCTGCGCGGCCTTGGTCGCGCAATACACGCTCATGCCCGCCACGCCTCGCACGCCCGCGACCGACGACATCGCGATGACGTGGCCGCTCCCCTGACGCCGGAAGACTTCGCAGGCCGCGTGCGCGGCGTACACGGTGCCGAGTACGTTGATATCCACGAGCTGCCTGGCGACCTCAGGCGTGGATTCTCCGATCGTTCCGTGGAATCCGATGCCGGCATTGCAAATCATCACGTCGAGACGGCCGTATGTGTCGACGGCACGGCGAATGAGTTCGCGCATGTCATCCGGCCGCGTGACATCGCCCGGAACCGCGAGCGCGCGTCCGCCGGCGCTCTCGATCTCTTTGACAAGCGACTGCAACCGGTCGACTCGCCGCGCTGAGACGACGACTGCGGCTCCGTCGCGCGCCAGCCGCAGGGCGCAGGCGCGTCCGATCCCTGCCGACGCGCCAGTGATGGCGATGACCTTCGACACAGCGAGATCATGTCAGAAGGACGGGATCGGCTGCTCACTACAAATTCACCGCGTCATTAGATAATTAGAGCGCCGTGGATCCGCTTCCAGTTCTCCGTGATCTTGTCGCCGCAAATTCGATCAACCCCGTCCTCGTGCCGGGCGCACCCGGCGAAGGCGCGGCCGCCGAAGTCGTGCGAAAGGCTCTCGTCAAGGCAGGCCTCGACGTGACGCTACAAGAGGCCGCGCCCGGGCGGCCAAACGTCGTCGGCGTGCTCGAGGGCCGCGAGCCGGGTCCCTCGATGATGTTCTGCGGACATATCGATACCGTCGGCGTTGAAGGGATGTCCGATCCGTTCGATCCGTATGAAGAAAACGGCCGCCTGTACGGCCGAGGTGCGCAGGACATGAAGGGCGGTGTCGCAGCGATGATCGCGGCCGCCGGCGTACTCAAATCCGGCTGGACGCGTGGGCGCCTCATCGTCGCCGCCGTCGTTGACGAAGAGCACATGAGTCTTGGCGCGGAAGCGCTCGTTCGAGAGTGGAAAGCCGACATGGCTGTCGTCACCGAGCCGACGGATCTCATGGTGGCCGTCGGGCACAAAGGCTTTGCGTGGGTGGACATCGTCACGCACGGCCGCGCCGCGCACGGCAGCCGGCCCGCGGAAGGACGCGATGCGATTGCGATGATGGGCCGCATCCTCGTCGCGCTCGAGGGGCGCGATCGGGACCTGAGAAACATGCGGCCCGTGCCGTTTCAAGGGTGCGGCTCTCTGCACGCGTCCATCATCAAAGGCGGACACGAGCTGAGCAGTTATCCGGACTACTGCAAGCTGGAAATGGAACGCCGCACGGTGTCCGGAGAGGACGCCGAGACCGTGTCACGGGAACTCGAGCACATCCTCGAGCGGCTTCGACAGCAGGATTCGGTTTTTCGGGCGACGCAGAACGTCACCGCTTACCGCCCGGCTTACGCGCTCGATCCTGCGCACGCGTTGCCGGCCGCCCTCGGCCGTGCGCTGACGACGAGCGGCCGCTCCGGTGATCCAGGCGGCATGTCTTTCTGGACCGACGCTGCGATTCTCGCGGGCGCCGGGATTCCGTCAGTGCTCTTTGGACCTGGCGGCGCCGGGCTTCACAGTGTCGAGGAGTACGTGAATGTCGCGGACGTCATCGCTTGCAGAGACATTCTCGTTGCCGCGACTAAGCAATTAGTTACAGGGTGATCGCTAACGTTCGCTTAGCAGACTGCGCACGACGAACCCCACATTGGCTGGTCGCTCGCCGAGGCGGCGCATGAAGTACGGAAACCAGTCCTTGCCGAACGGAACGTAGACGCGAAACGTGTAGCCCTCTTTGGCCAGCGACGCCTGCAGGTCGCGGCGGATGCCATAGAGCATCTGAAACTCGAACTTGTCCTTGCCAATGCCGTTCTGGTCGGCGAACGTCCGGGTCGCCTCGAGCATGGCGGGATCGTGCGTCGCAATCGCGGGATAGTTGCCGTTTCGCAGCAGCAGGCGCATCAGCTCGATGAAGGCAGCGTCGACGTCTTCCTTCTTCTGGAATGCGACCTCGGGCGGTTCGCGATACGCGCCTTTGACGAGCCGGACGCGGACGCCGGTCGAGTTCAGCCGCTCGATGTCCTGTGCGGACCGTTTGAGGTACGACTGAATCACCGTGCCGACGTTCTGAAATCCGATGTGCCACACGGTCTCGAGCACGTCGAGCGTCAGGTCGGTGTATGCGGAACCCTCCATGTCGATCCGGACAAAGAAGTCCGCGCGGCTGGCGCGATCGAGAACGCGCCGCAGATTGTCGATGCAGGTCGCGCGATCGACGTCGAGCCCAAGCTGCGTCAGCTTGAGCGAAATGTTCCGGCCGATGCCGGCGGCCTCGACGGCGGCGATTGTTTCCTGGTACGCCTGAGTCGCGGCCGTCGCCTCATCGAACGTGATCACGCTCTCGCCGAGAAGATCGAGCGTGATGGAAAGTCCCTGTTGCTCGATGATGCGGGCGGCCTCGATGGCCTCGAACACGGACTCGCCCGCGATGAATCGCCGTGCGAAGCTGCCGGATCGGCGCATGCCGTATCGCGACGCCAGACGCTGTAACAGGCGGCTGCTGGCGAGGACCGAGAAAGCCGCCTTGGGCAACGCGTCAAGCATCGGACCGCAACCGGAGGATCAGTGGGTTGCGCGCCTCGGCGCCGTGAGCAGATGTTCGATCGAGCGGGCGTAGTACCGCAGCGAAAAGCGATCGCGCACGCGCACGGTATGACCTTCTTCCACGAGGATGTCTCGTGCCACCAGCCGCGCGACACCTTCTTCCGCGGCCTGCCGGCTGCTGCGGACCGCGACATTAGCGCCCGCTTCCACCAGCCGGCCGATACGATCCTCGAGACGCGCGATGAGCTCCGCGCGCGCCAGATTCGGACGCATCACTGACGCGACCAGCGCCGTAGGCAGCACCTTGTGGCTGCGGCCGACCGCGTCCTGCACCTGATGGGCGAGCGTTACGAGATCGCGGCGCGAATCGGGATCGAAGGGCCCGAGCGGGATTGGCGGAGCAAACGTGACGAACGCCCGCGATTCATAGCCGACCGCGTGCCGCGCCATTTCCGCGACTTCCTGGCCGAACGGCCGTTTGCGCTTCTTGCTGGCTTCGCGGGAAATGATTCGTTCTTCGAGCACCAGGTCGTAGGCAATGGCCATCGGAACAATCGAGAGCTCGTGACGGTCGGCTTGAAGCGCCGCCTGCAACAGCCCTGTCTTTGGCGCCTTCAGATCACCGCTATAGCTGCGGCCACCCTCCGCGTAATAGAGCAGGTCGCGATGTTTGAGCAACTCGGCCACGTAGGCCTTGAGCGTCACGAGATAGAGCGGGTCTTTGCTGTTGCGGCGAATCGGGACTGCGCCCGTCACGTGCTTGTGCAGGAGTCCGAGCGCGCCGCCAAAAAGATTGATGCCGGCGGCCAGAAGCGGTGGCCGAACGCCGTTATCATCGAGCACCAGCGGCTCGATCAGATAGTCCAGGTGGCTCTTGTGATTGGAGACGTACACGACCTGCCCGCGGCGAGTCGCGTCTTTCGCATATTCCACGCGCTCCGCAATGCGTTCGACCTTGCGGAGGATCGGATACAAGGGGTGTTGCAGTGCGCGATAGAAGCGATATCGCTGGGTCGTGCGTAATTCTTCGAGGTAGCCTTCTATGCGCTCGCGGGCTTCGCTCTCCGAGGAGTGATCTTCGCGGAGGTACTTGGCGACGTCTTCGCGTTCCAAGACGGCCCGTCTGATGTCGTCCGGACTCACCATGGCGAAACCTATCACAGAAAGATTCGTCTTCGGCCGCTTTCCGGCCCATTTCACGGTGCTGCTCGCACTGTGTGCCGGCCTTGCCGCGCACGCGCAACAGGTGGCCGCGCCCCCGTCGCCAAAAACTGTCGTGACCGGCGTGGTCACCGTCGAAGGCAAACCTGCTGCCGGCATCACGGTTCGGGTGACTCGGCCCGGTGCCGCCGACGCCGTGGCAACGGCGACCACCGGCGCTGATGGCACGTACCGAATCAACGGCCTCGCGCGCGGCGTCTATCGATTCGAATTTGCCGGCGACGATGTCGAAAGCAATGCGCGGTCGGGCATCGTCGTCTTTGAAGACGCCCCGACGGAGCTTTCGGTCGTGTTGCACTCGACGAAAGGCAAGACACCTGAACCGCTACCGTCGGACGCCTGCAACTCCGTGAAAGCCGGTGAGGTTTGCGTGCGGATCGAGACATCGCTGGGATTCATGTTCCTGGCGATCGATACCGCCCACGCGCCGGTGACGGCCGCGAATTTCCTCAAGTACGTGAGCGGGGGATTCTACACAGCCGGCCGTTTTCATCGCGCCACCAGGCCGGATAACTACAAGCCCGTGCTTCCCAACCGGCCGATGATGGAAATCATTCAGGGCGGGATCAATCCTGATATGCGCGCGAAAGGATTTCCTCCGATTCCACTCGAGCGCACGAGCGTGACAGGTCTCAAGCACGTCCGCGGCACGGTGTCGATGGCGCGCGGCGATGCCGCGGACACCGCGACATCCGACTTCTTCATCCTTCTCGACGATCAACCGTCGCTGGATTTCGGCGGCAAGCGGTTCGATGACGGGCAAGGCGCCGCGGCGTTTGGGCGCGTGATCACTGGCATGAGCGTGGTGCGCACGATTCAGCAGCATCCGGTGACGGACCAGGCGCTGACGCCGCCAGTGCCGATCATTGCGGCCGTACGGATAGGCAGCGTCCAGTAGCTCTGCTGGCCGCGATCTTTATTCGAGCTTCTTCGCCAGCGCCGCCGCGATCGCCTCGAGGAGCGTGCGGTCTTCCTCGCCGAACGCCGCGGCTTTGTCGCTGTCGATGTCGATTTCTCCGAGCACTCGATCGCCGGCCATGATCGGCACCACGATCTCAGACCGCGTTTCAAGGCTGCAGGCCAGGTACCTCGGATCGCTGTTCACATCGTCGACGATGATTGTCGCCTTCTCGGAGGCGGCGGCGCCGCAGATGCCGCGATTGAGCGGAATGCGCGTGTGCGGGGACGGCTTGCCGAGATAGGGCCCGAGCACGAGCTCGTCGCCGGCCAGCAGGTAGATGCCGGCCCAGGTGTAATGAGGCCGGCGCTCCTTCAGCAGGCGAATCGTGTCGTGCATCGCAGCTTGTGGGTCGCGTGCGGTGTCGATGGCTTCGATGATTTCAGACGTGGGCGACATGAGCATTGAATATTGAATACTGATTATTGACTAGGACTCGGGACAAGGGACGTGGGACCAGGGACTAGTGCGTGTCTTTCGCTTCCGCCCAGAACAGTCCGACGCCGGCGACCAGTGTGCCGAGCAGCAGGGCGGTCGACAGGCCGTGCAGGCGGCCGAATTCCGTCTTGCGCGGGTCCGAGTCCGCCAGCGCGGACACCGATCCGGCGGTCTCGTTGCGAATGCGATCGATGCGTGGCGCGATGTAGAGCGCGGTGACGGAGCCGGCCGCGATCATGAGCACCACGATTCCGAGGCGAATGGCCAGTTTCAGCGGTCGCGGGCCAATCAGCGCGCGCAGAACGAAGAGCAGGACGGAGGCGGCTCCCAGGGCCCACATCCAGTATTGGAAGCGCTGGAGCACGACGCCAAACACCTGACCGGCCAGGGCGCGCCCGCCGGCCGGATCGTGGGCCTCGAGTGCCGAGAAAATCGCGGGCGCGGCCACGAATCCCAGAATCGCCAGGCCGCCCACCCATAACGCGAGGACGACAAGCGAGGCCACCCGAAGAAACGCCATCAATCCGATTATCGCGCAAGTTCGATCTACCGACGGCCGGTACAGTAAACTCTGCTCGCTCTGCATGTCTGAAACATCACTCGCTGTTCTCCATAATCTCGCCACCGAACTTCGCATCGACTCCGTTCGATCGACGACAGAAGCCGGATCGGGGCACCCGACAACGTGCCTGTCGGCCGCCGAGATCGTCGCGGCGCTGTTTTTTTCCGAGATGCGATTCGATCCGCACGATCCGCAGCATCCGGAAGCCGATCGCTTCGTGCTGTCGAAGGGGCACGCCGCGCCGATTCTCTACGCCGCCTGGGCCGCCGCCGGAGCGTTTCCACGCGAAGACGTGATGAAGCTTCGTACGCTCGACTCGGACCTCGAGGGGCATCCGACGCCGCGCTTGAATTTCGTGGACGTCGCGACCGGATCGCTCGGTCAGGGCCTGTGCGCGGGCGTCGGCATCGCGCTGAATGCACGGCGCATCGCGTCCGACTATCGCACCTATGTGCTCATTGGTGATGGCGAGAGCGCCGAGGGTTCGGTGTGGGAAGCGGCGCAGGTCGCAGCCTTTCACAACCTCGACAACCTGTGCGGCATCACTGACGTGAATGGCTACGGCCAGAGTCGCGCGACGCAATGGGATCGCGATGGCGAAGCCTACGCATCACGGTGGCGGGCATTCGGGTGGCACACCGTCACGATCGATGGCCACGACCTGAAACAAGTGCTCGCCGCGCTCGCGGAAGCGCGCGGCACCACGGGACGGCCGACCATGATTGTGGCGCGGACGTTGAAAGGAAAGGGCTGTTCGATCTTCGAAGGCAAGGACGGCTGGCACGGCAAAACGCTCAAGAAGGGCACAGAGACGGACAGTGCGCTCGCTGAACTGCGCGCGCAGCTGGTGAAGACGAATGATCCGGCGCCGATCATTCCGATGCCCGCGAGCCGGCGCAGCGAAGGCCCGTTGCCGGACTTTTCAGCGAAGCTGCCCACGCCCGCGTACAAGCTCGGCGACATCGTCGCGACCCGCGAAGCTTACGGCACCGCGCTGGCCGCGCTCGGCGGCATCGATCGACGCGTGGTGGCACTCGATTCCGACGTGAAGAACTCGACGTTCAGCGAGCGATTCGAAAAATTGTACGCCGATCGTTTCTATCAAACATTCATTGCCGAACAGGTGATGGTCGGCGCGTCGATGGGCCTTGCCGCTCGTGGCGCGATTCCATTTCCGTCGAGCTTTGCCTGCTTCCTCGAGCGTGCCAGCGATTTCATCCGCATGGCCGGCATCTCGAACGTCAACGTCAAGCTCGCCGGATCGCACGCCGGCGTGTCGATTGGCGAGGACGGTCCGTCGCAGATGGCGCTCGAAGACCTGGCGATCATGCGCGGCGTGCCGAACTGCACGGTGTTTTATCCGTCGGACGCAATGAGCGCGGAACGCCTGGTCGCGCTCGCGGCGTCCACACCCGGACCGGTGTACATCCGGACGACGAGGCCCAAGACGCCGGTGTTGTACGGACCGGATGAGAGATTCTCGGTCGGTGGATCCAAGGTCTTGCGACAGAGCGCAGACGACGTCGCGACAGTGATCGCGGCGGGCGTCACGATCGACGAGGCGCTCAAGGCCTACGATCGTCTGAAGGCCGAAGGCGTCGCGATTCGCGTGATCGACCTGTACTGCGTGCAACCGATCGATCGCGACGGGCTGATTGCAGCCGGTCGCGCAACCGGCGGGCATCTGATTACCGTGGAGGACCACTACGCGAACGGCGGCATCGGCGACGCGGTCTCAGAAGCGGTGTGGGATCAAGGCTTCCGCGTGCAGCGTCTAGCCGTGCGCGAGATTCCGCGCAGCGGACCGCCTGAAGTACTGCTCGACAAGTACGGGATATCAGCCAAGAGCATTGTTGCAGCAGTACTTCAAGGTCAAAGGTCAGAGGTCAAAGGTCAAAGGTAAGTTGAAGGGTTGAGGGCGAAGGTGAGAACGCGACGTTACCTGCTGCCCGCGGCCGTCCTTTTCGTGACCGCGCTCGTGCCGCTGAGCGGCGCGCCGCCGCAGGATCCGCAAGCTGCAGACACCACAACGGTGACGGCCGGAGTACGTGAGGCGGCGTGGTCGCCTGACGGAAAACGGATCGCCGTGACGTGGTACGACGCGATTTGGACCATGACGCCGGACGGAAAAGATCCGAAGAAACTCGTCACGGCGTCAAAGAGTTGGGCCACAGAACGCGACCCCGTCTGGGCTGCGGACGGCAAGTCGATCATTTTCAGCGCGAGTACCTCCGGCGAATTCGATTTGTGGATAGCGCCGGCGGGCGGCGGCGGAGAGCCGCGACGGATGACGGCGGCTTCCGGCGACGAGCGGTGGCCATCCGTCGCGCCGGACAAACGGATCGTTTATTCACACCGAGACCCGAAGAACAACTGGCAACTGTATTCGCTATCGCTCGACGGCTCGAGCGAACCGCGGAGATTGTCGTCTGGAGACGCCGCCGAGTGGCAAGGGCGCGTCTCCCCAGACGGGAAGTCTGTCGCCTATGTCTCCGATCGGGAACCTGAGCCTGGAAATGAAGCAGATATCTGGGTCCGGGAACTCGCCGTCTCCGATTCCCGAGGCACGCGCCTGACGCGGACTGCCGGATCGGAAAGTCATCCCGCTTGGGCGCCGGACAGCGCGCGCGTTGCCTATGCTGCGACGCGCATGGGAGTGAGCGGTGTGTTCGTTTCATCTGTGAGTACGCCAGCCGCGCCTGCGCCAGCGGTCGCTCCTGGCCGAGGTCGAGCGGCTGGTGCGACGCC
>Ga0157380_10002811_pt1 | contig 11832 bp, 12 predicted proteins | sample S35metaG_FD_119757 | JGI IMG/M metagenome (GOLD analysis project Ga0157380, IMG submission 119757) | Switchgrass rhizosphere microbial communities from Kellogg Biological Station, Michigan, USA - S3-5 metaG | ecosystem: Host-associated > Plants > Roots > Rhizosphere > Soil | place: USA...
AATCGGACCATGGTTGCCGCCACGAAGGCACGCGTGGCTCCGGTTTCATCTGCAATGCTCTACGGCCGCGGCGTCTTCACCACGATCGCCATCTACGACGGCAGGCCCTTCCTTTGGCCCGAACATTGGCGCCGCCTGCTGGACCACGCCAAACAGTTGAGTATTGATTGCGGCGGCTGCACGGAAGCCGGCGTTGGCGAAGCCCTCCAAAAACTGATTGCCGTAAACAGCGTCAGCGATGGGCGCGCGCGTGTGATCCTGCTCGCACGCAGTGGTCGTGATTTTTGGAAAGCAACAATTCCCGGCGCGAAGAAAACTGACCTGCTGATCATGACGGGCGAAGCGCAGAAAGTTCCTGCGGCAGGCTTGACCCTCGCAGTTTCACCCTATCGCATCAACACTGGATCGCCGCTCGCCGGTATCAGGAGTTTGAACTACCTCGAACAGGTGCTGTCGTGGGAAGAAGCGCAATCGCGGGAATTCGACGAGGCTATCACGCTCAACGAGCGTGGTGAGATTGCGGCCGCGACAATGGCAAACATCTTCTGGGTAAAAGATGGAACGGTTTACACGCCGGCACTCAGCACCGGGGCCATCGCTGGGATCACGCGCAGCGCACTTATGAAACTGGCTGAGCAACAATTCGTTCCCGTAGTCGAGGGTGTTTATGAGTTGACCGATTTGGTGGAGGCCGATGAGATTTTTCTGACTTCGGCGAACCTGGGAGTAGCTCTCGTTACCACTTTTGATTTTCGTCAGTATGCAGTTACGTCCGAAAGCGTTTCGGCAAGACTCCGGAAGGCCTTTCGCGATTCGATTCGAACCCCAACCGCCAAACACGGAAAGTCTGAGGGGAACCAACAAGTCCGAACAGCCTCCGATTAGTAGTTTTCCTTTTTTGACTGCTTGAATTTGACGCTGAAAGCGTTAGTTCAAACTGTACTCAGTTCTGGGCAGGAGCCACAACAGGTCAGACGCAGGCCGTGTGTTATAATTTCGGCCTTGTTTTCAGCCAATTTACTCGCGCCGCCATCATTTCTCAGGAGGATCCCACACCATGGCTACTGAACTGAGCCGAGCCGCCACACCCCTCGATAGGATTGAAGAACTACTCGGAGAGAACGCTCGGGCTTTGCTCGATCATAAGTCGCAGACGATTCCTAAAGACCAGATTAATCTGCCCGGTCCCGATTTCATCGACCGGATCTGGTCCCAGTCGGATCGCTCGCCGGCGGTTTTGCGATCACTTCAATCGCTTTTCAACAATGGCCGGCTGGCTGGTACTGGATACCTCTCGATACTTCCCGTTGACCAGGGAATCGAACACTCGGCCGGCGCCTCGTTTGCTCCCAACCCCCAATACTTCGATCCGGACAACATCGTAAAGCTCGCGATCGAAGGTGGCTGCAACGCCGTAGCGTCAACTTTCGGCGTCTTGGGTACCGTCGCACGTCGGTACGCGCACAAGATTCCTTTCATCGTAAAAATCAACCACAACGAACTGCTGACCCTCCCGAACAAGTTTGACCAGGTGATGTTCGGAACTGTGAAGGAAGCCCACAACATGGGCGCGGTGGCGGTAGGCGCAACGATCTATTTTGGATCCGACGAATCAACGCGGCAAATAACGGAAGTGAGCGAAGCTTTCGCGCAAGCCCATGAGCTCGGCATGGCATGTATTCTTTGGTGCTACCTGCGTAACTCGAAGTTCAAAACTCCCGAAGGCGACATGCACGCTTCAGCGGATCTTACCAGCCAGGCAAACCATCTCGGGGTCACGATCCAGGCCGACATCATCAAACAGAAACTTCCTGAACGCAGTGGCGGTTATGGCGCTGTCGAGAAGCTGCTCGGCGGCTCCTACGGCAAGACCAGCAAGATCGTGAACGAAAAACTTCTCACGGACAGCCCCATCGATATGGTTCGTTATCAAGTCGCGAACTGCTACATGGGTCGTTGTGGTTTGATCAACTCTGGGGGCGAATCCAAAGGCTCAAGCGATCTCGCCGAGGCCGTCCGCACTGCGGTCATCAACAAGCGTGGCGGCGGTACGGGACTAATCTCCGGTCGCAAAGCGTTCCAGCGCCCGATGAGCGAAGGTGTCGAACTGCTTAACGCTATTCAGGACGTCTACCTGAGCGAAGACATCACCGTAGCTTAAACAGCCTCAAGTCTCAGGTCCCAAGTTCCAAGTCTCAAATACAGAACCTGAGACTTGAAACCTGAAACTTGAGACGTTGCCGGCAATCCCGACCCACCTCGGGCCTCGTATATATCAAGTGATACGGGCCAGCATCTTGCACGCCGAACAAGCACAAACTTCAGATATCGAGCTACTTCACGCAGTGGGGCGAAGCGACGAGGCGGCCCTCGCTGCGCTCTACGATCGTTATCGCCTAATCCTGTTCGGCCTTCTCGTCCGTATATTAAACAGCCGCGAGGAAGCGGAAGATGTTTTACAGGAAGTGTTTTTGCAGGTCTGGCGGCGCGCGGCCGATTTTGATGAAGAACGCGGAAGGCCCTTCACTTGGCTGGTAACACTCGCCCGCAGTCGCGCGATTGATCGCCTGCGAGTGTTGGCATCACGCCAGCGACTCGCGGATTCAGCGGCGCAGGAAGTAGCCGGAGAAGCGTCGGACGCAGTCGCGGACACGCTTCATGCCGAACAGCGCGAAATTGTTGCGCGCGCACTCGCCACTCTCCCGGAAGAGCAAAGACGCACTTTGAAGCTTGCCTACTTTGAAGGCCTGACCCAATCTGAAATCGCTACTCAGTTGGGCACGCCATTGGGCACTGTGAAGACTCGCATGCGAACGGGCATGATGAAATTGCGTGAACTCCTCGGGGAACAGATGCGAGGCTTGCTTGGTTCAGAGCTTGGTTAGTTAGAAAGAATGATACTTCACGAAGAGTACAAAGAGATGCTGGCGGTGCGTGGGCTCGGCGCGCTTGATCCGGCAGAAGCTCGTTCGCTCGATCAGCACTTGGTCGATTGCGATGAGTGTCGTCGTGAATTAGCGGAGTGGGACGCGACAGCCGCGACTCTGGCGCTTGACGCCGCACCAATGGCTCCCTCAGCGGGAGTGCGTGTTCGAAGCATTGAGGCCGTGCGTGCCGATGTTGTTAAGCCTGGAACTGCCGCTGGAGTTTCCAGCTCACGTACTTCGCCACGTGAGACATCAAAAGTCATTTCATTGCCAACTCAGCGAAAGCGTTCGGCGGCTGTGCCAGCCTGGTTCGCAATTGCCGCAGGCCTAGTGTTCGTTGTCTTGTTGGGTTCGCTGTTCGTTCTCTGGCGACAAAACGCGGCTGCCCGGCAGGAATTGGCGCGACTCACGGATCAGGTAACTAAAGCGAAGCAACAGATGACGCAACAACGCGAAGCGATCGAGATTGTGACCGCCCCCGGCGCACGCATGTCGGAACTCGCAGGGACGAAGGAAATGCCCGGGGCGCATGGAATGGTGGCTTTCGATAAGAACGGCCGCGCGATTCTGATGGCCAAAGGTCTCCCACCTCCACCCGCGGGCAAAGCCTATCAACTGTGGTTTATCGCCGGTGGCAAGCCAATGCCCGGCAAAGTTTTTATGACTGACGAAGCTGGTGTGGGTAGTCTCACAGATCACATGCCCAAAGAGGCGATGGACTCGGCAGTCTTCGCAATCACCCTTGAACCCTCAGGCGGCATGCCGGCTCCGACTGGAGCGATCTATCTAAGCAGCCAATCGTGAAAGCAGACAGCTAACAGCAGACAGCAAACAGGGTTAGGTTACGAAACCGTGCTTGCAATTGACGCCCCTGCCTTTGTGGCGTCTGACATTGTCATCTGGAGTTCGCTGCTCCCTGTCTGCTGTTCGCTGTTCGCTATCTAATGTTACACTTCACGTTATCAAGCAGACAGGTGAAACGTCATGGCCAAGAACAAAGCGGAGCCACCGCCGGTTGATAACGAGATCTCAGAGGAGACAGGGCAGTTTGATCTGCGCTTCATCCTCTGGCGTCATTTCTGCGCCACGAACAACATCCCCGTCGATGCCCTGCCCAGCCAGCTCAACGACGAGCAAAAGGAAAAGTGGGAAGCACTCAAATCCAGTCGCTTACGCGGCCAGAAGTAATTTAGAACCTCCCTCCACCGAGTTTGTACACGCCCGTGAGAAATGGATTACTCATTCTCTCTTCGCCGATTGTAGTTACCGGACCATGACCGGAAAAAACCTCGACATCATCACCGAGCGGCAATAGCTTGTCATGGATTGATGCCATTAACTGTTCAGTCGATCCTCCGGGCAAGTCTGTCCTGCCAACCGAGCCCGCAAACAGAACGTCGCCGACAAAAACTTTTCTTTCACCAGGCGCAAACAGCACAACATGTCCAGGCGTGTGACCAGGACAATGCAGAACCTGGAACTCCAACTCACCCACGCGTAACTTCCCGCCGTCTTCAAAATATTCGTCGACTTTTGGTGGCTGCTCGAAGGCCATGCGCATCGCCGACCATTGTGATCGCGGGATACCAATCCACGCCGGCTGCTCCGGTAACGCTTCATAGATAAACTCATCTGCGCGATGCATCATGATTCGCGCGTTAGGCCGGAGCCGTTTCAGGGCCGTCACGCCCCCGACGTGGTCGAGATGGGCGTGAGTGACAGCGATCACCTCAAGCTCGAGTTCATGCTTGTCTATCGCTCGAACGATTTCGTCCGAGTCGTCCCCCGGATCGATACACAACGCGCGCCTGGTTTTCTCGCAGCCGAGGATGCGTGTGTGTTGTTGAAAAGCGGTGACGGTAACGGTTTCGATGATCATTTAAATATCTTGAACTTGGTACTTTGTCCTTTGTTCTTAGTCTTTCTTCTCGATCGTTGTGGCAAAACCGACAACTGCTCTATGATCGAAACACATCAAAGTACAAAGCACCAAGTTCTAAGAACAGGGCACCCAACACTAGTTGAAGGAAGAAAGCAGATTGGCGAGTAGTAAAACAGCAAATCCCCTGGCCACAGTTCTTGACGCCTTAACGACAGAAGGCGCGGCGGAGCTGACGGAACACCTTCCACACAACGCCCTGAAATGTTTCGCCTGCGGTCATCGTTGTCTCATCAATGAAGGCAAACGCGGTATTTGTAAGGTCCGCTTCAATGAAGCAGGGCGGCTTCGTGTTCCCACGAACTATGTCGCGGCGCTCGCCTGTGACCCGACAGAAAAGAAACCGTTCTTCCATGTGCTACCAGGCTCAGACACCCTCACCTTTGGAATGCTCGGCTGTGATCTTCACTGTGCCTACTGTCAGAACTGGTTGACCTCACAAGCTCTCCGAGACGGCGCGGCGGGCACCGCGCCACAGCAAGTAACACCTGATCGACTCGTGTCGATGGCGAAAGCTTACGGCGCTTCCCTTGTAGGCAGCAGTTACAACGAACCGCTGATCACTGCGGAATGGGCAATCGAAGTTTTTAAGAAGGCGCGACCCGCAGGATTTCGCACCGCGTTCATCTCGAATGGCAACGCCACGCCACAGGTGCTGGATTACCTGCGGCCGTGGACTGACTGCTACAAGATCGATTTGAAATCGATGAACGATAAAAACTACCGGCAACTGGGTGGGGTTGTGGACAATATTCTCGAGACGGTGCAGATGGTTCACGACCGCGGTTTCTGGGAAGAGATCGTGACGCTCGTCATTCCCGGATTCAATGATTCGCTGGATGAGCTGAAGCGAGCGGCTGACTTCATCGCTTCAGTCTCGCCGGACATTCCCTGGCACGTGACAGCATTTCATCAGGACTATCACATGACCGAGAACGCGAACACGACTGCTGAGCAGCTTGTGCGAGCGTGCGAGATCGGAAGCGAAGCCGGGCTGCGTTACGTCTATGCGGGAAACTTGCCGGGCCGCGTTGGGCGTTGGGAAAACACGTATTGTCCGGCGTGCGATGAATTGCTAGTGGAACGTTACGGTTACTTGATTCGCCAGATGAGAGTGAACTCTAAGGGACAATGCCCAGCTTGCGCGACGAGCATTCCTGGGATCTGGCATCCCTAAATCAAAAGTCCCAGGTCACAAGGAAATCTTGAGACCTGAGACTTGAGATTTGAGATCTGAAATTTGAAATTTCAGATTTGAGATTAAATCTACTTCACGGTTGCTGACGGGGATGCCGACGCCTTCGGTGTTGCCGGCTTCATCGCCACTGGAGTCCCGCCATGATGGAGCAGGCCCTGCCATTTTCCATCACGATTCACCCAGATTGTTGAGTGACGTTCGCCCTTGGGAGCCATCTTCGGTTCCGTGGCGACATAGGTGACTAACGCAGCGTCCGCGTCGATGTTAACCGTCTTAAAGTCACTCAAGACAAACTTGGTAGCGTCCATCATGCTTACGCCTTTTACTGATCCTGCCTTGTCGTAAACACCGTCGGGTTCTATTTCAAGGAAGTCCGCGGCAAGCAGGTTTGCAAACGCGTCGTAGTTCTTGCTCTTGAAAAGGTCCCAAACCATCTTCTCGTTGGCAATAGGATCCGTGCCAGGTGCCGCTGTCGTCGCTGCAACTGAAGGTGAAGCGACCGGTTTGACCGGGGTCTTGGGAGCGGCTGGTTGGGCCATCGGCGGTTTCAGCGGACACTCCTGGTGAAATATCGCTACCCATTTACCCGCACGATTTACCCACGCTGAACTTGCTCTAACGGTCTGCGCCGGAAATTCTTTGCCCTCCATCTTCCCTTTATAATTTGCCGTGTACGACACGATAACCGCATCCTTGTCGATTGGTAGATACTTCCAATCACTGAAGATCACCTCGCTGGGTTCGAACTGCTTTACCCCCGCGATTGATGCCGCTTTGTCATTGACCCCAATATCAATCACCTCAACCTGCTCCTCGGCTAGCATGTTTCCAAAGGCTTCGTAGTCTTTGGTCTTGATCGTTTCCCAGATCGCCTTTTCTTTGGCAATCGCATCAGCTTCAGTCATTGCCACCGCAGCTGGTTTTTCCGGCGCAACGTTTGCTGCCGTATTCGTTCCTGATAAGTCCCTGTTAGTTGGCGGCGCGGTGCAGGAAAGGGCAAGGGCCAATAAAAACACGAGTGCCAAAGTCTTTTTCATGATTTCAACTCCTGACGAGGTTGTTTATGTAGCGCGGGCGTTTTATTCCAAATGCCAGAATTAGTCAAGGAGGTGCATCGATTGCGGATTTGCGATTGCCGATTTCCAACTAGCCCTTAGCGAAAGAAGCCAATCAGAAATCATCAATCGGCAATCGGCAATGTGAGCTACCGCCTGGGGGTACCGACCTCATGGGCCCGACTTTCCTTTGCGTTACTCAAACCAGATCAGGACAATACTTACTAACCAGAGCAGCCACGATCAAGGATGTGTCGGCATTTTTCGAAACTGATGATTTGCCTGGCCCGTATTTAGGCAAATATGAACACCACTCCTTTAACTACCATCGCGCCCGAGATTTTCAGAAAGCGACTGCTCGTCGAAGGCTATTTCACGACTAACGTAGACGAGGAGAGTTTGCGAGAATACTTTTCGCGGATCACGTCCGACCTCGGACTCCGAACGTATGGCGATCCGACCATTCATCGCACTGCCGGCGCAGGCAAAGACATCAATGAAGGCTTCGACGGATTTGTGCCTTTGATCGATTCGGGGATCTATATTGGCGTTTGGTCGAATGCGAAGTTTCTCTCAACCATTATTTATACTTGCGGCGAATTTGACGAAGCTCGCGCCGCCAGCCTTGTTGCAGAGATTTTTCAGCTCTCCGAATTTCAGTCGGCAATTTTCTAAACGGGGCAATTCACCCTTCCCAATTGCAAATTGTGACAAGCCAATTAGTCGGGAGTTATTAATGGCTCGAACAAAGTCTTACGTCTTGATCCTAATCTTGCTGGTGCTAGGCCTTTCAACCTCGGCATCTGCTCAGAGCGATAACAAAACCTTGAGCGCTGTCTTGATCGACAATTCCGGTTCCATGAGATCGCAGTATGCTCGGGTAAGAGATTTGGGCGACGGGATTGTGCGGCACGCCTACCTTGATGGAACGAGCGCCGTTTTCAGTTTTGAGGCTGCCGGGAAACCCGAAGACCGTCCGCCGCTGGCTCTAACAAACAGTGGGTGGACATCTAACCGAGCTTTGCTTCGCGGATATGTCCGCAACCTCCGGATCGAGCCTGGGCAAACGACCCTCTTTGACGCCATACATGCGATGGCCGAACAGGTGAATGCGAAGGCAAACATCGAAAAGGACTCGTACGCGCGTAAGGTTCTCGTTTTGATTACAGACGGCGAGGATCGCCTGAGCCGGATAAAATCCAAGCAACTCTTCGCCGAACTCAAGCAAGCGAACATTCAGGTTTATGCGGTGGGATTGGTTCAAGCGTTGGACAAGGAAGTTGGATTCATAGGAAAGGGCCCACGGGGAGCCGCAGTCAAATTCCTAAAAAGCGTTGCTGAGTCGACTGGGGGTCGCGTTATCTTTCCCAAGACCAACAAGGACGATGTTGATACTCTCTTGCGTGAACTGTTTCCGGGCCAATAAGCCACTCTCGAAAAGATCATGGAGGCCAAACAACTCTTAGAAACCTGGGAGATCCACAACCGCATCAACCTCTATCTTCTCGATGCTGTCGAGGCTGAACATCTCAAAGATACGTCGAGCTCAAAAGGCCGGAACGTCGGTGAACAGTTCGCTCATATTCACAATGTCCGCCTGATGTGGTTGAAACAGACTGCGCCGGAATTGTTGAGCAAGCTCACGAAGATCGAGAAAGACGACGCGACGAAAAAACAATTGCTGCAACAGTCGCTCACCAATTCGGGGAAGGCAATAAATCAACTTCTCACAACGAGCCTGCAGGCGGATGGAAAAATCAAAGGCTTCAAACCTCACGCGACAGCTTTTCTCGGTTACCTAATTTCCCATGAGTCGCATCATCGAGGACAAATAGCCTTATCGCTCAAGCAGGCAAATCACCCCTTGAGTAAGAAAGTGTTGTATGGAATCTGGGAATGGGGCGTGAGATAAGCTAAAGATGTCAGCACAAAAAGCATCTTCGATAGGTTAAGCGATGATTGGTATAGACGTTTTTGGCGCGTTTACGCGCCAGCACGACAGGGCTAATAGGCCAGCCGTTTTACGTCTGGTTCACTACGGCCGAATGGTTTTCAGGAAGCCGCTTCAGCGGCTTTTTATCCGAAGGAGGCCTATGGGAACCGGCCTCCAAAAGCAATTCACTGTGCCATCGATCTTGATCGACGACTTATGTTGCACAGCCCTATGGACGTGAGACATGCCTAGTCAGTTGACGACAAATCACCTTCGAAGTTTGGTTGCGTTAACAGCGGTTACTGTCCTGTTGGTGCTGCCCTCTCGCGCGCAGCAAAACACCTCCGCAAAGATTGACGCCTACATCAAGACAGAGATGAGGCGGCAGAAGATTCCCGGAGTTTCGCTCGCCGTTATTCGTAGAGGAAAGATTGAGCTGATCAAGAGTTACGGGCTAAGCAATGTCGAACACCAGGTACCGGTGAAACCGGAAACAGTTTTTCAGTCTGGATCAATTGGCAAACAGTTTACGGCGAGTGCCGTGATGCTTCTCGTTGAAGAAGGCAAGCTGTCGCTCGAGGACAAGATCGGCAAGTATCTAACCGAAGCGCCCGAAAGTTGGAAAGACATCACAGTGAGGCACTTGTTAACCCATACGTCGGGCATGGGCGAATACCCTCCTGACTTAGATCTGCGGCGCGATCTCACCGAGGATGAATACTTCAAGGTCATAAAGTCTGTTCCACTCAACAACCCGCCGGGGGCGAAATGGGATTACAGCAATCTTGGATACGTGACGCTCGGCATCCTGATTCATAAAGTTACCGGCAAGTTTTACGGCGACTTCCTGGCAGAAAGAATCTTCAAGCCACTCGGAATGACGGCAACACGAGTGATCTCCGAAGCGGACATCGTCCCCAATCGGGCCGCCGGCTATCGTCTCGTTAACAACGAATTGAAGAACCAGGAATGGGTGTCGCCTTCAACTAACAGCACCGCTGATGGCTCGCTCTATTTCACGATACTTGATTTGGCCAAATGGGATGCGGCTCTTTACACTGACCGGCCACTCAAGCAGTCCACGCTCGCTCAGATCTGGACTCCCGCAAGCTTGAATGATGGCACCCGAAAAGCTTACGGCTTCGGCTGGCATACTGATCAATTGCACAACCGTCGCATAGTTTTTCACGGCGGCGCGTGGCAGGGCTTCAAGTCTTTTATCGTCCGTTTTCCTGACGACGAGTTGTCAATCATCTGGTTCGCGAACTCGTGGGAGACCAGAGACTTCAAATTCACTCGTGGTTTGATTTCGATTTTTTACCCCGAGTTCGCACTCCCAGATGCGCAACCGATCGAAGATAAGGAACCAAAAGTAACTGCCTCGATCCGCACAGCCTTGCTGCAGATTTCGAGAGGCAAGGTCGATCCCAAACTCTTCACGTCGCCGGCGCAGCTAAAACTCTTTCCTGATCAGATAAGACAGTTTGGCGACAAGCTGAACTCAATGAGTCTGCCAATAGCCATCATCTACACAAATGAATTGGTGGAACGACGAGACCAGAATGGACTGCGCATTTATCGCTACGCCCTCAACGACGTGGGGCAAACGCTATTCTGCACCGTAACGCTCACAGAGGACGACAAGATTTCAAATCTTGAACTATCATCCGGCTGAATTTGAGAGACAACCTATCACCAGCTCGGGAGGAGCCTTGATGAAAATTCGTTTGACGATTCTCTTAAGTTTGCTGATGACCTCTGTTGCCTTCGTGAGTGGGCGGCCGGAACCAGCGACGACAACAATTGCACAAGCTCAATTTGAAATGCGCTGCGGTTGGTTCAGTAATCCAACTCCAGGAAACGTCTGGTTATACGATCGAGACGGTGAGTGGACGATCGAAGTGCAGGGTGGTTATCGGGTTGAAGGCGACTGGGAATGGCCAAACTTCGCTCCCGGACAGTGGGTGAAGACAAACGTCCACTATGGTTACGGATGCGCGTGCTTGCGAATGCGAGTAGACAAAGAAACGAATCGTGTGCTGGAAATCAAAACCACGCGCGCTCGACCGTTGTCAGTGTGCCGTCAGGACAAGGCGCTCAAGAAGTGGAAGGGTTCGCTATAAGGAACAAAGACCATGAACAAACTCTCACAATTCTGGCTCTTCGTCATCGTCCTGGTAACCGCTAGCCATGTCTTCGCGCAAACACCTGACCAGACGAAGACTGCAACTGTGCCCGACGTTGTAACGACACAGCTTCTCGATCGCGGCGTGCTTGAAGGTCGAACCTACACCAACAACTTCTTCGGACTCTCCGTCTCTCTCCCGCGAGATTGGATCATCGCTGACGCCCAGCGCCGGGATTCGATTGTTGAGGAAACGAAGAACAAGATTAGCAGCGACGACAAGTCGAAGAAGGAAATGGCAGATGCCTCCATCGCTCGCAGTGTGAACCTGCTAAGTCTGACAAAGCTGCCCCCAGGACAATCTCACAACGCCAGCTTGATGCTGATCGCCGAACGCATCCCGTCTCCTTCGATAAGAAATGGTGCTGATGTGATTCACTCGATGGAGGAGACGGCAAAAAACACTAACTTCATCCTCGAGTTTCAGGGACCGATACAAACAGAGCAGATCGGGACTGCCGAGTTCGCGGTCGCAACAATGAAGAACAGCTCTCCTTACGGCGATGTCACGCAGAAGGTCTATATGACCGTTAAGAACGGCTATGCACTACAACTCTTCTTTACTTATCTCGACGCTGCCGATCTACCCGCGCTC
>Ga0157380_10002812_pt1 | contig 11831 bp, 6 predicted proteins | sample S35metaG_FD_119757 | JGI IMG/M metagenome (GOLD analysis project Ga0157380, IMG submission 119757) | Switchgrass rhizosphere microbial communities from Kellogg Biological Station, Michigan, USA - S3-5 metaG | ecosystem: Host-associated > Plants > Roots > Rhizosphere > Soil | place: USA: Michigan...
ACAGCCAATTTCAGCCAACTTCAGCCAACTTCAGCCAACTTGAGATCAACTGTAAGGTTTTGTGATTTCAGTGATTTGCGAGGAAAAACGAAATGGCTGAGTGGTGAAGGCAGCGTCTTAGCAAACCGCCGCTTTCGGCCACTCAGCCACCTCACCAAATACTGATCCGGGGGCTTCGCCCCGCGGACCCCCGACTCGTTCTTAATCCGGGGACTTCGTCCCCAGCCTGCTCCGCCGAAGCGTCTCGCGCGAAGGCGGGCGAACTCGCTCTGCAGCAGGGTCAGGCGATACGAACCGCAAGTATACGCCGTGGCAGAGCTGTGTTTGCGATGCCGCCACGTCGGCGGCTCCTCGCGCCGATACGGCCAGCGGCCTGACGCTTCCGCGGCTCAGCTCTCGAGCCCCTCCTGTTTGAGCTTCCGGTAAAGAGTCGCGACGCCGATGCCGAGCCGTTCGGCGGCCTTCGCGCGATTGCCGCCCGAAGCGCGCAATGCGGCGGCGATGTATTCGCGTTCGACTTCCGCGAGCGGACGAATGTCACCGGCAATCTGACTTGGCGCGGGTGCGGCGGAGACCTCCGGTGGCAGATCGTCGACGCCAATACGATCTGATCTCGCAAGTGCGACTGCGCGCTCCAGCGCGTTCTCCAGCTCGCGCACGTTTCCAGGCCAGCCGTACCGCAGCAACAGATTAGCGGCATCAGGTGTGAGCGCCGGCGCCTTTTTCCCGAATCGCCTGGCGGATCCAGCGAGGAGCTGGCGCGCCAGCGGCAGGATGTCTTCGCGTCGCTCCCGCAGCGGCGGCACCACCACCTCGACGACGCGCAGACGATAGTAGAGATCCTGTCGGAAGCGAGCGCCGTGCACGTCCGCAAGCAGATCGCGATTCGTTGCCGCCAGCACACGAACGTTGATCGGTCGCGAGCGGTTCTCGCCGACGCGCCGTACTTCGCGCTCCTGCAGCACGCGCAGCAGCTTGACCTGCATGGCCGGCGGCACATCGCCAATTTCATCGAGGAGCAGCGTGCCGCCATTCGCGGCTTCGAAAAGGCCGGCACGATCCTGCGACGCGCCCGTGAACGAGCCGCGGGCGTGCCCGAAGAGCTCGGACTCGAGCAGGGTCTCGGGTACCGCAGCGCAATTGATTGCGAGAAACGGGCCGGCCGTGCGCGCCGATTCATCATGGATGAAGCGCGCGATGCGTTCCTTGCCGGCACCGCTTTCGCCAGTAATCAGGACCGTGGAATCAACTTGCGCGATGCGCCTGGCCAGATCGAGCGTCCGCAACATCGCGGGACTCGACGCGGCAAAACCTGCGGGTGCCTCGGGCTCGATCTGCCGGAGCGCGCGACGGGAACGAAGCTCCCGTTCCTTCTTCTTGAGCTCATCCGTCAGCTGCGTCAGCGCGACATCCAGGCAGGCCTCCTTCTGGTAGAACGGAAGATGCGTCGCAAGGTCCGGGCCCCATTCCTCTTTGGAACGGACGATGGCGCGGCACACCGCATCGCCTTTGCCACGGCAACGATCCTCGATGGCGATGATCTCCTTGCCGTACACGCACGACATGTAGCCGGTCGCGAAACCCGTTAACGTCCAACACACAGGTTCGTCCGACTGTCCGAGGTGCAGCAGATGCTGCTCGGCCTCGTACGAGTCGTGCCAGATCCCTTCGGCGCCAACGGTGGCGCCTGTGGCCCAGGAGCGCGTCACCTCTGCGCGGACGAGACCCTGCAACGTATGAAGCCGCGCGCCAGCGATTCTCCATTCCTCCTCGCTGTCCCACGGGAATCCTTTGCGCAGCGTTTCTGCGACCCGCCATCCGTGCGCGTACCCGAACCTGTTGAACACGATCCGAGCGGCCGTCGCCCCGAGTGTCTGGATGAGCTCCCTCCTCAGCAACCCAAGGGCGACCGCGTCCAGCAGCAGCACGCGCTCGCCGCCGAAGGTAATGACACCTCCCTCGGGAGAAAAATGAAGCAGTTCATGGATATCGAGGTCCGCTGCACGCATGAAGCCTCCGTGACCGCCGTTTCAAATTGATAGCTCAGCCTATCATTTCGATAGTTTTGGCCGACGCCGAAACCGGCCAATGTCTCGTAAGTCATTGAAAGTAAAAGATCGTGGTTCTTGGCAGGGCCGTTGCTCTATAGACCGCCAACGCGGATCGTTGCGAAGAAGCGCAGCGGATGAGCGAGAGCGGAGCGGGGACGAAGTCCCCCGCAACTAAGGAGGAGCCATGAGAACCGAACGTTGGGAAATCGACAGCAGCCACTCGAGCGTGCACTTTTCAGTCCGACATCTGGTAATCGCGAAGGTCCGAGGGGTTTTTGCACGCTGGTCAGGCGCCGTGCAGGTACCCGGCGGAGATTTCTCGAAGGCGACGGTCGACGTGACCATCGATGCGTCGAGCATCGACACGGGTGTCGCGCAACGCGACGCACATCTGAAGTCCGCCGATTTCTTCGACGTGGCGGAGCATCCCGAGCTGCGCTTTGTCGGCAAGCGGGTCGAGCCTCGCTCCGGTACCGAGATCGACGTCGTTGGCGATCTGACGATCAAGGGCATCACGCGCGAGGTCGTCCTGCGTGTCGAACAGCACGGCCGGGCCAAGGATCCCTGGGGCAACGTCCGCGCGGCATTCACCGCGAAGACGTCCATCGACCGGAAGAACTTCGGACTCACGTGGAACCAGCTCCTGGAGACCGGCGGCGCGATGGTCGGTGACCGCGTAGACATCGAGGCCGAGATCGAAGCGGTGCAACAGGCGGAGGCACAAGTCGCATAAGGTACGGTGGGCTGGCATGGCCATCCACGTCGTCCTTGTCGAGCCGGAAATCCACTGGAATACGGGCAACGCCGGCCGCACCTGTCTGGCGGCCGGCGCGACGCTGCACCTGATTGAGCCGCTCGGATTCTCGCTGGACGAACGACAGGTCAAGCGCGCTGGACTCGACTACTGGGAACACGTAGACCTTCGGGTATGGAAGGACTGGACTGCCTTCGAGCGCGAGCTCGCATCACTGGGTGAGGCCTTCTTCTTCTCAACGAAGGCGACACGGCCAGTGTGGGATGCGCCGCTCGCAGAATCCGAGAACGTCGTTCTGATCTTCGGCAAAGAAACAGCGGGCCTGCCTGCGGACATCCGCGAGCGCCATGACGATCGTGTCTTCGCGCTGCCGATGTCGTCGCCGCATGTGCGATCCCTGAACCTGTCCACCGCCGTCGGGATCGTTCTCTATGAAACCTTGCGTCAGCGTCGCGTGCTGAGCAAGTGAACGCACGTCTCGAGTGCAAAACGTGCGCGCGCTCGTAGCAGATCGCGCGCGCACGATTGACCTGCGCGGAATCCATGGCATACTGCGCGCCTTAACGGGGCGGCCGCCCCACCTCGATTGACCGCGCGCTGATGTCCGGTGACATCAGGCGGTCGAGCGAACGAACGGCCGTGCACCATGGTGACCCGAATGAATACACGTGTAGTCCCGCGTCTCCTCGTCCGTTCGGCTTTGCCCGCGATTGTTGCCGTCGGATTGTTCGTCAGTTCTGATCCAACGCCCGCACTCAGCGCCGCCGTTCTCACGCCAGTCGTTCAGCCTGTTTCGCCAGGCGCGCCGCAGCAATCCGATCCGACCATCGTGCGCTCGCGGTACGCAGTGGTTTCAACCGCCGCGCTCCCGGCATTCGCTGGCGCTGATCGGCTGCCCGATCCGCCGGCCGCGCCCATCGTGCTGAATCTGTTCGACGACCTGGCAGTTGTTGCCGTCTTCGATCGATTCGATCCGAACTCGCACGGAGTCACGTGGGTCGGTCACGTGCAAGGGAGGGAGGGCAGCACAGTCACGCTGGTGTACGGCGACGACGGCCTGGTGCAGGGCAACATCCTGACGCTTGACGGAACCTACACAATCCGGCCGGCGCCCGAAGACGTACGCGCTTCGAGACCGCAAACCGCGGGCGTGCTGCATGTGATTTCCCAGATTGATCTCTCGCGGCGGCGGCCCACCGCGCCGCCAGTCAGCGTGACGATGCCGGCGGCTGACCGCGCTGCGTCCGCTGCCAGCACCCAGGCACTGGCCGATACCGGAGATTTCATCGATCTGCTGGTTGTCTACACGCCGGGAGCGGCTTCGTTCGTCGGTGGAGCCGGGGCGTTGCGCACCCGGATCGAGCTGATGGTCAGCGAAACGAACACGTCCTACGCCAACAGTGGCGTCACGCAGCGCATTCGGCTTTCTCACGTCGCGCAGGTACCGTACTCGGGAGCCAACTTCGACCTATCGCATTTCGTCGACCTCGAGAACCTGCGCACTGGCGCCCCTGGTCTCGAAGGTGTGGCCGCGCTGCGGGATCTCTACAGTGCCGATCTCGTCTCGCTCGTCGCACGCAGCGACAGCGTGTCAGCGACCTGCGGTAATGCCTATCACATGGATAACGTCAGCCCCGCGTTCGAGGCGATGGCCTTCAGCGTCACCGACATCTGGTGCACGTCATCGACCCATGTGTTCGCGGAAATACTCGCGCAGAACATGGGATTGCGGTACGACTGGTTCAACGACAACGGCACCACGCCGTACACGTATGCGCACGGACACCTCAACTACGTCGGGGGAGCTGCGAGCCGATTTCGCACGCTCATGGCCTCCCACGAACTGTGCACAAGCCAAAACGTCGCCTGCCAGCCACTGCTCCGGTGGTCGAATCCGACGCAGACGTTCAACGGTGTTGCGATGGGCGTGCCGGCAGGGACGCGTGCAAACTGCGCGACGGGGGCATCGGACGCGAATACATGTGACGCAGACTCGCGGCAGGTGCTCAACAACACGGCGCCCATTGTGGCCAATTTCCGACAGTCGCCGTCTTCGCCGCCGGCCGCCTTCGACAAGACAGCTCCTGCCGATCAGATCGTTCTGACCGGGGGCGCGACCACCTTGTCGTGGCAGTTTGCCCCCTTCGCCAAGTCGTACGAGTACTGCTACGACCTGACGAACAACGACACGTGCGACGGGGCATGGGCGTCGACCAGCGGTCTCAGTGCGCAGGCCACGGCGATCATTGCGGGCGCGACGTATTACTGGCAGGTACGGGCGGTCAATGACTACGGAACGACGCAGGCCAACTCCGGCGTGTGGTGGCGATTCAGCCGGCAGAGTCAGGCCCCAGGTTCTTTCAGCAAGACTGCGCCGGCCAACGGCGCAGGTGGTCAGTTGACGGCACTCACCCTGTCCTGGAGCGCTTCTGATGGCGCCGCCGGATACGAATACTGCATGGACAGCACGGACAACTCGACGTGCGATGGGAACTGGACGTCCACGAGTACCACGAGCGTCGCCGCCGCCGGCCTGACGATTTCTACGGGATACTACTGGCACGTACGCGCGTTCAACGGTTCCGGCACGGTGTATTCCGACAACAACTTCTGGTCGAGGTTCGCGACAATTGATCCGGCCCCGCACTACCCCGTCACAACGTTGGCGGGGTTGGCTGGTGCCCCGGGCCCGACGGACGGGACGGGATCCGCAGCGCGATTCTCGTTTCACTATGGCGTTGCCGTGGATGCAGTCGGCACCATCTACGTCGCGGACACCGGGAACAACGCAATTCGGAAGATCACGCCCGCGGGCGTGGTGACCACACTTGCCACCGGATTCAATAGCCCCAAAGGGGTTGCCGTAGACAGTTCGGGGACGGTCTATGTTGCCGACACGAGCAACTGCACGATTCGAAAGGTCACGCCTGGCGGCGCGGTGACGACGCTAGCGGGCCAACAATCTTCTTGTTCCGCCCTCGACGGTACGGGCGCCGCGGCGCGGTTTCAGTTTCCAGATGGCGTGGCCGTCGACCTTTCGGGCACGGTTTACGTCGCTGACACAATCAGTCATTTGATTCGCAAGATCACCCCGGCAGGCGTGGTGACAACCTGGGCTGGAGTCATCGGGGGCGGCTCTGGAACTACCGACGGGATCGGGAGCGCGGCGCGGTTCAATTTGCCGGCCGGCATCGCGGTCGACAGCGCCGGGACCGTGTATGTCTCCGATCGCGGGAACCACAGAATTCGCAAGATCACGCCTGCCGCCGAGGTGACGACGCTGGCGGGACAGTTTCAAAGCTATCAAGATGGAGCGGGCAGCCTTGCGTGGTTCCGATCTCCGCAAGGCATTGTCATGGGCGCCGACGGAATGATCTACGTAGCTGATTCGGGCAATCACGTCATTCGCCGGGTTTCACCGACCGGAGCCGTGAAAACGCTTGCAGGACTTGCCCCGGTCACCGGCACTGCCGATGGCGTGGGAAGCGCCGCGAGATTCAACCAGCCGCAGGGAGTGGCGGTAGACAGCAACGGCGTCCTCTATATTGCCGACCGAGGCAATCACACGATCCGTCGCCGGGGTCCGGTAACTGGCGGGGCCAATCTCGTCAGCAACGCGGATTTCGGTGCCGGAACCGCGAACTGGTCGCTGTTTGGCTTGCCGGACAACAGCTACGTGTCGTCATCAGTGGTGAACAACGTGTTCGAGTTCTGGCGTGTCCCGCCTCCACCAGGCAGCCCAAGTCAGGCCACGGTTTTTCAGGCCACAGGCCAGGCGCTGCCGGCGAATACGGCGCTCACCGCGCAATTCTCGCTGGGCAACAGCAGCTCGGTGCGCAAGCGCATCAGCGTGTTGGTGCTTGACCAGACTGATTTCGGCGATCTGGCGGTCTGCACGTTCTGGCTGCCCGCCAACACGCCGCTCTCCACGTATGGACTGTTGGCATATACGTCGCGGGCGTGGGCGAATGCGGCGATCTATTTCTATGCGGCGACTGGTGGCAGCGACGGCGGGGCCTATCGCCTCGACAATGTTTCGTTGCAGGCGCAGCCGGGCGGACCGCTGAAAGCGACCACGTGTCTCGACCCGTGGGCGCCAGTCGCGTCGACCGCCTCTGCGGGTTCGTCGCTGCTGACGAACGGGGACTTCGCCACTGGCGCGCTCGCACCCTGGGGAGAGTTCGGCACTGTCACGCGGCAGATATCAGGCGGCGTGCTCGAGTTCATCCGGCCGGACGATACGCCGCCCGCTGGTGTGGTCTTTCAGGTCACGGGCCAGAGCATGACGGCCAATCAGATCCTGACCTCGACGTTCCAGCTTGGCAACAGCAGCGGCGCACTCAAGCGCGTGACGGTGCTCATCCACGACATCGACTTCTCAGACCTCACGGCGTGTACCTTCTGGCTGCCTGCGGGGCAGGCACTCTCGAACTACGTCATGCGAACGTACGTCACGAAGCCATGGACGAACGCGATGATCTCGTTCTATCCCGCGACGACCAGCGGACTGACGTGGATCCGGCTCGACAACGTGACGCTGCAACGGGCGCCCGCGACAGCGATCACTGGGACCCAGTGCGTCGAGCCTGGCGGCGGCTGATGCCGCTGCGGGCGGTCAGGGCTTCCGTACAACAGGATGCCGATCGCCCGTCATGATCGCGACGACCATCCACACCCCGCCCGCGGCAGCGGCCAGGAACAGCAGCATCGCCAGGCCCGGATAGCCGAGGATCGTAAACGTGGTCCGTACCTGCATCAGCATGGCGGCGCCGACGATGAGCGCCGCGAGCACGAGGCCGAGCGCAATGCGGTTCGCGACTTTCTGAAACCCCTCGATCAGCGCACCCTCGTCGATCACTTCGATCTTCAGCTTGAACTCATTGGTGTCCACGGCATGGAGGAAGCGATTCAGCCGCGCCGGGAGCGATTCAGCGAACGTCCGCAGCTCCATCAGCGCCGAGAACGTACCGGCGAGTGACAGGCTCTTCCGCATCCGCTCCTGCATGAGACTCGCCGCGTTGCGGCGGATGGATTCCTGCACGTTGAAATCTGGCGCCAGCGTCCTGGCCACCTCGTCCAGATTCAGCAGCGTCTTGCCGAGCATCGTCATTTCGGTCGGCAGCCGCAGCCCGTGTCCGCCCGCGATGCGCTGCAGCTGCATCACGACGGAACCCACCTGCACGTCCTGGATCGTGGCGTCCTGATACCGCGTCACGAGTCCGACGACGGCGCGCTCGGCGGCATCGCGATCGAAGTTGTCGAGCCGCCGCCCAATCCCCATGGCGACTTCGAACGCCTGATCGCCCCGTCCCTCGGCTACCGCCAGCACGAGCTTCAGCAGCTGCTCCTGCCGGGACAGTGCAAGCCTGCTGACCATGCCCAGATCGATCAGCGCGATCCGTCCATCCTCGGTCACCAGAACGTTGCCGGGATGCGGATCGGCGTGGAAGAAGCCGTCGATGATGATCTGCCGCAAGTAGGCCTGGAACAGCGTCTCGACGAGACCGTGCGGATTCAGATCGATGTGCACCACGGGATTGAGCGCCGTGATCTTCGTCCCCGAGATGTACTCCATCGTCAAGACGCGGCCGGTGGAGTAATCGGGGATTGGCGCCGGGATTACGATCCGTGGGAACGACGCGAGGTTGTCCCTCAGCGTCGAAAGATTCTGTGCCTCGCGCCGGTAGTCGAGCTCCTCGAGAATCGTCTTGCGGAACTCTTCGACAATCTCTGCGAATGAGGCGACGCGTCCTGTCTGAGTATGTTTGTCGAGAAACTCCGCAATGTCGGCGAACGCGGCAAGATCGCTTGCGACCTGATCGCGCGCCTCGGGGCGCTGCACTTTGACGGCGACTTCACGGCCATCGCGCAGGGTCGCGCGGTGCACCTGGCCGAGCGACGCCGCGGCGATCGGCGTGCCTGAGAAGGATGAGAATCCCTTGGACAGCCGCACTCCAAGTTCTTCCTGCACGATTCGCGCGACGTCCGCGAACGAGAACGGCTCGACGCGATCCTGCAGGCGTGAGAGCGCGTCGAGATACGGGGCGGGCAGCAGATCTGAGCGGGTGGACAGAAGCTGGCCCAGCTTGACGTAGGCTGGCCCGAGGCGTTCCAGATCCGCGGCGAGCCGCTCGGCGAGCGATTTCGACTCGCTGTCCTGATCGGCAGTCTGGTCATCGTCGCGCAAGGCTTCCTCGAGACCTGCGCGCGCGACGAGGTCGCGATTGCCGTACTTGTACAACAGCCGCGCCATCCCGGCATAGCGCTTGAGTCGATCGGGTGACAGTGAATTCGCCATACAGACTGCTCCGGCGATCTACAAAGCAAGACTCCGGCCAGACGCGAGAACGCGGGCACCAAAGAAGGCGCCGCAAACGGCCGCCCGGAACAGGTCGCGGCTGTGTAACGTTGAGTCTCTCGCAGAGCGCGGTGGCATCTGTGGCAGACTTGAACGCTTGAAAACCGGCGATGCGCTGATCAGCCGGCTGCGCCCGTTTCGACTGGACATGATGGCGCTGGCCGCCTACGTCCTGATCGCGGCGGTCTACACGTGGCCGCTGCTTGGGAGCGCGGGCGACCATATCGCCAGCGACGCCGGCGATCCGATCCTGAACACGTCAATCCTCTGGTGGAACGCGACGGTGGTGCCGTTCACTACCGCGTGGTGGACGCCGCCGTTCTTTTTCCCGAGCCAGGACGTCGCCGCGTTCACAGAGAATCTCGTCGGCCTCGGCGTGATAGCGACACCCATCTTCTGGGCGACCGGTCAGCCGATCCTGACTTACAACCTCACCCACTTCCTAACGTGGCCGGCTAGCGCGATCGCCGCGTACTGGCTGGCGTTTACGGTGCTGCGGCGCCGCGACGCAGCGTTCCTGGCGGGCCTGGCGTTCGCCTTCGCACCCTACCGGATGGGACAGCTTGGACACATCCAGGTCCTCGCGTTGTTCTGGCTCCCAATCGCGCTGGTTGGCCTTCACCGATACGTTGCTGATCGGCGGCGCAGGTGGCTGGTGCTCTTCGGCGCGGCCTGGCTGATGCAGTCACTCTCCAACGGGTATTTCATGTTTTTCGGCGGCGTGCTGATCGCGCTTTGGATCGCGTATTTCTGCACGACGCGAGCCACCTGGCGGGCCGCCGGACCGATCCTGCTTGCGTGGATCGTGGCGAGCCTGCCACTCGCGGCTGTCATGCTGCGGTACCACGACATCCACCTGCACTACGGCCTGACCCGTCCCCATGACGCGGCGATTTATTTCGGTGCGCAGCCTTGGGCATGGTGGAGCGCGCCGCCGCTGATCTGGTTCTGGTCCGGCATGGGCGTGAGACGCGGAGAGCTTGAACTGTTCCCCGGTCTGATGGGGCCGATGCTGGTGGCCGCCGCAGCGGTGACGGCAATCGCGCGGCGAACACCGGCGGACGCGATCGTTCGCTGGCAGCGCTGGACACGTCGTCTCTTCGGCGCGATCGTGATCCTGAGTCTTACCGCGATCGGCGTCACGCTCATCGAAGGCCGCTGGAGAACCCAGCTCGGCGGCGTCGAAATCCGCATGAGTGGAATCGGTCGCGCGTCCATCCTTGCGCTGATGTCGGGAGCGGCATTCGTCTGGCTGACGCCGTCGATCCGCGAGCGTCTGCGGCGGCGAAGCATCTTCGCGTTCTACGCGGCCGCCACCGTGATCGTGATGGTTTTCTCGTCAGGCCCCACGATCAGGCACGGCACGCAGGTGATGCTCGAGTCGGCGCCGTATGGATGGCTGATGGCGATCGTACCTGGGATGGATGGACTGCGCGTCACCGCCCGTTTCTGGATGGTCGGTACGCTCTGCCTCAGCGTCGCGGCCGCATCCGCGTTCGCCTGGTTTGTTCCGCGCAAAGGTACTGTCAGCGCGATCGTGTGCATGTTATTCGCTGGCGGCGTTCTGCTCGACTCCTGGCCGAAAGAGTTCCCGATGGCGCGCGCGCCGGTGCTTTGGCCGGCCGTGGAGCCGCTCGGTGGCGCAGCGCGTGCGACGATCGAGCTGCCGCTTGGACCGGCCTGGGACGCCGCCGCGACTTTCCGCTCGATCAATCATCGCCATCGCGTCGTGAACGGCGTGAGCGGATACGATCCGCCGCACTACAGCCTGCTGCGCGAAGGCCTCGACGCGCGAGATCCATCCGTGTTGGTCGCACTTGCATCCTTCGGCCCGCTGGATGTGATCGTCGATCGCTCGCAGGACAGAGATGGCAGCCTCAATCGCTATGCGGCTGCGATTCCAGGAATCGTTCGCATCAGCGAGGACGGCCCGCGCGTTCGGTATGCCCTGCCACAAACACCCGCGCCAGTCCTTGGCGGCACGGTTTTCACGATTGCCAACACACAAACCAACGGCGAGTGGCTGATCGCTGATCTGGGTACGTCGCAACAAGTCACCGCGGTAGAGCTCTCATTTGGCGCGATCCGATCCGGTATTCCTTCCCGTATGGGCGTGCAAGTCTCGAGCAACGGCGAATCATGGACGACCGTGTGGGAGGGTGCGGCGGCCGGTGAGTTCCTGCGCGCGCTTGCGCTGGATCCGTCCAACGTCCGGGCGACATTTGCGTTCAGGAGCGTGCCGGCGCGGTTCCTTCGTGTGAGCGAGACCGGCAACGTCATGACGGAGTGGCGAGTTTTCAGACAATAGTGCTCAACTCGTTTCGCGCCGGTAGTCCCGGACTCCCGGTGTTGCGGCGGCGATGGCGCCCGTGGCAACAAGACAGCCGATGCCGCCAGTGATCACCGACCAGGGCGCGCCGATCCAGTTCGCCGCGAGCCCGGCCTCGAGCTCACCGAGCTGCGGGCCGCCCATGAAAAAGATCATGTTGATGCCCACCATCCGTCCGCGCATGGCATCGGGCGTTTCGAGCTGACGGACGATGTTCCTGATGATCATGCTCACTGCATCAGCCGCGCCGGACACCGCCAGGCATGCGAGCGTGAGCCAGAACGATCTCGAAATCCCGAACACGACGGTCGATAGACCGTAAACCATCACCGCCCAAAG
>Ga0157380_10002814_pt1 | contig 11827 bp, 13 predicted proteins | sample S35metaG_FD_119757 | JGI IMG/M metagenome (GOLD analysis project Ga0157380, IMG submission 119757) | Switchgrass rhizosphere microbial communities from Kellogg Biological Station, Michigan, USA - S3-5 metaG | ecosystem: Host-associated > Plants > Roots > Rhizosphere > Soil | place: USA...
ACGGATTGCATGACCGGCGATTCGCCGATCAAGCAGCCGAAGTGCAAGTTGCCGCTGCCCTCCGCGCTCGCGCGCGCCGGAGCGTCACCCTCCCCCTCGACGGTGCGCAGCAGCTCGCTGCTGCCGATGGGCTTCGTCAGATAGGAAACGGAAGGGCCGCTCAAATTCTTGATGAACGATTTCATGCCGGGATGACCGGTGATGAAAACGACGCGCTTGACGGGGCTCGCACGCAGCTCCTCGAGCAGCTCGAGACCGTTGCCGTCAGGAAGCATCAAGTCGAGCAGCAAGACGTCGGGCACCATGCCGCCGAGCAGTCGGCGCGCACTCTCGAGGTGCTCCGCGCTCTCGACGGTGTGGCCGTGCAACTGCAGCATTTCCTTCGCCGCCGCCACAAAGTCCGGTTCGTCGTCTACCAGCAAGACGTTGGCCATGAATACCCCGACAAGGATTGGATGCGTAGTCGTTCCGGTTGCACCGGGTGCGCTCATAGACACTCGAGCTTGGGCGCATTCTACCTCTTTAAGTCCGCGCGACGAACATCGCACGCTGTCGCCATTCCACGACGTGCCACGCCTCGCGCTGCCACAGCGTAAAATAATCACCGCAGCGCGCGCTTGGTGCGACGTCGAGGGTACCGCGGTCACGAACCGCGCGTCCGTGAACGTTTGGCAACGTTGGTTTTATGGCCATTATTAAAAGATAGATCAAATGGTTGCACGCTATATCTCCAGCACAGTCGACACCCGGAACGCGGCGTGCACGAGTTGACCGGCCGGTGGCCGCGCGGGTTCGTCCTCGTAGCCATCACCGCACCGTTGCTTCTTGCCGTCGCTGCGTTTGCGGCGAACCGCGCGGTCGGGCCCGCGGTGGCGATGGGGCTTCTCGCCGCCGGCTGCGGGATCGTGTTCGGGGCCCTGCTGTTGCTCGCTTCGAGCAAGCTGCGGCGCGCCGACGAGGCGCTGCGCATCGGCAAGCACGCGCTCGAAGCGGTTCCCCATGCGATTTTCGTTGTGGATTCTCTTCGACCAGGCCATCCCAATCGCTACGTCAACCCTGCCTATGCCGCGCTGACAGGCTATGGCGTCGTCGAAGCCGCCAGCGACGGCTTCGACGCCCTTGCCATCTTTGTCGACCCGGCAGAGGTCACCGCACTCGAGGGCGAGCCGGCGTCGGGCAGCACGCGCCCGGTCACCTTGCGGCGCCGCGACGGCGCGCTGGCTGCAGCCAAGCTCGAGCTGCGAGCTGCGCCACGCGGGGACGGCGGCCACTATTGGATCGGGCTGCTCGAAGTCGCCGACGCGGACAATACCTCCAGCGATCGACAAGCCGATGCGCGGGCCGCCGGCGGGCCGGGGAGCCGCGCCCCCGCGGATGCGTTCTTATCCTCCCTTAGCCACGACCTGCGGTCGCCGCTCAACGCCTGCGTCATGTGGCTCGACGTGCTGGCGTTGGCACCGCAGCCCGATAAGCTTACGCAGGCCGTGGACGCTATCAGACGCAACCTCGCGCGCCAGACCCGCCTCGTCAATGACTTGAACGACGCCGCCAAGATCTCCTCGGGCGGCCTCGAGGTGCACCTCGAACCGGTCGATCTCGTCGAATTGCTGAAGCGCCACATCGACACATGGCAATTGCTCGCGATCGGTCGACAGCTCACGCTCCAACACCGCATCGAGCCGGCAGCCGCATACATCGAGGCGGACCCCAACCGTCTGTCGCAAGCCTTGAACCAACTATTGGAGAACGCGGTCGCCAGCACCCCGGCAGGCGGCCGGGTGGAGCTGCGCGTACGCAGCAGTAGCGACACCTGCATCGTCGAGATCGAGGACACGGGCGTCGGCTTGTCGGCGGAGGATGCCGCCAATCTGGCGACGCCATTGTGGCGGTCCCCCGGCAACCTCAAGACTCGAACAGGCCTCGGGCTCGCGCTCGCCGTGGCACATCACCTCACGCACCGACAGGGCGGCACGCTCACGGCCGCGAGCCGAAGCTCAGGCGCTCTGTTTACGCTGACTTTCCCGCTGGCCGCGGCAGGCGGTCACGGGAGCGACGCGTTGTCCGCGGTCACCCGCAGCTCCGAGCCATAGCGCCGCCGCTCAGCCGACCACCTCGGGGGGATCCGGCACGGGCGGAGGCAGATCGGCGGGTCGCGGGGTTCCCGGGTCCGGCGGATCGTCGATGACCGGCACCTCCGGCTCGCGGGGTTGGCTGCCGGGCTCGCGTGGGTTCCTTGGTTCCGTCACGGTTGACTCCTTCTGACTGGTTCGATCGAGGTGCAAGCCGTGTGCCAGCAACGGCTCCGCCGACGAACGCCGCCTCGCAATTTCTCGAACGTCCTCCAAAAAAATCACGGCTCCTGGGGAAGATGACCGTGGCGCGACTTGGCGGCTAGCCCTCCCCAATCCTCCCGCTCGTTGGCACGAGGCTTGCTATATCTCCTGTGACCAGGTCCCAACACGGGTGACACGATGAGTAGCGAGATCGACTCCGACGTTCAGGCCTATTCCAGTCCGCCGAAGAGCAGCGCTCGACGGCGCGTCGACGCGTATCACGAAGCGCTGCGGGAGCGAAACGCCTTGCGCGAGCTCGAGCAGCCCTTCACGGGCGAAGTGGGGTCGTGGCACCCGCGTCACTTCTGAACGCCCTGCAGCGGACGGGTCGCTGAATGACGCGCCTGTCGCTGTACGCGCTTCTCGCGGCGTTCGTGGCCGGGCCGTGGGGTGGCTGCGAGCGTGACCCGGTGACGCCCGAGCCGGTGACACCACCGGCCACGCCGCCAACGGAACGTGCCCGTGCCATCGTCGACGATACGCACCACGGCTTCGACGGGGCCGTGCTGCTCGACGACTTGCGGCGGCGCGGCTAGCGCTCGCGCATCGCCCCGTTACGGCTCGCGCCGCGGCACGATCGAGATCGCGCCGTTGCGTTCGAGCACCGCACGTTTGATTTGCTCCATTCGATCGAGCCCGCGCGTTTCACGTGCGGCGCTCAGAATGTCTTCTTCGTCGACTCGCTCGAGGCGCATACGCCTGCGCAGCGGGACACCATTGCGCAAAATGACGAGCGGCTGCCCTTCGAGCAGCCGGTCGAGGCGCGGTGACCAACGCTTGACGAGCGAGAGCAGGATGTCGGTGCCGACGAGCACGACGATCAGCAGAAATGCGCTGGTCACCGACGAGTCGTCGCCGACGAGCGCCTGCTGCGTCGTTTCTGCGACGATCAGCAGCATTGCGAAGTCGAACGTGGTGGCGTTGCGCAGCGAACGTTTGCCGCTGATGCGAAAGATCAGCAGCAGGAACAAGTACACAGCGATGCCGCGAATCATGAGATCCATGCTCGTGCCTCCTACGGGAAAACGTATTGTCGGACCGTGAGACCGGGTTCCTCGCCGAAGCCGAGCGAGCCCGAAAAAATCCCACCGTGGTTTGCTCGCAGCGTGAATTCCACCGCGGCGCGGACGTTCGGTTCGCTCACGCGAAACGAGTATTGGATACGCTCCGAATCGAGCGTTACCGCAACCGGCGGGGGTCGCACCTCCTCGATCGCGAAATCATCGAGATAAGCACGGTCGATCCACAGCACGGGGTCGGGTACCGCCGCGACACGTGGTCCAACGGTCCACTCGACTTTGAGCACGAGCGGCGAATGCGCTCGACCGAAACGCGGATAGCGAACGGCGGCCCCACCAGGCCCCCTGGTTTCTGCGACGCTGAGCCACCCGTCACCAAACACGCCGACAACGGCGGCAAGCATCGTGGCGGCCATAAAACCCCAGCCGATGCGCTCGAGCGTCCAACCAAACCGGTGGCACCGCGTGACCTGATACGGCGAGAAATTAGCGGCCATGAGGATCGGCATCTCGCCCTTGCGTGGGCTTGGATTTTGCAAGACACGTGCCACGGCGTCCGGCATCGCTAGCAATATCTCTCTTACAGTTTTTGCCGCCGCATCCAAGAATTTCGCTGCCGCAGCGGCGATTCCCCTTTGCAGTCAGCGTATCCGGCCGTGGCACCCTACTTGCATTGTTGCTGCCGTTTTTCCCAAACGTTTGGAGACGACGATGGAACAAAAGAACCAAGGCGAAGGGAACCGTGAAGCGGATCGGCGGTACCGTCGCGGCGTCCGGGAAACCGTGGAGGAAACGACGCCGGAAGAACGCGCTCGGCGCGCACGCGACTTGACACCCGAGGAACAGGATGAGGCCCGTGCGGCTGAGGAAACCGCGAAAGCCAAGAGCCGTGCGGGATCATCGGAACGCGAGATCTAACTCCAATGCGCTGCGAACGCTGCGGCAACGATTACGATCAATCGTTCACCATCATGCTGGCGACCGGTGACCGCCGGATATTCGATTGCTTCGAGTGCGCAATCGGCACTCTCGCGCCGAAGTGCGCGCGCTGCGGCGTCGCTATCATCGGTCACGGGGTCCAGGCATATGGGGCCATCTATTGTTGCGCGCACTGCGCACGCGGTGAAGGCGTCGACCGCGTGCGCGATCGCGTTTCCTAGCCTCGGTAGGCGACTTGTCAGTGCGGGCGGGGTTCGGTGACGAGCCGCCGGAGCTCGGCCGGATCGAGCGGCTTCGTGAAATGCCGATCGAAGCCAGCAGCAGTCGCCTGCTCGTCAGCGTCGCTCGGGCCCCAGCCCGTCACGGCGACCAACAGCGTGTCGCGGGCCCAGCTTTGGTTGCGAATGCGCCGCGCTGCTTCGTAGCCGTCGAGCCGCGGCATGCCGATGTCGAGGAGCACGATGTCGGGTTGAAACAGAGCCGCTTGCTCGACGGCTTCCAAACCGTCGCTCGCGATGCGGACGTCGTTGCCCATGAGACGCAGGAGCATGCCCATGCTCTCCGCGGAATCCGCGTTGTCATCCGCAATGAGAATGCGCTGGGGCGTCCTGTGCTGCACGACGTGCTCGGCGGTCGACGGTCGCGGCGGTGGCGCTGCCTTGCGCGGCTGCAACAGCGCGGCATGCACGACAGGCAAACGAACCTCGAACACGGCGACGCCGTCCGCATCGGTGTGTGCGCTCACCGCACCGCCGTGCATCTCCACGAGATGCTTGACGAGCGTCATGCCAGCCGTAAATCCACCCAGCGTTTGGCCATCGGCGATTTCGCCGTGCCCGACAGCGTCCGCGAAGATGCCGTTCAAGCTTTCGCCCGAAACGGTCCGGCCGCGCGCGCGAATGAAAACGGACACCGCAGCGTCGCGGGGCTCCGCGGAAATCACGATGCGGCCGCCGCGATCCATGCGGCGCGCTGCATTGTTCACGAGGTTGGAGAACACGCGCGCCAGGCGTTTCGGGTCGGCGTCAAGCGCAATCGCGTCACGCGGCAGGTCGACGACGAGAGTATGCCGCGCAGACTCGATCCATGGCCGCGACTGGCTCGCCGCGCGCTCGATGACCGCGTCGAGCAGCACACGTTGCTTCTCGAGCTCAATGTGTCCCAGCACGACCTGGTTGGCATCGAGCAAATCGTCAGCTAGCCGCCCGATTTGCTGCAGCTGCCGCTCGATCATTGCGTAAGCAGAATGCTCGACGTGCGAGTGCGCCCGATCGTTGCTCCGCATGATCTCGAGAGCATTGCGCAGCGGCGCAAGAGGATTGCGAAGCTCGTGCGCGAGCACCGTGAGAAACTCGCGCTTGCGTTGCTCGGCGTTGCGCCGATGTTGCGCCATCTCGCGCCGCTCGAACGCCGCGGTCAGGTAGCAGACTACGGTATCGATCAGCGCGACCTCGTCAGCGGTGAAAGCCTCCTTCGAGCGGGACGCGAACACCACGGCGCCGAGGACATGATCATCGACGACGAGTGCTCCGATGACGGCGCTGGCAAAATCGAGACCGCGTAGCGCAGCCGAACGGGCATCGGTGCTCCGTCGTAGCGCCTCGAGGACCAGCGTGCGCTGGCCGGCCACCGTGAGCTCCGTGACGATGGCTGCGATCGCGCTGCTCGAGAGCGCCTCGCTCGACAACCCGCGCGCCGACTCAAACGCGAACGAATGATCGCCCTCGCTGGCAACGAAGCACGCATAAGCATCGAGCTCGAGCGGCGCTGCGAGTACGGCAAACGCGTCTTCCAACTTGCCCGCGCCGCTCGTCAGCAAGACTTCCGCGCAGCTCGCCAAAACGTGGAGTTGAACATCGCGCGGATCGGCCGCGGCGCTGCCCGCGCGCCCAGCCCGCGATTCCGGAGGGCGCGACGCACTCCGCGTACCGGTCGGCTCGCTCGACACGCCGTCAGTCGTCGCGGCGGCGACGGTCTCGGGTGTCGTCCGCTTCATCTTGTATTGCATCGCCGGCCCGTTGGAGGTCGCGGCCTACGCCTTCGACAGTGTTGCAGCCACTCAACAAGGTGAGCCCTGCCACAGACACCAATGGAATAAAGATACCCGCGTATTTCATCACCGTCATCCCTTGTTCGCGGGGATCGCCCCGCCTAGAGGGGACTGCAGAAACCATGCCAAGCTACGCGCCGGTTGCCTTGGCACAACGATTGCACCAAGACCGCAGGCGCCACTTTTACGCGTCAAACCCAAGGCAAGAATGCCTGCTCGTCAACCCAACACGGCGGAAACGCCCTTCGGTCAGCTGCTCGCCGAGCGATTCCAGGCGGTGCGCGCTGCGACGCTCTATCTCGCGGCGCCGCTTGCGGTCGAGGACCAAGTCGTCCAGGTCTGCGCGGAAACCAGCCCCACGAAGTGGCATCTCGGCCATACGACCTGGTTCTTCGAGCGCTTCGTTCTCTGCACACGGCAACCCGGTTACTCCCCCGTCGACGATCGTTACGAGCGGGTATTCAATTCGTACTACTACACCGTCGGCGATATGCACCCTCGCGCCGAGCGCGGCAATTTGAGCCGACCCACTCTCGCGGAGGTTCATGATTATCGGTCCCGCATCGACGAGGCGACGCTCGATCTCTTGGCGGCCCGCCCCGACGACACAGAGCTTGCCGCCATCATCGAGCTCGGCCTCAACCACGAGGAACAGCACCAGGAGCTGCTGCTGACGGACGCCAAGCAGGTCTTGTTCGCGAATGCCATCGACGTCGCTTATCAAGCCACCGCGGCCCCGCCCCGAACGCGTGGCACAGTACCGCTCGAGTTCCACTTCGAGCCGGCCGCGTTCGCGGAGATCGGTGCCGACTCGAACGGCTTCGCGTTCGACAACGAGCGACCCCGGCATCGCGAGTGGCTCGAAGGCCATATGCTCGCAAACCGGCTCAGCACCAACGGCGAGTATCGCGAGTTCATTCGCTCGGGCGGCTACTCCGCGCCGCACCTCTGGCTCGCGGACGGCTGGACGACGGTCCGCGAACGCGGCTGGAATCGACCGCTCTGTTGGTCAGCCGACCTCGAGCGCGAGTACACGCTCGGGGGCTGGCGGCCGCTCGACGAGCATGCGCCGGTCTGTCACGTGAGCCTCTACGAAGCGGCCGCCTTCGCCGCTTGGGCGGGCGCCCGGCTGCCGACCGAAGCCGAGTGGGAGAGCCGCGCGGAGACCATGACGCCGGCGCGCGGGAATCTGCGCGAAACCGGTTGGCTGCACCCGGCAGCAGCGACCGCGCTTCCTGCCGCTCGCGGGCAAAACCTGCTCCAGATCTGGGGCGACGTCTGGGAATGGTGTGCGTCGGCTTATCGGCCCTATCCTCGATTTCGCCCGCTGCCCGGCTCGCTCGGCGAGTACAACGGCAAGTTCATGTCGAACCAGTGGGTCGTGCGCGGCGGTTCGTGCGTGACACCCGCGGGCCATGTGCGCGCAACCTATCGCAACTTCTTCTATCCGCACGACCGTTGGCAATTCCTCGGCATTCGTCTCGCGCGAGACGCGTAGCCGCTCGCAGCGCCGGCACTGGCGCGTTTATTGCACCACGGCCGCACCTGCTTTGAGCCCAGGAGTGAGCCATGCTTCATAGTGCGCGTGCCGTCGCGGACAGCGCAGCAGCGAGCCTCGCCGCAGATCGCCAACATATATTGGCGGGCCTCACGGCTCCGCAAAAACATCTCGCACCGAAGTACCTCTACGACGAGCGCGGCTCACAGCTGTTCGACGAGATCTGCTCGCTGCCCGAGTACTACCCCACGAGAACGGAGGTGGGGCTACTACGCACGTACGCTACGGCCATCGCGGCGTTCACCGGCCCTCGTGCCGACGTGCTCGAGCTCGGCGCCGGTTCGAGCTTGAAGGCGCGCCTCTTGCTCGGCTGCCTCGATCGACCCGCGAGCTATGTCCCCGTCGATATCTCGGCCGCCTACCTCGCGCAACAAGCCGCGGAAGTCGCCGCCACGTTTCCACGCGTGACCGTGCTTCCCGTGCTCGCTGATTTCACGCGCCCGTTCGCCTTACCGGAGACGCTCACGGCGGAACGGACGCTGGTGTTTTTTCCGGGCTCGACGATCGGCAACCTCTCGCGCGTTCGCGCGGCGGAGCTGCTCTCGCAGTTGGCCGAGCGCATGCGCGGCGGCGCACTCTTGCTCGGTGTCGACATCTGCAAGGACGCGGCCGTGCTGCACGCCGCCTATAACGACAGCCGCGGAGTTACCGCCGCGTTCAATCTGAACCTACTCGCCCGGCTCAATCGCGAGCTCGACGCGGACTTCGAGCTCGATGCCTTCGAGCACGACGCGGTCTACGATCAAGAGCACGCCCGCATCGAGATGCGCCTGGTGAGCCAGCGAGAACAGGCCGTGAACGTCGGCGGAATCTCCATTCTGTTCCGCAAGGGCGAGTACATCATCTCCGAGCACTCGCACAAGTACGCGCCGGACGATCTCGCTCGAATAGCGCGCGCCGCCGGCTGGCACTTGGGCCACTGCTGGATCGACGACGACGCGCGATTCAGCGTGCAGTACTTACGCGCCCCCGCCGCCAGGAACGCGTGACGGCGAGCGGCGCAACTCGTCGTCAAACGCCGCGATTTGCATCTCCACTGCGACTGATGACGTCCTCGCCGGCGGGTTCGATGACGCCACACGCAATAGGATCGCCCGAGTCACCGCCGGGCTGCGTCGACAAGTCATCCTGACCTTTGTGCACGACCACGACCTTGCCGAGGAACGTCAAGTCGCCGCCGAGCTGCGCGTCACGCAGCATCTCCTCCACCACACCGGAAGCGTCGGCCGTGATGTTGCCGAGATCGCCGAGGTGGCGCGCGGCCGAACCTGCGTTCGCCGCGCCATGCGGAGCGCTCTGCGGGTTCAAATGCGCACCGGGCGCCGCGCAATCGGTGCCCGAATGGATGTGGAAGCCGTGCGGGCCGGCGTCGATACCCATGAGCACGACGTGGATCGTCAACGGCCCGTCGCCACCGGCGGCGGTTTGAAACTCCACTATTCCGCGCGCAGTAGCGTCGCCGATGGGATGCACCTCGGCCCGCGCGATGAGCCGCGGCGTCTCCGCCGGCGGAGCCGCTCCGCCGGGAGCCGCGGGGCTGGTAGCCGTCGTCGGCGGGCGGATCGTCGCGGCACCCGGATCGCGGCTCGCCGCGGCCGGCGGCTGGCCGGCGTCATTGCGCGCCAGGGGGCTCTCATCGGCGCGCGAGAGCGGACTGTCAGCGGGACGGGGCGCGGCGGCGGCACCGCGCTCCGGAGTATCGGGTCCGCAGCCGGCGATCAGCGTGGCGGCGCCGATCAAGGCTGCGTAATGCCATGCAACTTTGCCGTTCATCGGAGTCTCCTGAGTATCCTTGATTCGTGCCGCTGAGCAGCAAGATTGGTGCCAGTTCCGTCGCACGCGTCGACCGCGGAGCACGACCAAGACGCTTGCATGACTCAAACCACAGGCCGTGCGAGTCGGAAAAGAACCTGCAATCACTGCGATCCCTTCGTGGCATAGAACTTGCTCCGACGAAGCATGGCCGCGCCTTTCGCGCGCATTCAGCGAGACGGCAGGAGTCGATCGACGCGGACGATCGGAACGGGGCTCAACGGGAGGCGAACATGCGACGAAACCTACTTCTCATCGCGACGGGAATGGCCGTTGCGATCGCAGTGCTCGCGGCGCTGCGCGCCACTGCGTGGCCGTTCAGAGACGGCGAGACGCCGACCCTGGCACCGCTGCTCGAGCGCGTCACGCCCGCGGTCGTGAACATCGCCGTCGTCGGCGCACCGGCCGAAGGCCGCAACCCATTGCTGGAGGAGCCGTTGTTTCGCCGCTTCTTCGAAGCGCCTGACGCACCGCTGGCGCCCCCGGGGATGCCGCGGCAGAGCATCGGCTCAGGCGTGATCATCGATGCCGAACAAGGCCTCGTCGTCACGAACCATCACGTGATTCAAGACGCCGACAGCATCGTCGTCACGCTCAGCGACCGCCATGAATACAACGCGATGCTGGTGGGCAGCGATGCCGGCACCGACGTGGCTTTGCTGCGTATCGCGACGGGTGACGCAAACCTCACCGAGCTGCCTATCGGCAACTCGAGCGAGCTCGCGGTCGGCGACTATGTCGTCGCCATCGGCAATCCATTCGGGCTCGGGCAAACGGCGACGGCGGGCATCGTGAGCGCGCTCGGCCGCAACGGCGTCAACATCGAAAGCTACGAGGACTTCATCCAGACGGATGCGTCGATCAATCCCGGCAGCACGGGCGGCGCCCTCATCGACGTCAATGGCCAGTTGCTCGGCGTCAGCACCGCGATCTTGTCCGGCACCGGCGGCAACATCGGGATCGGCTTCGCCATTCCGAGCAATATGGTCCGTGAGGTCGTTGCGCAGCTCCTCGAGCACGGCAACGTGCAGCGCGGCCGTATCGGGATCGCCATCCAGGACGTGACACCGGGTCTCGCGCAAGCACTCGAGCTCCGTACGGACCGCGGAGCCCTGGTGACGCAGACCGAGGCCGGCTCGCCATCCGAGCAAGCCGGCATCGAGGCCGGAGACGTCATCGTGGCAATCGACGACCAGCCGGTCGACAGCTCTTCCGATCTGCGCAACGAAGTCGGTCTCGTGCGCGCCGGCGAAGCGGTCGACGTGACCCTGGTGCGCGACGACGAGCGGCGCACTGTTCGGGCGACGGTCGCAGCCGACACGGACACGGGTGCGCCCGCGGCGCGTGCGGCAGAGCCGGCGGCGGTGTCGTTATTGGCCGGGGCCACAGTCATGGAAGTGCCGAGCGACCATCCGGCATTCGGCCGCGTGCAAGGAGTCTGGGTCAGCGCCGTAGCGCCGGGCTCCGCGGCCGCGCGTTTCGGCCTGAGCCAAGACGACATCATCACCGGCGTCAACCGCGACTCGATCGCCTCCGTCCTCGATCTGACTGCAACGCTCGGCGACGCGCATCCGCCCATTGCGCTGCAAGTGCAGCGCGAGGGGCGCTCGTTGTTCCTGCTGATCCACTAAACGAGTGGCATGGGAGTTGCACTTTGGCGGGTGCCTTTTTGGATCGAACACAACGTGAGGGGAAGCGACATGGCTGATGACAAACGCAACCGTCCCGAGCAACCGCAAAGCGGCAACCAAGGACCGGACCGCGACCGCAGCAGAGACCGTAAACCCGGCGGCACGGAGTCTCCCGGGACCGGCCGCGCTCGCAAGGAAGACGAGGAAGAGCCCCAGGAATAGCACACCGTGCGAATGGCTGGCGGCGTCCCGCCGCCGGCCATGCCTCGTCCACGTGCGCGCGAACGCGCGGCGGTCAACCCGCCCTTCATCGTCGCGTCTTACCGCTGACCGCAGTTCTCCGCATCGAACGCGGCCGTGTCCATGCGACCTGCGCAACGCCTTCCGCGGCGTCTTGGCGACTGCGCAAAACGCGGTTACAAAGTTTGCAACAGAGCGCAGGGCACCGCGCCGGCGTCTGTCTCGAAAATCACGCACAGCGCAAA
>Ga0157380_10002815_pt1 | contig 11826 bp, 11 predicted proteins | sample S35metaG_FD_119757 | JGI IMG/M metagenome (GOLD analysis project Ga0157380, IMG submission 119757) | Switchgrass rhizosphere microbial communities from Kellogg Biological Station, Michigan, USA - S3-5 metaG | ecosystem: Host-associated > Plants > Roots > Rhizosphere > Soil | place: USA...
GAAGAACGGGATGCCGATGATCAGCATCGCGAGGCCCACCGACATCGACAGGCCCGCGACTGTCATCGTGAAGTAAAAGACGCCGGTAACGAGCGCAAGCAGCATGTAAAAGAGCGCAGTCCAGGTGCGGCTGTCGCCGTACACGCCGAAGAAGCGGCCGAACGCAGTGCGCGCCTGCACGCGCGGCGGCGGCGCGAGCGCCGTGCGGACCTGCTTCTCGGTCGTGCGATAGGCGAGGGCGACTTCATCCGGCGCCCCGTAGGTGCTCGCGATCAGCTCGAGCGTGTCGGATTCGCTGCGCCCCGGGTTCGCCGCCACTTCCGCGCGCAAGTATTCCTCCGCGTCGTACAGGGCGTCCTGGATGAGCGCCGGGTCCTCGCCGGCGAGGGCGGCACGCAGCTCAGCGAGGTACTGCTCGATCGAGCGGGGTGCGGTCTGGTCGTTCATGGGGAGGCTCCGTTCGCTTCGGTAAACCCGTCGACGAAATTGCGCGTGTTGCGCCAGATGCCGCGCCATTCCGCGAGGGTCGTACGACCGGACTCGGTGATCCGGTAGTAGCGCCTCGGCGGGCCAGCGTAAGACGGCACGATGCGGCTTGCCAGCAAGCCATTGGCCGAGAGCTGGCGCAGCACGGGGTAGAGCGCGCCCTGCTTGACGGGCGGACTGCCGTCCGCCGCGATTTGCAGGCGCTTGGCGATCTGGTAGCCGTAGAGGTCTTCCTCGGCCTGGTCGAGGATGGCCAGCAGGACGAGCCCGACCAGGCCCGCGTTCAGTTCGCGCTGGAACTTGAGCGACAGCCGTTCCTGCTCCTCGACTTCTGCGGTATCCGGATCGGTATCAGTTGCCACTGATGACTACCTATTGAGTAGCAGTGTGGAGTTGATAGTACTACTAAGTTGGCAATAGTCAAGCCCGGACTTGAATGGCGCGCCAAATCAGGCAAGGTCTGAAGTGACATGAAGGCACTATTTTTAGGGTTGGCCGCAGCCGTGCTGCTGGCGGGCTGCGCGGCCATTCCACGGGACCTCAAGACGCCCGAGGTTTCGTTCGTGAGCCTGAAGGCCCTCGAAGCCTCGATGTTCGAGCAGAAGCTCGAGGTCCGCTTGAAAGTTCGAAACCCCAACAGCATCGAGCTCCCGGTCAACGGACTCGATGTCGCCCTCGAGCTTGCCGGGGAGCCTTTCGCCCAGGGCGTGTCCGCGCGTGAGTTCGTCGTCCCCGCCCTCGGCGAGGCGGAGTTCGACATGAGCGTGACCGCCAATGCGGTGACGGCCCTGCTCAAGATCGCCGGTGGCGAGCGCAAGTCCAAGGAGGTGGACTACCGCCTGAAGGGCAAGCTCTCGACGCGGCTTGGGCTCCTGCGCACCATTCCCTTCGAGGAGTCCGGCAGCCTGCCGATCCAGCAGCTGCTCGGCAGGAAGGCAAAGGGCGGCTGAAAGTCAGCAAGATCCGGGTTGCCGCGCGCGCCCCGGGGCCGCACGCTGCACGCATGAACGACGCAGCCAATTTCCACCGCATCGGCAAGGTCATTGCCCATATCGACCGGAACGCCGCGCGCCAGCCCGCGCTCGCGGAACTCGCGCGTGTCGCGGGCCTCTCGGTCTTTCATTTCTCCCGCGAATTCCGGCGCTGGGCCGGCCTGTCGCCGACCCGCTACCTGCGGACGCTCTCGCTCTCGGCCGCAAAGCGCGAGCTCGACGGCCGCGGGTCGGTGCTCGCCGCGGCCTGGGCAGCCGGGCTCTCGGGCGGTGGCCGGCTGCACGACCTGTTCGTGCAGTTCGACGCTGTCACGCCCGGCGAGTACAAGTCAGGCGGTGCCGGGCTTGCGTTCTCGCACGGCTTCGCGGGCTCGCCGTTCGGCCGCATCCACGTCGCGACCACGCCCCGCGGCATTGCGTGGCTGGCTTTTGCGGACGGCAGCGAAGCGCGCGCCGAGGCGGCGCTCGCGGAGCGCTGGCCGCGCGCGGCGCTGGTGCGCGACGACGCGGCCGCGGAGCGGATCGCGCGGCAGGTCTTCGTCGAGCGCGCGGGCCGCATCGTGCTGGCCCCGATGGGCACGAACTTCCAGGTCAAGGTGTGGCGGGCATTGCTCGACCTGGGCAGCCGCGGGGCGACGGACTACGGCACGCTCGCGAAGGCGGTCGGCAGCCCCGGCGCAAGTCGGGCGGTGGGACAGGCGGTCGGAGCGAATCCCGTCGCCTGGCTGATTCCCTGCCATCGCGTGCTGCGCCGCGACGGCGACCTCGGAGGCTACCACTGGGGCGTCGAGCGCAAGCGCGCGATGCTGGCGTGGGAGTACGCCGCCAGGATGGGCTAGGGGTTTGTCCCGTCGGACTCGGCGGGCTCGTCGGGGTCCGCGCTGCTGCGCGGCTTTCGGGTGGGGACCAGCATCTGCAGCATGCCTTCCTGCATGCGGCCCCACATCTCCATGTTCTGGCGCGTGAGCTCGGCCATCGCAGTCATGGGCGGCGGCGCGTTGTTCAGCATCTGCGAGACCTGCTGCTGGACGCTTTCCTGCTGCTTCATGAATGCCGCCACGCTCTGCTCGAGGTAGCCGGCCATGAAGTCCTGCATGGGGCCGCCGTAGTAGCGGATGATCGATTCCAGCAGCTGGGTCGTCAGGATCGGCTTGCCGAACTGCTCCTGCTCGGCGATCACCTGCAGCAGTATCAGGCGGGTGATGTCTTCGCCGGTCTTGTCCTCGACGACCTTGATCTTCTCGCCGCGCACGATGAGGTCGCGGATGTCTTCCAGCGTGACGTGCTTGCTGATCGAGGCGTCGTAAAGCCGCCGGTTGGCGTACTTCTTGATCAGCCTTTCCTTGGTCATACCCGGAGTCTACCGGAAGCTACCGCAGTGCGAAAAAAAAGGACGGCGGCCTGATGGCACGCCGTCCCGAGGGGGAGGGTTGAATCCGGTCAGGCGGCCTTCTTGGCGCCCTTTGCGGACTCGGAAACGGTCTGGTCGAACCACTTCGTCAGCTCGGCCTGGTGCTCCGTCGAGGCCTTGATCAGGTCCTGCGAACGCTGGGTCGCACGCTCGGCGAACTGGGTCGACAGCTCGATCTGGCGGGCCGTCAGGTCATTGAAGTCGCGCGCGGTGCTGGCGACCTGCATCTGCTGCAGCGAGAACTCGAGCATCTCGCCCACGAAGGCATACTGCTGGCGCGCAATGCGCTCGAACGCGGCAGCCGACAGCTCGTTCAGCTTGACGACAGGCGCCCAGGCCTTCTTGCCGGCGTCCATGAAAGCGTTGACATCAAAGGTCGGGTTGGTCATTTCTGGCATCCTTGAATTCGGTACGGGTCGATCCGCGATGTGCGCATTATACGGCGGGTTGTGTTGCACTGCAACAAGATCTTGTCCGTGCACCACCCTAGGGCATGAGTGTAAGTATAAAGGTATATGGATCAACATGTTAGGTGCTACATGGGCGTCAGGCACAAGGTCACGTGAAGCCTAGTTTATTTTGCGCCGCAATCAGCGTGGGTGGAGTCCGGGCGGATGGCTGACGGCCCGGGAATTCCGTTCTTCATGACGGCCTGGCTGCAGGGGCAGCAGGCCTTTGCGCAGTTCGCGGGCTCGGGCTTCGCCCCTCAGTCCCTGGGTGCGGGCACGGAGCGCTTCTTCGCCGACCAGTACCGCCAGCTGTTCGCGATGCCTGGACTGCAGATGGCAGCGCCCCCGGACGCGGCTCCCGGCCCCTCGCTCCTGCGCTACCAGCAGGCGGCCGAGCGCTTCGGGCGGCTCTTGAACGAGGCCGCGCTCGACGCGGCGCGACGCCTCGGCGCGGCGCTCGCGGACGACGCGCCCGGGTCCGCGCCGGTCACGTCCCTGCGGCAACTCCATGAGCTCTGGATCGACTGCGGCGAGGCTGCCTGGTCGGCGGTCGCGCACCGCGAGGAATTCGCCGCCGCCCAGGCGGAGCTTTTCGCTGCGCTCGTCATCCTGCGTGCGACGGTACCCGCCCCGTGATGCGCCTCGCGCTCGATCCGGCGCGCGTGGCGGCGGAGGTCGCCGAGTTCTCCGGCCGGATGGCGATGGCCGCGCAGCAGCTCGCGACGATGGACGTTCGCGCGGAAGGCTGTTCCGCGCGCACCGAGGCGTTTCGCATCGACCGGACCGTGCTCTGGCATTACGCGCCGGTCGGGCCGCCGGCGGGACTCGCTCCGCTCGTCATCTGCTACGCGCTGGTGAATCGCCCCTACATGATGGACCTGCAACCGGACCGCTCGCTGATCCGCGGGCTGCTCGCGCACGGCCTCGACGTGTACCTCGTGGACTGGGGTTACCCGGAGCGCGCGGACCGCGGGCTCACGCTCGACGACTACGTGAACCGCTACCTGGGCGCCTGCATGGACCACGTGCGGGACGCGCACGCAATTCCTGCCGTGAACCTGCTCGGCGTCTGCCAGGGCGGCACGATGTCCGTGTGCCACGCGGCGCTGTTCCCGGAGCGCGTGCGGAACCTCGTGACCATGGTGACGCCCGTGGACTTCCACTCGGACGACAACCTGCTGGCGAAGTGGGCGCGCAGGCTGGACGTCGATGCCCTGGTCGACGCGCTCGGCAACGTGCCCGGCGAGCTCCTGAATGCCGCCTTCATCGCGCTCATGCCGCTCAGGCTGACGGCGCGCAAGTACGCCGGCCTCGCCGACATTGCCCACGATCGTGCCGCGCTCGAGAATTTCCTGCGCATGGAGCGCTGGATCCACGACAGCCCGGACCAGGCGGGCGAGGCCTTCCGGCAGTTCATCCGCGGGTTCTTCCAGGACAACCGGCTGATGCGGGGCACGCTGGAGATCGGCGGGCGGCGCGTCGACCCGCGGCGCATCGCCTGTGCCGTGCTCAACATCTACGCGAGCCAGGACCACCTCGTGCCGCCCTCGGCTTCGCGGCCGCTGGCGGGGCTGGTCGCGAGCCGCGACTACACGCCATTCGAGTTCCAGGGCGGGCACATCGGCATCTACGTCAGCCGCAGCGCGCAGGAACTCCTGCCGCGCACGATCGCCCAATGGCTGGCGAGCCGCTGACAGGCGACGGCCCGGGGGCTTCGGTTAGCATGGATGACCCGATGGACGAGGCCCGGCCCCTGTCGATTTTTCGCATTTGCGCCCTGTCCGCGACGTTGCTGCTCGCTGCTTGCGGCGATGACGGCGCCGACGCCGGCGCTGCGCCGCCGGCGACGATCGTCGTCCTGGCCGAGGTCGCGCCCGTCGAATGGCGCGACACCCTCGAGGCGCTCGGGACGGCGCGCGCGAACGAGTCGGTCACGCTGACCGCCAAGGTCAGCGAGACCGTGCGCAAGGTGGGCTTCGACAGCGGCGACATCGTGCGCGCGGGCGACGTCATCGTCGACCTCTCGAGCGGCGCGCAGCTCGCCGGGCTGGAGGAGGCGCGCGCCGCCTACCAGGAAGCCGAGCGCCAGCTCGCGCGCGGCCAGGAGCTCGCGCAGAAGCAGCTGATTTCGGCGAGCCAGCTCGACACCCAGCGCTCGACGCGCGATGCGGCGAAGGCGCGCATGGACGTCGTGCGCGCCCAGCTCTCCGACCGAGTGATCACGGCGCCCTTCGACGGTATCCTCGGCCTGCGCCGCGTCAGCACGGGCACGCTCGTGACCCCGGGCACCGAGATCGCGACGCTCGACGACATCTCGGTCATCAAGCTCGACTTCACCGTTCCGGAGCGCTACCTGGCCGTGCTCGAGAAGGGCCAGGACATCGCGGCGCACAGCGAGACCTACCCGGACCGCGAGTTCGCCGGCCAAATCACGACCGTCGACTCGCGCGTCGATCCCGTGACGCGCTCGGTCACGGTGCGCGCCGAGCTGCCGAACCTGGAGCGCCTGCTGCGTCCCGGCATGCTGCTGTCGGTGCGGATCTACCAGTCCCCGCGCCAGGCGATCGTCGTGCCGGAGATCTCCGTGGTCCAGGTCGGCACCGACGCCTTCGTGTACCGCGTGGCCCAGGACCAGACCGCGACGCGCGCAAAGGTGACCCTCGGCTCGCGGCGCCGCGGCGAGGTCGAGGTCACCTCCGGGCTCGCCCCGGGCGACACGATCGTCACCGAGGGCGCGGTCAAGCTGCGCGACGGCGCGCGCGTTGCCGCGGCTCCGACGGCGACCGCCACTCCCGCGGCTCCCGCGGCAGGCGCGGCGGAGCAGTAGCGTGGTCCTCTCCGACCTCTCGATCCGGCGGCCAGTCTTCGCGACCGTGATGAGCCTCCTGCTCGTCGTGCTGGGCGTGATCGCCTACACGCGCCTGACGCTGCGGGAGCTGCCGGCGATCGACCCGCCGGTCGTGTCGGTTTGGGTTTCGTACCCGGGCGCCTCGGCGGCGGTGGTCGAGACCCGCATCACGCAGGTGCTCGAGGATGCCCTGTCCGGCATCGAGGGCGTCGAGACCATCGAGTCCCAGAGCAGCAACGGCGAGGGCAGCATCAGCATCGAGTTCTCGCTGGACCGCGACATCGAGGCCGCGGCGAACGACGTGCGCGACGCGGTCAGCCGCGTCATCGACCGGCTGCCCGACGAGGCCGACCCGCCCGAGATCGAGAAGGCGGAGTCGGACTCCGAGGTCATCCTGTGGCTCAACATGAGCTCGACGCGGATGGACACGCTCGAGCTGACCGACTACGCCGAGCGCTACGTCGTGGACCGCCTGTCGTCGCTCGACGGCGTCTCGCGCGTGCGCGTCGGCGGCGGGCAGCGCTACGCGATGCGCGTCTGGCTCGACAGCGCGGCGCTCGCGGCGCGCGGGCTCACTGTCGCCGACGTCGAGGACGCGCTCGAGCGGGAGAACGTCGAGCTGCCGGCCGGCAGCCTGGAGTCGGCGGACCGCGACTTCACGCTGCGCGTGGAGCGCAGCTACCGCGAGCCCGCGGACTTCGCGCGCCTGACGCTCGCCAAGGGCGAGGACGGCTACCTGGTGCGGCTCGGCGACGTCGCCCGGGTCGAGCGCGCCTCCGAGGAGCGCCGCGCCTACTTCCGCAGCAACGGCGTGGAGAACCTCGGCATCGGCATCGTCAAGACCTCGACGGCCAACAGCCTCGAGGTCGCGCGCGCGGCGCGCGCCACGGCGAAGGAGATCCAGAAGAGCCTGCCGGACGGGACGCGCATCTTCGTCGCCTTCGACTCGACGGTGTTCATCGACGCCGCGGTCCAGCGCGTGTTCGCGACGCTGTTCGAGGCGATTGCGCTCGTCATCGTCGTCATCTACCTGTTCCTCGGCAATGCGCGCTCGGCGCTGATCCCGGCGGTCACGATCCCGGTCTGCCTGGTGACCGCCTTCGCGGCGCTGTGGGCCTTCGGCTTCTCGATCAACCTCCTGACCCTGCTGGCGATCGTGCTGTGCATCGGGCTGGTCGTCGACGACGCGATCGTGGTGGTCGAGAACGTGCAGCGCCGGGCGGACCTCGGCGAGCCGCCGCTGGTCGCGGCGCGCCGCGGGACCGCGCAGGTCGCATTCGCGGTGATCGCGACCACGGTGGTGCTGGTCGCCGTGTTCCTGCCGGTCGGGTTCATGGAGGGCAACACGGGGCGGCTGTTCCGCGAGCTGTCGGTGGCGCTCGCGAGCGCGGTCGCGATCTCCTGCTTCGTCGCGCTCTCGCTCACGCCGATGATGTGCTCGAAGCTGATCCGCCCGCATGCCGAGCCGCGCGGCCTCAACGCCTGGATCCACCGGCAGTTCACGCGGCTGTCGGGGGCTTACCGCCGCCAGGTCGCGGCCACCGTCGGCCGGCCGGCGGTCTTCGGCGCGATCCTCGCCGGCAGCGCGATCGCGAGCGTCGCGCTCTTCTACGTCGTGCCCAAGGAGCTTGCACCGGCGGAGGACCGCGGCGCGTTCTTCATCTCGGTCGAGGCGCCGGAGGGCGCCGGCTACGACTACACGGTCGCGCAGATGAAGAAAGTGGAGGCCCTGCTCGCGCCGCTGACCGGCGACGACAAGCCCGTGCAGCGCGTCAACACGCGCGTGCCGGGCTTCTTCGGCGCCAGCGAGGACATGAACCAGGGGCAGGCGATCATCTTCCTGCAGGAATGGGACAAGCGCGAGGCGACGACCGGAGAGGTGGTCGCGTCGCTGCGCAGCGAGCTCGCCGCGATCCCGAGCGTCCGCGCCACGCCGTTCGTGCGCACCGGCCTGATCCGCAGCAACAGCCGGCCGCTGCAGATCGTGCTGGGCGGCCCCGACTACAAGGAGATCGCCGCCTGGCGCGACGCGATGCTCGCGCGCATGGCGGAGAACCCCGGCATCCTCGACGCGGACTCCGACTACAAGGAGACGCGGCCGCAGCTGCGGGTCGAGATCAACTTCGAGCGCGCCGCCGACCTCGGCGTTTCCACCGAGGAGATCGGCACGACGCTCGAGACCATGATGGGCTCGCGCCGGGTGACGACCTTCGTCGCGGACGGCGAGGAGTACGACGTCGTGCTGCAGGCGCGCGCCGACGACCGCGCCGGCCCCGCGAACCTCGAGAACCTGTACGTCCGCTCGGGCAGGAGCGGCGAGCTCGTGCCGCTGTCCGCGCTGGTGACGCTCTCGGAGATCGCGGAGCCCGGGACGCTCAATCGCTTCAACCGGCTGCGCGCGATCACGATCTCGGCCGGCCTCGCGGACGGCTACACGCTCGGCGAGGCGATCCGCTGGGTGCAGGACACGGCGGCCGAGGTGCTGCCGGAGGTGGCGCAGATCGACTACAAGGGGCAGTCGCGCGAGTTCATGACGGCGGGCGGCGCGGTGCTGTTCACGTTCGCGATGGCGCTCCTGATCGTCTACCTGGTGCTGGCCGCCCAGTTCGAGAGCTTCATCCACCCGTTCGTGATCATGCTGACGGTGCCGCTCGCCGTGACCGGTGCGATGCTCGGCCTCCTGGTCACCGGCGGCACGCTGAACCTCTTCAGCCAGATCGGCATCGTCATGCTGGTCGGGCTCGCCGCGAAGAACGGCATCCTGATCGTGGATTTCGCAAACAAGCTGCGCGACGAGGGCCGCTCGGTACGCGACGCGATCCTCGAGGCGTCCGCGGTGCGGCTGCGGCCGATCCTCATGACCTCGATCGCGACCATCGCGGGCGCCGTGCCGCTGGTCACCGCCGGCGGGCCGGGCTCGGCGGCGCGCTCGGCGATCGGCGTAGTGGTGATCTTCGGCGTCGCGTTCTCCACCCTCCTGTCGCTCTACGTCGTGCCGTCCTTCTATGCGCTGCTGGCGCCCCATACCGGCTCGCCGGAGGCCCTTTCGCACGAGATCGACCGGCTCGAGTCCGAAACGCCCGAGGCCACCGGCCAGGCCTGACTGCCGGGCGCCGCACACCCGGGTGTCAAGGCAAGTCCATGCGCCTAATTAGTTGATCGTAAAGGGTTTGTTACCGTGCCTGGGCCGCCGCCTGGGCCCCGGCTGGTAGAATCGAAGGCGCTTCGAGGCGAAGCGGAACCCTGCTTCGGCCTTTCACCCCGCGACACTGGAGCGGCGCCTTGGCGACGGCTACCCCCTATCAGCAGCTCGAGCAGGAGTTCCGGCGACTGCATGCCTTTCGGGGCGTGCTCTCGGTGCTGCGCTGGGATGCCGCCATCACCATGCCGCGCGCGAGCGCGGACGTACGGGGCGACCAGCTCGCCGCGCTCGAGATCGAGACCCACACGCTGCTCGTCTCGCCGCGCGTGTCGAGGCTGCTCGACCGCGCCGACGCGAACGCCCAGTCGCTCGCCGGCTGGCAGGCGGCGAACCTGCGCGAGATGCGCCGCCTCCACGACCACGCGATCGCGACCCCGCAGTCGCTGATCGCGCGCATGGCGAAGGCCTTCGCCCGCTCGGAGGCGCGCTGGCGCGAGGCGCGCGAGGCGAACGACTTCAACGCGCTCGCCCCGCAGCTCGAGGAAACGGTCAAGCTCGTGCGCAGCAAGGCGGAGCTCCTCGGGCAGCGCTTTTCGCTGGATCCCTGGGACGCGCTCGCCGACGAGTTCACTCCCGGCCTCCTGTCGCGCGACATCGAGGCGGTTTTCACGCCGCTCGCGCAGCGCCTGCCGAACCTCGTGACCGAGGCGATCGAGATCCAGGCGACGGCGCCCGCGTTGCCGATCGAGGGCCGCTTCTCCGCGAGCCGGCAGCGGGGACTCGCCACGGACGTCATGAAGGCGCTCGGCTTCCCGTTCGACCGCGGCCGCTTCGACGAGAGCGACCACCCGTTCACCGAAGGCGTGCCGGGCGACATCCGCGTCTCGACGCGCTTCGTGCAGAAGGACCCGTTCCAGGGGCTGCTCGGGGCCTTGCACGAGACCGGCCAGGCGCTCTACGACCTCGGCCTGCCCGCCGAATGGGTCGACCAGCCGGTCGGCCAGGACCGCGGCATGGCGATCGAGGAAAGCCAGTCGCTGCTGCTCGAGATGATGGTGGGCCGGAGCCGCGCGTTCGTGACCTTCCTGCGGCCGCTGCTCGAGAAGCATTACGGCGCGGCGGGTCCCGAGTGGGGCGAGGAGAACCTGTTCCGCCACCTGAACCGCGTCGCGCGCGGCACGAGCCGCACGGACGCCGACGAGCTCACCTACCAGACCCACATCTGGATGCGCTACGAACTCGAGCGCCGGCTGCTGTCCGGCGGGCTCGCGGTCAAGGAGCTGCGCGACGCCTGGAACGCGCTGTCCGCCGACCGGCTCGGGCTGGTGCCGGCGAACGACGTCGAGGGCTGCCTGCAGGACATTCACTGGGCCATCGGGTCGTTCGGCCACTTTCCGTCGTACGGCGTCGGCGCGGTCATCGCCGGCCAGCTCTGGGAGACGATCCGCGAACAGCAGCCGGGCATCGAATCCGAGATCGCCGCCGGTCACTTCGGGGGCCTGCTCGCGTGGCTGCGCGAGCGCGTGCACGCCATGGGCGCCAGCCTCGGCGTGCCGCAGCTCGTGCAGCACGCGACCGGCCGCACGTTAACCGCGGCGCCCTTCTTGCGTTACCTGGAGCGCAAGTACCTCGCCGAACCCTAGAATGCCCGCATGATTCCGGCGGCCAACGAGACTTCCGCGAACTTCCGCAGGCTTGCCGCCCGCATCCGGGGCCTGGCCGGCAAGGCCATCGCCGATTTCCGGATGATCGGGGAGGGGGACCGCGTGATGGTCTGCCTGTCCGGCGGCAAGGACTCGTACACCCTGCTGGACATGCTCCTGTCGCTGCAGCGCGCCGCCCCGGTGCGATTCGAGCTCGCCGCCGTGAACCTCGACCAGAAGCAGCCCGGTTTCCCGGAGCGCGTGCTGCCCGACTACCTCGAGTCGCTCGGCGTGCCCTACCACGTCATCGAGCAGGACACGTATTCCGTGGTCCGGCGCGTGATCCCCGAGGGCCGCACGCAGTGCGGGCTTTGCAGCCGCCTGCGCCGCGGCGCGCTGTACCGCTTCGCGCGCGAGCGGGGCTTCACGCGCATCGCGCTCGGCCACCACCGCGACGACCTCGTCGAGACCCTGTTCCTGAACCTGTTCCACGGCGGCAGGCTGAAGGCGATGCCGCCGAAGCTCCTTTCGGACGACGGCACCAACGTCGTGATCCGCCCGCTGTGCTACGTGCCCGAGCGCGAGATCGCGCGCTATGCCCGGGCGCGCGGCTTCCCGATCATCCCGTGCACGCTCTGCGGCTCGCAGCCCAACCTGCAGCGCGAGGTCATCGGGCGCATGCTCGCCGACTGGGACCGGGAGCATCCGGGCCGGGTCGACTCGATCTTCAGTGCGCTGTGCAACATCGAGCCTGCGCACCTCGCGGACCCGTCCGCCTTCGACTTCGCCGGCCTCGAGCGCTCGCCGCCGGCAGGCCACTGACCGCGTGGCGCGCGCGCCGCTGCCGAACAGCCA
>Ga0157380_10002816_pt1 | contig 11826 bp, 8 predicted proteins | sample S35metaG_FD_119757 | JGI IMG/M metagenome (GOLD analysis project Ga0157380, IMG submission 119757) | Switchgrass rhizosphere microbial communities from Kellogg Biological Station, Michigan, USA - S3-5 metaG | ecosystem: Host-associated > Plants > Roots > Rhizosphere > Soil | place: USA: Michigan...
ACTTCTTCGCGGGCGAGCGAGGCCAGGCGGAACGTCTTGGACATCTCGCCCGGACAGGTCTGATCGTGCCGCGCCGCACCGCACACGACGAGCACGCGGCCGCGAAGGCTGGCGTCGTTGTGCTGACGATAGGCCTCGTCAATCCGCTCGCGTGTCTCGAGCCATTCGATCGGAAGCTCGAACTCCGGATCGGCGAAACCGGGCCCGGCCTTTCGGGTGCGCGGGCTCTTGCGGTACTCGTCGTACGCGTTCCACGCCACGTCGATCACGTCGGCGATCTGACGCTCGACCTTCTCGAATTCGGGGTCGTAGAACCGCTCGCGCAGACGACGCTCGAATTCCTCGCGGGTGAGTGTGACGTTACCCTGACCCTTGCGGATGTCAACGGCCATGCGTCCTCCCGGCGCCGCAGCCAGGCCATCCGTGTGCCGAGTCGTTACCTGCCGTGCGGATGAGCCTGTCCGGCGATCTCGATGATACGCTCGTCGCATGACCGCTCGAGCGGCCAGCCTCCGTGGTCACACGCGCGGCGCGGCGTCACCGGAACGGTTCAGCGAGTGGTACTCGCGCAATCGCGCGCGTTCGCGCGCGCTGTTCGATCTGATAACCGACGAGGCGTACTACAGCCGGCCCATCGACCTCCGCCATCCGATCGTTTTCTACGAAGGCCACCTGCCGGCGTTCAGCTTCAACACCCTCGTCAAACGCGGGCTGGGCGGCCCCAGCGTCGATGCCGGCCTGGAAGCGTTGTTCGCTCGCGGCATCGATCCGTCGGAGGACCAGACCGGACGAAGCACCGCACATCAGTGGCCATCGCGCGACACGGTGCGGCAGTTCGCTGCCGAAGCCGATCGCCGGGTGTGCGCGGCGCTGGAGCGTGAGGACCTCGATCGGCCTGGCGATCCGCTTCTGCACCGGGCGGAAGCCGCGTTCACGATCCTCGAGCACGAGGCGATGCACCAGGAGACGCTGCTCTACATGTGGCATCGCCTCCCGCTGGATCAGAAGCGTCGTCCGCCGGGTTATCAGCCCGTGGTGGACGGCCGCCAGCCAGCGCACGAGTGGATCGAGATCCCTGCCGGCCGCGTCACGCTCGGCGCCGATGACGACGCGCTGCTGTTTGGATGGGACAACGAGCGGCCACATCTCGCCACCGACGTCGCCGGCTTCACGCTGCAGCGGCACGACGTCACGAATGCCGATTACCTCGAGTTCGTAAACCAGCGCGGACCCGCACCGCTCTTCTGGGAGCGGCACGGCGACGCATGGTACTGGCGCGGCATGTTCGATCTGATCCCGCTGCCGCTCTCGTGGCCGGTCTATGTCAGCCATGTCGACGCCAGCGCGTACGCCGAATGGCGCGGATGGCTTCTGCCAACGGAGGCTCAATTCCAGCGTGCAGCGTACGGAACAGCCGACGGCAGCGAGCGCCTGTATCCATGGGGCAGTGCCAGCCCGTCACCCGAGCACGGCGTGTTCGACTTCTCCAGCTGGGATCCCGCGCCGGCCGGCTCGCATCCCGCCGGCCGCAGCGCCTGGGGTGTTGACGACCTCGTCGGCAACGGCTGGGAGTGGACCAATACGGTGTTCGCGCCGTTTCCAGGATTTCGTCCGATGCCGTCCTATCCGGAGTACTCCGCGGACTTCTTCGATGGCGAGCATCTCGTCATGAAGGGCGCGTCACCGGCAACGGCGCGCGAGTTGATCCGGCCGACCTTCCGCAACTGGTTCCGGCCACGATATCCCTACGTGTACGCCACATTCAGGTGCGTGCGTCCATGACACCAGCGACACTCATCTCAGCGTTTGCGGAGGACGTGCGCCACTATCTGCAGCTGTCGCCGCGGCAGCTGCCCTCGATGTATCTCTACGACGCGCTCGGTTCGGCGTTGTTCGACGCGATCTGCGAGCTGCCGTGGTACGCGATCACGCGCGCGGAGACGCGGCTCCTGGAACGTCACCGTTCGGCGATCTTCGCGCGCCTCGATGGGCTCACGCGTCTCGTCGAGCTCGGGCCGGGCGACGGCCGCAAGCTGAAGACGCTGGTCGAAGGAACGTCGGAGCCGTTGATCGCACATCTGGTCGATGTGTCCGCCGGCGCACTCGAGCGCGCGGCGCACACGCTGTCCGACGCCCGCAACCTCCGTGTCGTCACGCACCAGGCACCGTTCGAGGACGGGCTCGACGCGATCATGCGCCAGGAATCCGGCGACCGCACGCTGGTGCTGTTCCTCGGCTCGAACATCGGCAACTTCGACCAGCGCGGGTCCGCAGCGCTGCTCGCCCGCATCGCCAGCTCTCTCGGACCCGGCGATGCGTTCCTCATCGGCGCGGATCTCGTCAAACCCGAACGCGACCTGCTGATGGCCTACGACGATCCGTTGGGCGTGAGCGCGGCGTTCAATCTGAATGTGCTGCTGCGCATCAACCGCGAGCTCGGCGGCACGTTCGATGTGGGTGCCTTCCGCCATCGCGCCGTGTGGAATGCGGCGTACTCGCGCATGGACATGTTCCTCGTGTCGACCCGGGATCAGCACGTCCGGATCCAAGGCGTCGATCTCCAGTTCGACCTGCGCGACGGCGAAACGATCTGGACCGAGAGCTCCTACAAGTACATGCCCGACGCCTTGATCACCCAGCTCGAGGACGGCGGATTCGAGTCGATGGCGCAGTGGATCGACCGCGACGCCGGGTTCGCGCTCACGCTCGCACGGCCGCGTGCGACCGTGTCCGGCTGAATCCGGACACGACACAGTTTCAGCGCCGATCCAGAAAGCGCCGCGCGATATCGGCGGGATTCTGTTTCAGCGCATCGGCCGCATGGTTCATCTCGCGCATGTCGTCGGCCGTGATGCGGCCGGCCAGTCCTTCGAGCGCGCGTCGCACCTGCGGATAGCGCAGCAGAGTCGCGGCGCGCGCAACGGGCACAGCGTCATACGGCGGGAAATAGCGGCGGTTGTCCTCGAGCTGAACCAGATCGAGTCCTTTGATGAGTCCGGCAGTGGCGTCTCCGGCAATCAGATCAACCTGCCCCGACGCGAGCGCCCGGTAACTGAGCGTCAGGTCCATGACCTGTGGCGGACTCCGGAACGTCAGCCCGTATCTCTGTGCCAGGCCCGTATAGCCATCCGGCCGTTCCAGAAACTCGTAGCCGAATCCTGCGCGCCACTGCGGCGCAACACGAGCGGCATCGTCGATAGTGCGGAGCCCGCGTGCGCGGGCGTCGGCGCCGCGCACCAGGATCGCGAAGGTGTTGTCGTAGCCGAGCGGCGGCAGGAGCGTGCGGCCGGTTCCGGCGTACAGACCGCGAACCGTCTCGGTCACCACCCGGGGATCCTTCGCCGCGGGTTGATGAAAGACCGCCGTCAGTGCCGTGCCGGTGTACTCGACATACACATCGATATCGCCGGTGATGAGCGCGCGGTCGCAGATCAGCGTTCCCCCCAGGTTCAGCCGCCGCTGAACCGGCAAGCCGGTCTCGCGCTCGATGGTCTGGGCGAGGATCTCGCCGAGGATGAGCTGCTCTGTGAAGTTCTTCGAGCCGACGACGATTGCGGCGGGCGAGCGCGCCGCCCAGAGTGCACTGCCGGCGAGCACGACGATCGCCAGCGAGGCTGCGGCCGCGGCAACCGCTCGCCGCGATCGAGCGTGCCGGCGAGCCGACAATCGCCGCTCGAGCCAGAGCAGGCTGCCGTCCACACCCAACGCCAGCAGCGCCGCCGGGATAGCACCCGCAAGAATCACCGTCGAGTCAACCATCGACAAGCCGCGATAGATGTACTGTCCGAGGCCGCCGGCACCAATCGCCGCCGCGATGGTCGCCGAGCCGACGCCAACGACGGCAGCCACGCGGACGCCTGCCACAATCGACGGCAGCGCCAGCGGCAACTCGACCTGACGCAGCAGCTGACGTGCGGTCATGCCCATTGCCACACCGGCGAGCCGGATCGACGGATCGATCCCTGTGATGCCGACTATCGTCGAACGGACGATCGGCAGGAGCCCGTAGAGAACCAGCACTGCCAGCGCCGCGCGGGCTCCGACACCGCCGATGAACGGCACCGGCAGCAGGAAACCGAACATCGCCAGGCTCGGCACCGTCTGCACGACGTTGGCAATCGCCACGAGCGGCGCCGAAAGACGCGGGCGGCGGGTCGCGAAGATCGCCAGCGGCACGCCAATCGCCGCGGCGATCGCCGTCGAGATGGCGACGAGCAGGATGTGCTCGGCGACAGACGTGGCGAGCTCCTGCTGATGCGTGAGCCAGAAGCGAAAGAGGGCGGTCATGGAAGTACGGATTCAACGAGCGCGCGCACGCGCCGATCGTCCGACCCGGCGATCGCCTGCGGCGTGCCGCACCAGATCAGACGGCCGTCATCCAGCACGCCGATACGGTCGGCCAGCGCCAGCGCCTCGGCCATGTCGTGCGTCACGAGGATCACGCATTTCGCCACGCGCGTCTGAATCCGCCGGAACTCCTGCTGCAGCTGCCGCCGCGTGATCGGATCGAGCGCGCCGAACGGTTCGTCCATCAGCAGCACCGGCGGATCGACCGCGAGCGCACGCGCGACTCCAACCCGCTGACGCTGGCCGCCCGAGAGCTCGTCCGGCCAGCGCCCTGCATACGTGTCGGGCGCGAGGCCGATCAGTTCGAGCAGCTCACGAACGCGTGCGGCGACGCGATCGTCCGGCCACTGCTCCAGCCGCGGCACGATGGCGACATTGTCGGCGACGTTCAGATGCGGAAACAGGCCCACGTCCTGAATCACGTAGCCGACCGATCGGCGCAGTCGAATGGGATCCCATTCGCGCGTGTCGATGCCCTGGACGCGCACCTCACCGGCGTCCGGCAGCAGCAGCCGGTTCACCAGCTTGAGCACGGTCGTCTTGCCTGACCCGCTCGCACCGACCAGAGCAAACGTTTCGCCGGCGCCGACCGTCAGCGAAAAGTCGTCGAGGATCCGCGTCCGGCCGGTGATGCGGTAGGACACGTGGCGGAACTCGACGCCGTCCATCGCATGACTATAGGACCATATGTCGGGCCCGCTGGGTCGAAACTCGTCCGTCACTGGATTGTCTCGGCGCCCAACTCACCAGCGCGATGGCGCTCGTGATGACGACCATGCCGACAAGCAGCGAGACGGACAGCTGCTCGCCGCCCATCGCCCACCCAAGCAACACGGCGACCGCCGGGTTGACGTAGGTGTGGGTGGCCACGACCGTCGCGGAATACCTGTCGAGCAGCCAGTAGTACGCCGTAAAGGCGATGATCGAGCCGAAGACGATCAAATAGGCGAGCGACGATACCGCCAGGGCCGAGGGCATTCGCAGCCGTCCGAACTCGCCAAAGATGGCTGCTGCGGTCAGTAGCAGTGCCGACCCGCAGAGCAGCGTTGTCGCCGTCCGCATGAGCGGGTCGGCAGGCAGCGGGGCGCGTTGCGAATAGACGACGCCAAAGGCCCACGACGCGGCGCCAACCAGCACGGCCGTGCATCCCGCCAACAGTCCGGGCCCGCTGCCGATGCCCTCGCCGCCAACCAGGAGCCATACTCCGGCGAGGCCGATGACCAGGCCCAGGACCGTGCGTGCGTTGAGACCGGATCGGCCGGTGATTGCCAGGAGCACCGCGATCCACACCGGTTCGGTCGCCACCAGTAATGCCGACAACCCCGAGGAGACGAACTGCTCGGCCCAGTGCAGCGTGCCATGTCCGATCAGGAAGAACAGCGCGCCGACCACGAGGCTGTGTCGCCACTCCACGGCCGAGGCGCGCAACCCTTTGAACCACGCCCATCCAAGCAGGAGCGTCCCGGCCGCAAGATGCCTGACGCCTGCGGTCAGGAGCGGAGGGATCTCGGCCACCGCGTATCGGATAGCCAGATACGTCGAGCCCCAGACGATGAAGATCGCCGCGAACGCGAGAACGGTCCGGGTACGCACGAATAGCCTCCCCGTACATCTTAGAGGCTACCTGTCCCCCTTTTCGGCAGTGAGCAATGCGGTTTACTCTCGGCAGCGACATGATGCATGACGCCGCAGCGCCTCCTCCCTTGTCCCCCGACCTCGAAGTCGTGAAGAAATCCAAGGGCCCGGTGATGACCGTTCTGGAAGAGTTCTACAAAGTCGGCCCGGGGCCTTCCAGCTCCCACACCATGGGCCCGATGCGCATCACCCACGACTTCTACCGGCGCTGCACGGCGCTTCCGCCGGAGCAGCTCGCGAAGGTGACCGGCATGAAGGTGCATCTGTTCGGCAGCCTGAGCGCCACCGGCGTCGGACACGGCACCGGGCGGGCGGCCCTCGCGGGCCTGATCGGCAAGGAGCCCGCGACCGTCGAACCTGAATTCCTGGACAGCCTCGTGTCGAACCCGGATCAGCGCTTTCCCGTGACGCTGGGGGACAGGACCTTCACTCTCACGTTGAAGGACGTCGTCTACGATCAGCTCACTGGGCGTTTCCCGCACCCGAACACGATGACGTGCCGCTTGATGGCCGGGAACGACGCTCTCTACGAGCTCGAGTATTACTCGGTCGGCGGCGGCTTCATCGAGTGGAAGGGGTATCAACCTCCGACGAAGGGGCAACCGAGGTACCCGTACTCGACCATGAAGGAGCTGCTGGCGCACGCAGAGCGGCACCAGCTCTCGATCGCGCAGGCGGCGATGGCCAACGAAGTGGCGATCTCCGGAAAGAGCGAGGCCGAGGTCAACGCGTTCATCGACACGATCCACACGGCGATGGTGAACATCGTCAAGGCCGGGTTGGGCGCGCCGCCCAGTACCCTGCCCGGTCCCATCAAGCTCAGGACCAAGGCTGGCGAAGTCTACGCGCGCGCGAAGGACGACCCGTTCGAGGCGCGGCGCGCGATGGGGCTGGTGTCGGCGTGGGCGCTGGCGGGATCGGAAGAGAACGCGCGCGGCCATCTCGTCGTCACCGCGCCGACCAGCGGATCGGCCGGCGTCCTGCCCGCGCTCGTGTATTCGCTCGGCGAAGTCGGCCGCAACCTGCCGCAGCAGAAGATTCGCGACGGGCTTCTGGCCGCCGCGTCGATCGGCTACCTGTGCAAGCACAACGCCACGCTCTCCGGCGCCGAGGGCGGGTGTCAGGCGGAGATTGGCGTCGCGTCGGCGATGGGCGCCGCGTTCATCAGCCAGGCGTACGATTTCCCGCCTCAAGTCGTGGCGAACGCGGCCGAAGCAGCGCTGCAGCACCACCTGGGCATGACGTGCGATCCGGTCGCGGGCTATGTGCAGCTGCCGTGCATCGAACGATGCGCGTTCGGCGCCATCAAGGCCTACGCGGGGTTCGTGATCGCGATCAACGAGATCCCGGCGCACCGGCGGGTTGAATTCGACACGACCGTGGCGGCCATGGCGCTCACGGCCAAGGAGATGAACGCCAAGTACAAGGAAACGTCCGAAGGCGGTCTGGCGGTGTCCGTGACGCTCTGCTAGTGACGCGCGGTCGGCGGCGCTCTACGCGCTGAGTCTCGACGGCGTCTCCGACCGGTGCATCGCGGCTTCCAACTCGTAGCCGCGAGCCAGGTGATAGAGCGCGCGGTCGAAGAACACCCCGACCTGGTAGTTGAGCTCCTGAATGCTGTGGAGCTCGAGCGGAAGCAGTTCGTCGGGCATCATGCGGTCGCCGGCGAAGTCCACCAGGCCATGGTCGCGGATGTAGCGCCGGAGGTGGTGCTTCGTGAGCAGCAGCGCGTAGACGATTTCGCTGACCGGGACGCCGTCTCGAAACCTGCGGCGCCCCATTTCCTCGTACTCGTCTCGAACCGCGTTTTCATCGGCGTCGCCGATCCACTTCCCGAGATTCGAGTAGAGAGCGCCGATGCGCGACTCGAGACCGGAGGGGCTCAGCGGGCGGAACGACGGGGTTCTCTCGTTCGTGCGCAGATCCGTCATCACTTCGCTGGTCAGGGATCCCGCGTGAGACTGGATCAACTGCAGCAGCCTGGCACCCAGCATGACACCCTCCTGACGCTGGCGGATGCACTGCGATCACGCCACGAAACCGCCCAGGTCTACGTGTCGAGGTCGCTGATTCCAGCCGCAGCGCTACGGCTCGCTCGCGCGACGATCAGAAGTCGAACTGCACGTTGAACCGCATGAACCGCGGCAGCAGTACTGCCGTGGGCTGCATCCATCGAGCCCCGTTCGTCGCCGGGTCGTACACCGTCTCGTAGGTCGTCGGCGTATTCGAGTTGAACAGGTTGTACAGGTCTATGCCCACGTTGGTTCTCGTCTTGCCAAACCGCAGGACCTTCGCGAATCGCATGTCCACGACGTTGATGCGGTCGCCGTACACGTCGCCCGGCAACACCAGGTTCACGTCCTGGGTGGCCAACCCGGTGGCCAGCGGGCGTCCGGTTGCGGCCAGGAACTGCGCGGCGTTCATGCGATAGGTGGCCGTCCGCGACGTGCCGTTCGTGCCCGGGTCGGCACCGGGTTGCGCGTTGGCCTGCGAGCGGAAGATGCCGCTCACGAGGACGTCCACCTTGGGCACGGTGTAGGCGGCGAGACCGCGAACGCTGGTCAGCCACGGCTCCGCGAGGTCGCAGGCCCTCACACCGTCGACGGTGCCCACGGCAATGACGGGCACCGCGGCCGTGCCGAGCGTGGGCGCCATCGGCCGTCCGAACCGTGAGCTGTACATGTCGCAGGTATCGCCAACGCCGCGCCCGGTGCTCGTGCCGCCCTGAAGGCTCAGGCCGCTCCCCATCCGCGCGTTGAACGACACATCCACGCCGTGCCAGTAGTGTGACTCGCCACCGAAGTCATCACTGGTCGTGTAGTAGGAGTCGGTGGCGCCGAGGGCGCTCCGGTTGTTTCGTGTGAGGAAGGTGACGGGGTAGCCGCCGCCGTTGGGAAGCCTGTCATCCTTGGGCGCGATGAGCGTGACCTCGTCGAAGTCGGCTGCCGTAAGCGCCCGGTTGTGGGTGAGGAAGAAGTTGCTCCAGAGGCGGCGGTTGTAGGTGACCTCCACTGCCATTTGCGGCGCGATCTGCTGCTGCACTCCGCCACCAATCTGCCAATCGCGGTTGCGCGTGCCCCAACCCTCGAGGACCGCCGGATTGACGGTGGTGGTCTGGTTGAAAGAGCCCCAGTTCAGGGCGGACCATGGACCACACTCGCCGTTGGTCGCCGGGTTCATGAAATCGCATTCGGCGACGCGATTTCCATTGGGATCCGACCATGATCGATTGATCGATGTGACCAGCGTCGAGCCTGCATTGCTGATCGTGTAGGCATCACCGGTCCAGGCGCCCTGAAGGTATTGCCCCACGTTCAGCTTCAGCGCGGTCTTGCCGTTGCCGAACACGTCGTAGGCCGCACCGATCCGGGGCGAGATGTCGTGGTAGCCCTTCACACCCTCGGTGCGTGGCAGCAGGAACGGGGCACCGAACTCGTTGTCGGTGAGGATCCCGTTCTCTCCGGCCGGCGCCCAGCTCGAGGCGGTCTCGTAGCGCAAGGCGGCCTGGACCGTCAGCCGTTCACGCGTCCACTGGTCCTGAACGAACACGGCGTTGTAGAGGAGGCTGTTGCTGGTCCCGTTCATACCCACGCGCTGCGACAGCTGGTTCGGCACGCCGTTGTTGAACCGGTAGCTGATCTGCCGTCCGACGTAGGTGGTGTTCTTCAACGACATGTACCCCGCCTGGTAGCCCCACTTCATGTTGTGGCTGCCCGAGACGTAGGACATCGTGCCGCGCCAGGTGGCGTGTTTCTGGTCGCTCGACGGCGCGGGATTGAAGCCGCGATAGATGAAATTAGCGAACGGTACCCCGGCATTCGTGGACTGTTCCTGCACCGGAATGAAGTCTGTCAACACCCCGTAGGGCCGAGTGTCGCCGTTTTGGGTATAGAACGCCGAGTAGCCGCTCTCGAGGAGCACGCGATTCGAGAACGGGGACGTCCACGACCCCTGCATGATCTTGGCCGGCGCGTCCCAGATGCTGCCCGACTCTGGCGACACCGTGACCGTGCCCGGGGTCACGCCAGGGCCGGACGCCACCCAGCCGTCGCCGGGACCGCGGCACTGATCGCCGCCTTCCGCGTAGGCGCCGCCGCTGCAGTTCTTCGTGTAGTCGATGTAGAACCCGAACTTGTTCCTTTGCGTGGCCTGCCACGTCAGACGCACGGCGTTGAGCGTCTTGGATGTGGAGTTGCGGACGCTCGGGCTGTCGGCTTTCACCCACGTCCAGGCGTTCGGATCTCCCGCGTTCTTGTTGGCGTACAGGTTCTGCTGCTCCTGGTAGGTGCCGATGGCGCGTGTGTTCGCGAAGAACCACACGCGGTCGCGCAGAATCGGTCCGCCGATGGCGAGGTTGGCGTCGTAGCTCTTGATGAGCGCCGGCTGCTCGCCGAACGGTGGAGTCAAGGAGAGCAGGTAATCGTCGATGTTGCTCGACTGGCCCCACTCGCCCGCGTAGCTGGTGAAGCCGGTGCCGCTGAACGTGTTGCCGCCGGTCTTCGGGATGATGTTGAAGGTCGGGCCGCCGCGGTCGGCCTCGCCGAGCCCGCCCGAAATGGCCACCTGCACTTCGGAGGCGTTCGGCATGTCGTACAAGTAGCCGGACACGCCGCCTCCGTTGCCGGGCGCCCCCACGTTCATCCCATCGAGCTGGATGAGGCCCTCGGTGTTTCGCCCACCGCGCGCCGAGAAGAAGTTGTTGATGGTCGCGGCGCCGCTGCCGAAGCCGGTCGCTTGTATCGCCGGAACGGCCGCGATGTAGTTGCCATAGCTCCGCGACGCCGGAAGCGCCCGCACGACGTCTCCGTCGATGGTCATCTGCTGTCGCGCCGTCTGCACGTCCACGACCGGCGACTCGCCGGTCACCGTGATGGACTCCTCGAGTCCGCCCACTCGCATCTCGGCGCTGATCGTCATGACGCCGCCGCCCGAGAGTTCGAGGCCTTCGCGGATGATCGTGGCAAAGCCGGGCAGCGTGAAGGTGACCTTGTACGCGCCTGGCGGCAGATCGGGAATCCGGTATTGCCCGGCGTCGTCGGTGACGCCGCTGCGAACTTTCGTGATGAGCGCCGGGCTCGACGCTTCGATCGTAACGCCCGGGAGCACGGCACCAGATGTGTCGCGCACGGTCCCTGCGAGGCTTTGCGCGGCGGCCAGGCTGGGCAGCGCGCCGAGGATCACTATCACCACGAGCAATCGGCTCAGCAGTGCATGCATACCGGGAATCTCCTCGATGACCTGGATTGAAGGCGACCCACGTTCCCCGCGTCTCACGGATGGGGACTATCGACTTTTCGGCTAGCGAAGTCAAGATGACGGCCGGCGCGGGCTGGACCCACGCACAGCCGTGGCGATCGTCGTTGAGGGACGATGCCCGTCAGTGCGTCAGTGCATACACCACGACGTTCGTGGCCAGGGCGTAGCCCGCGGGTGAGAACGCCGCGAAGTATTGCGGATCGTCGCCCTCGCGCTCCATCGAGTCGCCGATGTCGGTGTTGTGGGTCATCGCCACCATGACGCGCCCGTGGGAATCGGCGATGGCGCGGAAATCGGCGTGAGGGCTGTCGGTCCCACGTTCTCGCGGGTCGCTGCCCGGGCCGCCCCACGAGAAGATGCTCGGTACCTGCTTGACTTCGGCGATCGTGAACATCGACTGGCGGATCGGGTCGCCCGGCGCCACGTCGACGATCGGGAACTCGGGAAGCACGCGGGCGATCTGACCGGCCCACTGCTCCCACGCGCGTGTGCCCCAGAAGTCGTCCACCCAGAGGAACCCGCCCTTCAGCAGGTATTGCCGCAGGCGCTGCACCTCCACGTTCGAAAGCCCTGCAGTCCCGACATCCG
>Ga0157380_10002817_pt1 | contig 11824 bp, 5 predicted proteins | sample S35metaG_FD_119757 | JGI IMG/M metagenome (GOLD analysis project Ga0157380, IMG submission 119757) | Switchgrass rhizosphere microbial communities from Kellogg Biological Station, Michigan, USA - S3-5 metaG | ecosystem: Host-associated > Plants > Roots > Rhizosphere > Soil | place: USA: Michigan...
ATCGCCACCTTCGGGCCCGAGATCGACGATCCAGTCGGCCTCGGCCATCACATCTAGATTGTGTTCGATGACCACGACCGAGTGACCGGCATCCACCAGACGGTGCAGCACACGGATGAGCTTCTCGACATCCGCCATGTGCAGGCCGACGGTGGGTTCGTCCAGCAGGAACAAGGTGCAGGGAGCGGCCGTGGGCAGGTCACGAACCTTGGCATCCTTCGCGGACTTCGTCTTGACCCCGGAGGTATTGACGGCAGGAAGGGGCAACTCGCGACTCTCACGCACGCGAGCTAGCTCGGTCACGAGCTTGATCCTCTGCGCCTCCCCACCGGACAACGTTGGACTTTGTTGACCCAGGGTCAGGTAACCCAAGCCCACATCCTGCAGCAGCCGCAAAGCGTGATGAATACGCGGATGAGCGCTGAAGAACTCCACGGCGTCGTCCACACTCATCATCAGCACGTCGCCGATACTCTTGCCCTTATAGAGAATAGAGAGCGTTTCGCCGTTGAAGCGCCGCCCGCGGCAGACATCGCACTCGATGCGCACATCGGGCAGGAAGTTCATCTCGATGCGCCGCATGCCCTGGCCCTCGCAACCTTCGCAGCGGCCCCCCGACGTATTGAAGGAGAAGCGCGAAGCGTCGAAGCCCCGCATGCGGGCATCCGGCGTTTCAGCGAACACACGCCGGATGGCGTCCCAGAAACCCACGTACGTTGCAGGACAGGAACGCGGCGTCTTGCCGATAGGCGTCTGGTCGACTTCCAGCACGCGACCGACCTGCTCCCAGCCGCGGATCTCGCTGCAGCCTCGCCATTCATGCTTGCCTAGCTTACGGCTTGCCCGCTTCAGCGAGCCCGGGCCGTTGCCGTTGACGATGGCGTGCAGATTGTCGTGCAGCACATCGCGAGCGACGGTCGACTTGCCGGAGCCGGAGACGCCCGTGACCACCACGAGCCGGCCGAGCGGCACTTTCACCGACTGCTTGCGAAGGTTGTGCAGGCTGGTATCGCAAATGGTCAACGAAGGTTGGCGGCTTCCGATGGGACGGCGTGGTGCGAACGGATGGAGCAATGGCTTGGCGAGCAGGCGGCCTGTCACCGATGCCGGCGTTGCTTCCAGCTGCGCTGCCGTGCCCGCTGCGACCACGCGGCCGCCACGAGTGCCCGCACCCGGTCCCAGGTCCAGTACATAGTCGGCGCGGCGAATCGTGTCCTCATCGTGCTCGACGACCAGCAGCGAATTGCCTTTCTTCGCCAGCTGCTCCAGCGTATCGAGCAGCACTTCGTTGTCACGCGGATGCAGTCCGATGGTCGGCTCATCGAGAATGTAGCAAACGCCTTGCAGGTTCGAACCCAGCTGTGCGGCGAGACGAATGCGTTGCGCCTCTCCGCCCGACAACGTCGGTGCGGATCGATCGAGTGCGAGGTAACCCAATCCGACATCTTCCAGGAAGGCCAGCCGCGAATTGATCTCTGCAAGCAGGTCGCGTGCAATCTCCAGTTCGCGACCTTTCAATTTCAATCTCGCAAACAGCGTGCGCATGGCGCCGACCGACTGCGACGTCACCGCGGGGATCGACTGATCGCGGAATCTCACGTTCAACGCCACCGGGTTCAGGCGCTGTCCGTTGCACGACTCGCAGACGTGCGCTTCGTCCTCGTACCATTCGTTCCAGATGGTCTCCTCGCCGCTTTGCTCGGCGTCGAAGCCTTGCATGCTCACTCCGGTGCCGAAGCAATCGCCACACCAGCCGTGCCGCGAATTGAACGAGAACAAGCGAGGATCCAGTTCGGCGAAGCCATTGCCGCAAGAAGGACAGGCGCGTCGCGTCGAGAAGATCTGGGTCTCGACCTGCTTCCCGTTCTTCGCCCCACGCGTTCCGGCTCGTGCTTCGACCACATGCAGCACGCCTTTGCCAAAGTCCAACGCACTTGCAAGCGCAGTGCGCAACTCGGCCTCGCCGGAAGGCACTATCGCCAGCGTCGCGATCGGCAATTCGAGCGTGTGTTCCTTGAAGCGATCCAGCCTCGGCCATTTCTGCGTGGGCAGCAGTTCGCCGTCGACCCGCAAATGCGCAAAGCCCTTCTTCGCCGCCCAGGCAGCGAGGTCGGTATAGAACCCTTTGCGGGCTACCACCAGCGGCGCCAGCAAAGTGATCGACTTGCCTCGATAGTCTTTCATCAGGCGCGCGGCAATCGCATCGAAACTCTGCGGCTCGATGGGTACATTGCACGCCGGGCAATACTGGGTTCCCAGTTTCACGTACAGCAGGCGCAGGAAATGATAGATCTCGGTGAGCGTCGCCACCGTGCTCTTGCGGCCGCCGCGGCTGGTGCGCTGCTCGATAGCCACCGTGGGTGGAATACCGAAGATCGCATCGACATCGGGACGCGACGAGGGTTGCACGAACTGCCGCGCATAGGCATTGAGCGATTCGAGATAGCGCCGCTGTCCTTCTCCGAACACGATGTCGAACGCGAGCGTCGACTTGCCGGACCCGGAAACACCGGTCACCACGGTGAAGCGGTTGCGCGGAATTTCCACGTCGATGTTCTTGAGGTTGTGCTCGCGAGCGCCGTGGATGCGAATGGATTCGGGGAATTGCGGCGACGGGCGTGAGACCACGGCAGGCAGCGTGTCCGCAGCTTCGTTATCTGCCTGCGCATCCGCCTGCTTGCCGACGCCCCAGGCCCCATGGCCGACGTCCCTTTCATACTCCCGCAGCGCCTTGCCCGTATGCGACACTGCGCATCGCATGACTTCGGACGGCGTTCCGGCACAGACGATCTCCCCGCCAGCCTCGCCGCCCTCCGGTCCGAGATCGACGATCCAGTCGGCCGCGCGCAGCACGTCGAGATTGTGTTCGATCACGAGCAGCGAGTTACCGGCCTTCACCAATCGGTCGAACGCGCGTAGCAGCTTGGCGATGTCGTCGAAATGCAAACCTGTCGTCGGCTCGTCGAACAGGTATAGCGTTCCACCCGGTTTCGGAGTGCCTTGCGATTGCGCGGCAGTCTCGCCCGCGCCCACGAGAAATCCCGCGAGTTTGAGACGCTGCGCCTCGCCGCCCGACAACGTCGGAACCGGTTGCCCGAGCTTGAGATAGTCGAGACCGACTTCGACCAGCGGCTGCAACGTCGCCAGCACCGCCCGCTCATTCGCGAAATACTCGGCCGCGGCCGACACGGTCATGTCGAGCACATCGGCGATGCTCAACGCCCGCCCCTTGCCGGAAGGCGACAACGTGACTTCGAGTACTTCGTTGCGATAGCGCCGGCCATTGCAATCAGGGCAACGCAGATAGACGTCGGAGAGGAACTGCATCTCGACGTGTTCGAACCCATTGCCGCCGCACGCCGGGCAGCGGCCATTGCCCGAATTGAAACTGAAGGTACCGGCCGTATAGCCGCGCTCCTTCGACAGCGGCGCATTGGCGAACAGCGCGCGGATCGCGTCGAACGCGCCCACATAGCTCGCCGGATTGGATCGCGTCGTGCGTCCGATCGGCGACTGGTCGACCAGCACCACGCCCTCGAGCAGCTCGGCCCCGGTCATGGCATCGTGGTCCCCGGCGGTTTCGGTCGGCTTGCCGAAATGCTTCTGCAGCGACGGATAGAGAATGTCCTGCACTAGGCTCGACTTGCCGGAGCCCGATACGCCGGCGATGCAGGCCAGGCGATTGAGCGGAATCGCCACGTCGACGTTTTTCAAGTTGTGTTCGCGGGCGCCGCTGACTTTGAGGACGTGTTCCGCAGGGCAGCGAGGCGACCTCACCACGGACGCGTGTTTCCGGCCGGTCAGATATTGAGACGTCAACGACTGCCCGGCGGACGCCAGCTTATCAGGCGTATCGTAGAACACGATCTCGCCGCCGCGGTCGCCGGGGCCCGGACCGATATCGAGAATCCGGTCCGCCGCTTGCATCACCTGCGGATCGTGCTCGACGACCACGAGCGAATTGCCGGCGTCGCGCAGGCGTTGCATCACCTCGATGATTCTCCCCATGTCGCGCGGATGCAGACCGATGGACGGCTCATCGAGCACGAACAATGTGTTGACCAGCGAGGTACCGAGAGCCGTCGTCAGGTTGATTCGCTGCACCTCGCCGCCCGAGAGCGTGCGTGACTGGCGATCGAGCGTGAGATAGCCAAGTCCGACATCATGCAGATAACGCAGGCGACCGCGGATCTCCCGCAATACCAGGTCCGCGGCTTGGTCGAACGGCGCGGGCAACACAAGTTGTCTGAAGAATTCGGCGCATCGATCCAGCGGCAACAGCATGAGTTCGTGAATGCTGAGACCCGGAAGCGACCTGGCCAGCGTCGGCGTCCACTGCACGCCTTTGGGAATGAAGCGGTCGCCAGCACCGAGGGCCCCGTTTCCGTGGGACATGGGCCCGTCCGCTGCAGTGCCGATCCGCCACAACAACGCATCCGTTTTCAGCCGGGCGCCATCGCACGCATCGCAAAGCGTGTAGGCGCGATACTTGGACAGCAGCACGCGGATGTGCATCTTGTACGCCTTGGTTTCGAGCCAGGCGAAAAAGCGGCGTACGCCGTACCACAACTTGTCTTCCCACGACCCTTCGCCTTCGAGCACCCATTCGCGCTGCTCATCCGTCAGGTCACGCCACGGCACATCGAGCGGAATGCCGCGTTTGCGCGCGTACTTCACCAGGTCATCCTGGCATTCGCGCATGGATTCCGTCTGCCAAGGACGGACCGCGCCGCCCTTGAGCGTTTTCGATTCGTCGGGAACGACGAGTCCGAAGTTGATGCCGATGGTGCGGCCGAAGCCTTTGCACTTCTCGCAGGCGCCCAGCGGCGAGTTGAACGAGAACAGGCTCGGCGACGGATCGTGATAATGGATATCGCAATGGGCGCAGTGCAGGTCGGACGAAAAGCGCCAGACCGTCTCGGTCGTGCCCAGCGACCTGGCGGACTGACTCGCAGAGTCAGAGACACGCTCGTCTCCAGCGAGACGCACGTTGACTCGGCCCTGGCCCACGCGCAATGCGGCTTCGACGGCCTCGACGAATCGTGAGCGGTCATCGACATCGAACCGCAGGCGATCCTGGACGACTTCCAGTACCACGTGCGCCAACATGTGAGAACTGGCCACGTGAGAACGGGGCGCCTGCGCTTTTTTCTTGCGACTGGCCGAACTGCCGGCCACTGCAGCGGCATTCTCCCTGCCATAGATTCGCGTGTATCCCTGCTTCTCCAGCAGCGACAACACTTCGGCTTCGGTGAAGTTGTGCGGCACCGGTACCGGGAACGTCACCAGCAATCGGGCTTCGGTGTTGCCCGCACTCGCGAGATGACCGTGCACATCTGCGTGAATGCTGTCGGCAGTGTCACGACGGACCGATGCGCCGCAGCCTTTGCAATACAGCTGCGCGGCCCGGGCGAATAAGAGTTTCAGGTGATCGTTCAATTCCGTCATCGTGCCCACGGTGGAGCGCGAAGTGCGAACGGGATTCGTCTGGTCGATGGCGATGGCGGGCGGAATGCCGTCGATGCGATCGACCTGCGGCTTGTCCATGCGATCGAGGAATTGCCGAGCGTAAGGCGAGAAGGTCTCGACGTAACGTCGCTGGCCTTCTGCATACAATGTATCGAACACCAGCGACGACTTGCCGGAGCCGGATACGCCGGTGACCACGATCAGTTCGTTCGTCGGCAAAACGACATCGAGGTTGCGAAGATTATTCTGGCGTGCGCCATGGATGACGATGGATTGGGACATGCTCACCACGGCTTGGGGCCGCAACGTCAGGGAAATGGGGACTCGACAGGAACTCGCACGAGCAATCGACTGGGCTGGAAGAACGCGCGTCGTCGAGAGATGGTGATCGTAACGGCGGGTTCAACCGGGCGGCAGCAGGAAACCGCTGGCGCTACTGTACATATTCCCAGGTCGGGGCGCTAGACCGATGCGACCAGCGGTCGCAACGGACAATGCAGCGAGCCACACACCACGCGGACCAGTTCCGCTTCGCTCAGGTTGAGCTGCTGGTCGTACGTCACCGTTTTCATCAGCGCTTCGACCAGTTGCTCCTTTGCCATGGGCATCAGGAGGTCCAGTCGATTCAGCGCCGCGTCGAGTAACTGCGGCCAGTTCGGGAGGCTGGCGAACTCGGGTCTCGCCTTGGGGAACAAGTGCTGCATTCCCGCTTCATAGGCACGGCGGGCGGCTGCTTCGTCGCCATGACCATGTTCTGCCAGCACCGAGAACAGTATCTGCGATTCATTGACCACGCGATCCAGCGTCAGGCGGCCGGCTTTCGCCGCTGGATTCAGATCGTCCCAAAGATGAACTCGCGCCAGCTGTCGCAAGACGTAGCTGCGTAGCGAAAGACGCCCCTCTCTCTGCAGCATGCCGTTCAACGCCCCGATCAGCTGGGTACGCTCCGTTCGCGGCAGCTGTCGCAAAGCCGGGAACGCACTGGACAGCAACGGCAGGCGTTGTTCAGGACGCAGAGCGTCTACCGCAGGCAGCAACGGGCCGATGATGCTGCCGGCAGCCGATCCGAGTTGCGCATTCAGGAACAGCAACTGCCGTTCGCGTGCTGCAGGTTCAGTATCTAAAGCGAGTGCCAGCAACAAGCCGCGAGCGGAATCGGGATGCCGCGAAGCGGCCACCAGCGCGTCCGGCAACGACTTGCGAATCGTCTGCGCCAGCTCCATGTGCTGCGTTCCCGGATTGCCAACCAGTTGCGCAGCGATTACCGGTGTCGCAGTGGCCAGCAGTGAGTCGAGTTTTTTCGCGCTCGCTCGCGGTGCTGGCATGTCTTCATTCGCCGCCGCAGCCGATCGCGACAAGCGCACGTTCATTTCCGTGAATTCTCTCGGATCGAAGCGGGGATCGATGGCCTTCAGCCGCTCCAGCAGCGGTGGATGCGTGGCGAACAATCGATCCATGCCGGGAGCGAACAGCATGTGCGCCACTTCGTCTACGTCGGGACTGCCCAGCTTCGACCCCTCGGTCAACGCGCCGATCTTGACGAGCGCTCCACGCAGTCCACCCGGATCGCGAGTGAATTGAACCGCGGAAGCATCAGCCAGCGATTCGCGGCTGCGAGAAACCGCAGCCTGGATCAAGCGTCCGAAGAACAATCCCACGTAGCCGATTGCCATCACGGCCAGCGCCGCCAGGAAGATCGCTGCCGCACCGCCGCCCTTCTTGCCACTGCCGCCGCGCGGACTGAATCTCAACACGGTGCGTGCAATCAGGGCAATGACCAGCAAGCCGAACAGCAAGCCCATCAAGCGGATGTTGAGCCGCATGTCGCCGTTGAGAATATGGCTGAACTCGTGGGCGATCACGCCCTGCAGCTCGGCACGATTCAGACTCACCAGCGTGCCACGCGTCACGGCAACCGCCGCATTGGATGGGTTGTGGCCGGCCGCGAACGCGTTGATGCCGTTCTCGTGCTCCAGCAGGTAGACCTCGGGCATGGGCACACCCGACGCGATGGACATTTCCTCGACGACGTTGAGCAGTCTACGTTGCAGCGGATCCCTCGTATCCGGCGACACGCGCACGCCCCCGACCGATCGGGCCACGGCTCCCCCGCCACCGCTCAATACGACTGTCTTGTAGAGACTCGACAACCCGATGATGGCCAGTACGCACAGCGTGGAGAAGACGACCGCGCCTGTGTGCGCCTCCAGCCAGCCTGGGGCGGAAATGCTCTGGCCCTGGTCCTCCTGCATGCTCGATAGCACGACCAGGATTACGAGGTCGACCGCCACCACCACCGCCACCACGGCGATGGCGAACAGCACTACCAGGCGGCGTGAAAGCCGCCGGGTCTCATCCTGGCGGCTGAAAAAGTTCATGGCGCGGACGTCAGGTGAAGCTGACCTTCGGCGCGACGCGCATTTCCTTCGCCTCGATTTCCAGCAACTGGGCCGGCTGGAAGCCGAAGGAATTCGCGACGATGCTGTTGGGGAACACCTCGCGCGCGTTGTTGTAGCTCATCACCGCATCGTTGAACGCTTGCCGCGCGAACGCGACCTTGTTCTCCGTCGACGTGAGTTCTTCCGACAGCTGCATCATGTTCTGGTTGGCCTTGAGATCCGGGTAGGCCTCGGCCAATGCGAACATGCGGCCCAACGACGCAGTGAGTTGCGTCTCCGCTCCCGACAGCTGTTGCACGGCTGCCGGATCGCCTGGATTCGCCGCAGCCGCTTTGAGTCCGCTCACAGCAGAGTTACGCGCTGCGATGACTGCTTCGAGCGTCTCGCGCTCGTGCTTCATGTAACCCTTGGCGGTCTCGACCAGGTTGGGAATGAGGTCGTAACGGCGGGTCAACTGCACATCGATCTGGGCAAACGCGTTCTTGTACGCGTTGCGACCGCTGACCAGCCGGTTGTAGATGGAAATGAAAAAGAACACGACGAGGACAATGACGCCCAGAACGATCCAGCCCATCGCAGTACCCCTATCGCGGCTTGGGGGCCGCTTGTGGCGAGAGAATACAACGGATGCGCAGCGGCGACAGTGCTCGATGGCCGCCGGGAGCGGAATGTCCCTCCTCTGGATACTCACTTGACCGCGAACGCTGCCTCCAGCCTGCGTTCGACCGCTCCGCTCCGCAATTCCTCCGTCAGCCAGCGATCCACGGCTGCCGCCAAAGCCGGATCCTGCGGCAGCAGGTATGCCTTGTCGCTGCGAGTAAAAGTGGTGGGGGTAGCCCGGCACAGGGCGGGATTGCGCCGGGTCTGCAACTCCACTTCGATATCGTCCGTAACCATGACATCGCCGTGACCGGCGCTCAGTTCGTCGAAGATGGTGCGGTTGTCGGGATGCATGATCACAGTGGCGTGAGTGAGCCGTTCGCGCACGAACTGCTCGTTGGTACCGCCGGGATTCACCAGCACCCGTGTCTGCGGCCGATCGATCTCGGCAAGGGTGTCGAAGCTCGCCTGCGTCCCACAGCGAACGATGGGTGTCTTGCCGCCCTGCTGATACGCCTTGGAAAACCGGGCCTCGGCCGCACGCTCCTGCGTCACGCTGATACCACCTGCCGCCAGATCGAACCGGCCGGCACGATAATCGCGCAGCAGGTTCTTCCAACTCGTGCGGACGAAATAAGGTTCGGCGCCCAGCGAACGGGCCAGGTCGGTCATCGCTTCGATATCGGCTCCATGCAGTACGCCATTCGCTTCGACGCTGAACGGTGCATAGTCGGCAGGTGTTCCGATTCGCAGCACCCGGCTCGTTGCGATTCGCGACAGCACGGAGGCGGTTGGAGTCCGATGCAGCTGCGCTAAGGCGACGAAGAGTGCATCGCCGTCGGCGGCATCGAGTCCCGGCACCGGCAACGATGCTTTCAGCGCTGCATACCGGGAAGGAAAATCCGCCTGCTCGAGTTCGGGGATCGCGAGATAGATCGACCGCAACAGCTGCTTGCCTATCCGATCCAACGCCGGCCGCAGGTCGCTATCGAGATCGCGAATCGGCGTAGTAACAGGATCGCCGGCGCGCCAGCGAGCTATGCGGTCTTCCTGGATTTTACGAGCCAGGGCGATCTGCAGCGCAAACAGCGACCGCGCCGCTTGCGCATCGATACCGAGTTCGGTGGCCTGCTGCACGGTTGCATCGAGTACTTTCTGCTCGCGCGGTGCATCGGTCACCGGCAGATCGTGCACGAGCTTCCACGCTGCAACGAATTCCATCAGTTGCAGACGTGCGTGCACTTGTCCGACGAGATCGGCCACAGCGTCGTCAGGCGATGACAAGCGCGCATCCGCGAGGACCGAGCGCGGGGCCAGCGACAGGATCAGGCCATACAACAGGCAATACAGTAGCGAACGCACCGAAGACACCTTGCGCGACGACCAATGCCGCGCAAGATGCCGTGCCGGACAGTGTCCGGCAAGTGGCGGGAATTACTTCGAGCCGACGACCTTGCCGACCAGGCGGGCCAGCAGCGACGGCTTCAGGCTTTCGACTTCCATCGACTGGGGCATCTTTGGAATATCGCTGAGGTTCAGCTTGAACTGGTCTTCGGAATCGGCGGCGGCAAACGCGAATCCAGAACGTCGGACTGGCTTGGCGGCAGGAGCGGAAGCGGGCGGCGCGGCATCGCGAGGCGAACGGGAGGGACTGGCTGCGCTCATCGAACTTCTCTCCTGTGGGCGGTGAAGCGACGGCGTGAATGCCGTCACGAGCAACAGACTAGAGCAAAGCATTTTCGTTCCGCGTGAGCCATGTCACGTTCGTCACAGAGGCGGATCCTGAATGTGTCTACAGGCGCCGACATGCACCGGCGCATGGCAAATGCGTAGGATGCCGCACAGGAAATAGGCGATGATTCGCCTTACGCTATAGCACTTATGTTCAACGCCCTTCGGTTCATTAATTCGGCTCAATCGAGCTTCAATCCCATGACGACGCAATCGATCTGCAGCACGGCGCGCCCTTTCGTTATCAAAGGCACCATCAAAGGCATCGCTGCAGGCGCCACTGCTGCGGTGGTGCTGACACTGTCGCTGTTTGCCGGCTGCAGCAAACAGGAACCGGCCCCGGCTCTGTCGGCCATGCAAACAAAGCAACCCGCGCCTCCGTCCAGGCATGAAGAAGCCATGCCCGAAAAGGATCCTGCGGATGGCAGCTCGGTCACTGCAAAGATAGACGCTGCGGGAATTCCAGTGAAATACACGGCGCATTTCGATGGCGACAAGCTGACGCGCATCGATGAGGTGCGCAATGCCGACGGTCGCCAGGGCGCGTACGATTTCTACGGTGCGCGGCTGGTAAAATATTCCGGGGCCGCGACGGCATCGGCCGCGACCTTGCTGATCGAATTCGATATGCAGGGCACTGTGGAATCGGCGCAGGCGGATCCATCGCCCATGGCGCACAGCGAGATCAATGCGATTCGCGAGCGAGCTCAACTATTGCGGAGTCATGCACTCGCACAGCGTGAAACACGCATGCACCAGGCGGAGTGAACGCTGAATCTAAGCGGGAGCGTGGATCGCGGGCAGCTGCATTTCCACATTCAACCCGGTGCCATCAGTGCGATTGCGCGCGTGCACTTCGCCGCCGTAGACCTGGACGACGCGTGCAGTGATGGCAAGACCGATGCCGTTGCCGCCCGAGTCGCGATCGCGCGATTCGGCGACGCGATAGAAAGGCTCGAAAATTCTCTCCAGTTCCTGCGGCGGCACGCCCGGACCGCGATCTGCAATCACGATGCGGGCGCGATCGTGTTCGACGCTGAGCGTCACAGTCACCGCAGTTCCCACCGCAGTGAAGCGGACGGCATTGCGCACGACGTTTTCGACGGCGCTGCGAAAGAGTCCCGCGTCGCCTTCGGCATGCACGGCGACTGCGGGCGTGAATTCGATGCTCTTCTCGGCCGCCGTCGCTTCCAGCCGTGCATCCTCGACGATTTCGCTCAGCAGGCTGGTGAGATCGAGCGGCTCGCGCGGCAACACCGGCTCCACCGCCCGCAGCTGCGACAGCTGCAATATCTGCCCGATCAACGTGTCGAGCCGTTCGGCTTCCAGTTCGATGCGATCGAATTGCTTGGCCAGGTCCGCTCCTTCGCGGCGTGCGAGGCCGAGCGCTACGCGGAGTCGGGCAAGCGGCGAACGCAGTTCATGAGACATCGCGCGCAGCAGAGCTTCCTTCGAAGAGATCAGGCTGCGAACGTGATGCGCCATGGTGTCGAAATCCCGCGCCAGCACGCCGAGTTCGTCCTTGCGTCGTGAGAAATTCTCACCGACTCGCGCATCGAGATTGCCCGCCGCCAATGAACGAGCGCTCGACTGCAGATGCTCGACCGGCGTGCTCACATAGCGGG